>ERZ1292642.1679-Hain-H14-01um-R1-1679-length-10231-cov-4_pt1 | contig 10231 bp, 13 predicted proteins | sample MGYA00564403_ERZ1292642 | MGnify/ENA primary metagenome ERZ1292642 (study PRJEB36523, sample SAMEA6512643) | groundwater metagenome | collected 2019-01-09 | study: AquaDiva: Metagenomics assemblies of 32 groundwater samples | reverse complement strand
AAAGGTCAAGTCGGTCGGGGTTTACAGATGGCGGCTTATGGTATGCCATTCCCAGGAGGAGTCATGTCAGGGATAAGCAGGGGAGCTTTGACAGGCGGAATGTATGGAGCAGGTGAGGCATTGACAGAAGAGAAGGAAATCCTACCCTCTGCTTTGACGGGCATGGCAGTCGGCGGTGTCGTTGGAGGAGCTATTCCTTTGGCGGGGAAAGCCATGAAACTTGGCGGGAGAATTGTTAAAGGAGTTGGTGAGAGAATGGCGCAGGGAATTTCCAAGGCAACTCCAGCTCAATTCAATAAAGTAGTCGAAGAAACTGGCAGGAACTTGAATCAGATCATCCGCAAGTATTTTCCTCCGGGTTCATCCTATGACGATTTGTTAGGATCTGTAACTGAAAGAAACAAAGGCGGATTAGTAAGAGAGACAATGAATCAGGCAGAAAATCAAATACAAAACACAGCCAAAACTGCTGGATCAAATGTGCGTATTTATGGCGATGATTTACTTAAGGCGCTACAACAAGAATCAGGAGATATCTCACGTGAGTTAACTGCCTCAGGAACGAGGAAAAACGCTATTAATGCCCTTATCAAGAATGCCGAGAGGAAATACAGGAATGGAATAACAGTCAAAACGGCAATCGATACCTTAAGGAAAGCCAATGCCAAGTTTGGTGCGGCTATCCTTGACACTGAGGGTGATGCAGTAGCTACAGCAGCACAGAAGCTTGAGGGTAATGTATTAAGACGGTCATTAAAAACAATGTTCCCTTCAATAGCTGATGCTTTAGATACGCAACAGGAAGTGATAATTTTACGAGAAGTCTTAGGTCGAGCAAGATCAATTGCACAAACACAAGGGTCACAAATAAGAAGGGGAGCTTTCACTAATATTACTGATATTGTTAATCCTTTTGCTTATTTAGATGCTTTAGCTAATACTCCTGAGATAGCCTCAAGATTAATGGGAGTTGGACAGCCAAGGCAGATTCTACCTGAGGCAGCTACAAGAGTTGGAGGCGAAGCTTTGAGGAAATTGGGAATAACTGCTCCGATTGAAGCGGCTGCACCACAAAGAGTGACAGGAGAGGTACAAGCAGCAGAAACGACAGAGCCAGCAATTTTAGGCATGCAAACCGAGGAACCGGTTCTTTCTCAAGGCGGACAATGGCGTTGGGATGAGGCACAACAGGATTGGGTAAGAAATGAGAGATTAGCTGCTGCTGGACAACCAGCTCAATCATTGACTCAACCAGGTCAACCAACACAAGAGCAGTTGAAACAAGCAGCTATTGAGGATCTTCAGAGAACAGGCGGTCGTAGAATGGCTGAAATACAGAATTTATATGGATTGCTTTATCCTGAAGAGAAAGAAGATCTTAATGTCAAACGAGCTAAACAGGAAGCACAGCAAGGACTCAATATTCTTGGAGTTTTAGAGAATCAATACAAAAAACTACAACAAAGAGGATTGACAGCCACAGGGGGAGGTTTGGGATTATTACCAGGAGTAATGGGACAGATACAAACATCCGCTTTAGTTCAAGATAAAGATGCCAGGGCTTATGAAAATTCCAAACAGGCATTCTTAACGAGACTGTCAAGAGCAACAGGAGAAAGAGGAGTATTGACAGAACAGGACGTTGAAAGGATAGGCCGTGCCATTCCTGGATTCTATGATGCGCCTGAAACTGCTGCATTACAATGGAGCTTGATAAAACAGATCATTGGTAGTGCGCTCCAATCTGGAGGTGAAGTTAATAAATGGGTACAGGAGCAGGTAGAAGGTGGTGTGCCACAAGAAGATATACAACGTGAATTGCAGAGGAATAATTATGATTCATCTTTATTTTTTGATTAAATATGCCATTTACCAGACCATTTCCAAATGAACAAACAAACACAGACTTTTTAGGTCGTCTGACTAATGTATCTTCAGTTTACGCCTCAGATTCCCAAAATTATCTGCCTAAATTACAAGTCAAAGATAAAGAAATAATCCGTTCGGATAACCAAAAACCTATTTTATTAAAAGGAATGACCAGCGAAGCCTTTAGAGGAAGGGGATTTTATCCTGACCAAGCCATAAAACATATTGATCTTTTGAAGTCCTGGGGAGCTAATATAGTCAATTTTTACATTAATCCATTCGCTTTGGCAGATAACGAAGCGAATTTAAAAATACTCGATCAGATTGTTGATTATGCTGATAAAAATAAAATTTATATTTCTATACAGCCGGTAATGGGATACGAAAGTCAGGATTATTTTGGTTGGGCCGTGTCTGATTACGATGTTCAAAAAGCCAGAGAATTCATGGATACAATAGATAAAGTTAATCCTATTTTAGCGCAAAGATACAATGGGAAAAATAATGTCATGTTGGGAATCTGGACTGAACCTCACCCTCCGTCAATAATACCCGAATATGAACAAAGAACTAAAGATATAGTTTCTAAAATGAGACAAAACACAGATGCAATTATTATGAAGGATATTTCGATGGATGGTGAGGCCTTATTGAATGATAAGAATACTGTTTATCACTTTAATCATTATATGGATAAAAACCTTCAGGAGCATTTAGAAGATAGGCCTCTTGTAAAAGACATTATTCCATTTAAAGGTTTAACTGAAACAATAAAAAAGGTGCCCGTTATCTTTAATGAATTTGGTGGATTTTGGGATTATCAATTTGGATCTTTCAATTCCCCTAAGGATGTAGCTCTTACTAAAGATTTAATTAATTTTTCCAATAAAAATAATCTTCATTATATTGGCTATGTATTAAATGATCAGCATGAGCTTAATATCGCTGATAAAGAAGGAATTCCTAACAATAAAGGAATTGTATTTCAAGATGATCTAAAAAATAATCCGCCTACATCCTTTGACACACCAATCGAAAAGACAATTCGTAAAACCCAAGAAATGACTGGTATAAAAAAATTGGGAAAAATGATTCCTAATGGATATAAACCATTAACTTTGCAATTGGCAGAAAAAGCTATATCTGGAGCCCAAAAATTTACCAGAGATTTTCCTCAACTCAAGGGAACTTTTTTAAATAAATTAGTTAGTAAAATAAAAGAAACTGGTATGCCGGAAAGTTATGGCGAGCAAGTTAAACAAACTTTATTAAGAGGAATTACTGCGCCTGTCACAGAAGCAATATATAATCCCAAAACAGGCAGAGTCTTCCCCCGTTCTCCTTTATATCATAAACCAGAGGATCTCTTATTATCAGCAGCTTTGATGTTCCATGGCGGTGTTGAACCGATTGGAACAAATCAAGCATTGTACCAGAATATACCCCCAAAAACTGCTGAAAAAATTGCAGAAAGATTAGTAAAAGAGCCCAAAAAATCATTTTTAGAAAGATTAAAAAAATTATTTTCAAAAGAACAAACTCAAAAACCTCAATTATTTGAGAAATATAATGAAAAATTAGGAGCTGAAGCTGATTTAAAAGTTTTCCGAACAATGTCAGAAAGTGATCCGCTTAAAAGTGTATTAAGAGAAAAATATAAAAATGATCTCAGATTTAGCACTTTACCAGAAATGACTAGATATGCTACTTATGATCCAGATGAAATTATTAGTTTTTAATTAAAATGGCTACACCTAAAAAAATAACATCAATTGATGACGCCAATTTAATCAATAAATTTGTTTATGGCAAAAATTATAATACAAATTTCTTCCCCTATATTCTCAGATTCTTCATGAAGTCTCTGCCAGTGGCTGAACAGATGCGGATGGCACAAATAGAACAGGCCATAAGAATTAACCCTGAACTTGTTGAGGTTAAGGGCAAAACTGACCCATTCCCTAACTTACGGCAATATATAAAAGGGAAGACAGAACAAGAGATATATAGTGGGCTGTCAATACCGGAAACAGTTTCACGTTTAAGCCAGGATGTATTGAAGGACATAGATGCCTTCTTTTTTGCTCATCCTTATGTTGAAGACCCGTCAGGCAAGACTGAATTTAAAATTACCCAAGAATATGGTCAAAGACCAGAATATTATCGCCAATTTGGCTTAGCTGGGCATGAGGGATTGGATATAGGTGTCAATGAGAATATGCCCGTATATGCTCCCTTTGATGGAGAAGTCGTTATTGCCGGGGATCCAAAATCTACTCCTGGATATAAGAACTACGGTAATTGGGTAAGAATACGAGACAGGCAAACCGGGGAAATGTATGATTTGGCCCATCTTAACGCTGTAAATATAAAAGAAGGCATTGTTAATAAAGGAGAACTACTTGGTTTGACCGGCAATACCGGATTAACAACTGGTCCTCACCTCCATCTTAACTATTGGAATAACCAAGGACAGAGATCAAATCCCCGGCAATCCCCGCTTCTGCAGGCATGGGTTGGTGGCGTGACAGGAAAAAGCATAGAGGAAAGCAATATTGAAGAGGAAGGCCATAGTTTTTATGAAGATATTACTAAACAGGTTCCTATTACCCAATTAGTAAAAGAAACTCCAGAAGAATTAAAGCAGCCAATATTGTCTGCTTCCAAAAAATATGGTATACCATCAGAGATTCTTTCCGCTTTATTAAAAAAAGAGAGTAGTTTTAAAAAAGACGTGATTGAAGGAAAACAACTAAGTCCGGCAGGAGCCAAAGGGATTGCTCAATTTACCGATATTACTGTTAATGAGCTGGCTAGACAGGGGTACAATCAGGGGCAACAAATCAATCCTTTCAATGCTAATCAAGCAATTGACGCAGCCGCTTATTATCTCCGACAGCAATATGAAACATTCGGCAATTGGCAACAGGCTTTAGCCTCATACAATGCCGGACCAACTGCAGTTAAGGATTACAGTCAAGGAACTAATTTTTCTGGTAAAAACCCAAATTTTCTTAAATCCAACATTCCGCCTTTTACAGAGACAGAAAATTATGTGGCGGATATTTTAAAATTAATACCTGAATCACAAAAAATAATCTCCAAGCTGGCGCAACCGACTAGAATAGAGACTCCACGACAAGAACAGGAAAGAGCAGCTAGGACAGCAGGGCCAGCTATTAGTGGCATTTCTTTTCCCAGTTTGATTCCTCAAGCGAGAGCGCAACAAATATCCCAACCTTCTGCAACAAGGCCATCGGGGGGGACATCAGGAGGCGTTTCCAGACCAACCACGGCACCCACAACCAGACCGTCTGTCAGTACGCCTAGAGTGACTACCTATGCCCCATCCATACCACGCATAACTCCCGCACCGACTTTGGCTCCTCCAAGAATTACTCCTACTGCTGTACCTCCAAGGATATCCATACCAACTCCATCTAGAGTTACTTCAAGACCTTCAACCAGTCCTAATATCATTCAAAGAGTGGTTAATGCTATTAGTAATATTTTTCGAAGAAGATAAGAGGTAATATGCAAAGAACTATTCAGAATCCAACGTTGATGAGCGATCACGATTTGATTATCCGAATTGATACCAAGCTCTCCGATCTTATCTCCGATGTAGGAGAACTTAAAGATGTAACTTCTGAACGAATTACGAAACTTGATATGAGAGTCAGGGCATTAGAAAAGCTGTCTGATGAAAGCGAACCGCAAAAAAATATAGAAAAAATAAATCTTTTATATCAATGGATGATCGAATCTAAAGTAAGCGTCAGATGGATGATAATAATCGCATCAATAATAGGTTCAGCTTTTTCTTTTGCGGTTAATATTGGTGTTAAATATTGGTTAAAAATATAAGGAGGATTTATGTTTACTAAGATGATTTCGTGCATGAAGCACACAAAGGACCGCATGGATAATTTCATGCCTATAGCTGAAATGAATCAGTTATTGGACACTTTAAAATCTACAGGAGCCACACATATAGAAGTAGCTACAGTTATAGGTCATGCCAACTTTAAAGTCTACTCCCAACAATGGGCTGACGCTATTCATACAAAAGGAATGTTTGTCACTTGGAGATCAGCCCATCAAAATATGGAAGGCCTCTATAGTCAGCCTAAATTTGTAGGTAGTTTAAGGACTCCTATTCAATTTTGGAAAGACGAAGCTGTTAAAGCAGTACAATTACTAGGAAGTATAATTAAGTCAGGTGATGAGTGGAGTATTTATCCTGAACGTACAGAGGGTATATTCCAAGATTTTACTTCATGGATTGATTCAAACGGACTCCCAGGAACTTATGCGCAAGCATTTATAGATATACATAATGCCTGTTTAACAGTTTTGCCTTTCAAGGTTAAGATAGGACTTTCAGCCAACAATGCGAGCGAACTGTTATCAGGCTGGATGCCTAAATCGTTAATAGACTACGCAGGATACGCAGTAATAGATCATTATGTAGACGGCAATTCTAGCCAATATGAGAGTGATGTAAAAGCTGTCTTTCAAAAATACGGTAAGCCTGTCTATATCCAGGAAGGCGCACCTAATAGGTTTACAAAGCCTACAAGGGCAGAATGTGACGCTTACTATGCTGTCAACAAAAAACTACAGACTGAAGGAATACTTGGAGGGTTTGGTAGTTGGAGCGGTTGGGATGGTCGGCCAGAATCAATCGTAACTAAGGTGAATGGATTATACCAATTAAATGATAACGGCCTTTCATTGCAGGCATGGTGGGGAGGCGTTATAGCCCCGCCTCCCCCACTGCCCGAACCGACACCAGAGCCTACACCCGAACCTATTTCTACAAGGAAATTTGTAGCAATATCAGGATCAAAAACTTATCCTATAGCATTAGATAATGAAGGCCAGGCATGGAAACTTGAAAGCGGTAAATGGGTTAAATATCCAATACTAATATTTTAAATGAGAAAGCCTTTTGATGGGGATTTTAAATTAACTCAAGCCTTTAATGACGCTTGCTGCAGAGCCAGTTATGCAAAGTTTAATTTAAAAGGGCATAACGGCTTGGATTATGGTTTACCAAACGGAACTAAAGTAGTTGCACCGCATGAAGGAAAAGTCATTGAAGCGACACTTGATCCTAAAGGATATGGACTTTACCTTAAAATAGAAAATGCTGTTGAGGGATCACTTCTTGCCCATCTTAGAGAGTTTAAAGTAGGAGTTGGGGATACAGTATCAGAAGGACAGCTTGTAGGTTTAAGTAATAATAGTGGCAATTCCACAGGGCCTCATCTTCATTGGGGCTACTATAGATTCCCCCGTGACAGATCAAACGGATTTAACGGATATATTGACCAAATCCCGTTTATTAATGCTACAGTTCCAGATCAGACTTTAGCCCAGTGCAGAGTTGAACTTGAGACTGTAAAAAAACAGGTGCAGGACGAAATAACAAAGAAAAATGAGACTTATCAGGAACTACAGGAAGTTAAGTCCGATCTCGAAGGAAAAAACTCGCAAATATTATCTTATGAGAATTTTCAAAAACAGCTTGCGATAACTTTAAATGTAGAACCTGACCAAGCAAAAATATTAGGTGCCATTGTCAAGTCGAATGAAATGGAAGACCAGTTGCGGCAATCCCAAAAGAAAGTGGAAGAACTTCAACAGTCTATAGCAACCTGTAATTCAGAATACGATCTATTAAAAGAAAAGCTGGAAGAGTCAATTAATAAAAATAAAGCCGATTCAGACCTATTACAGAGGGCTATAGACAAGAATAAAGAGTGGGAAGGACTTTATAAAAAACTTGAGAAGGCTTATGAAGATTTAAAAGAAGATCAGAAGTATGATTATAAGCATTTGGGGTTTGGTTTGTACTACCGTAAAAAACTATGAATTTAATAGGTTTTGCCGTAATTATAGTATTTGTGATGATATTTTTACTTATTTTATTTGACAAATGAAATTTAACTTATTTTTATTAATTTTATTTACTTTAATAATTCTATATTTTCAGTACGGGAATTTAGTTTTCGGGGGGGTGATCTTATGGAAAAAATAGATAAAGAAGCAATTATAGAGGCATTAAAAGAAGCAGGAAGAGTAGTTTTATTAGCTCTTATTTCATGGGGTATAGCCAAAATATCAACCTTACCTGAAACTCAAACAACTATAGTGCTTACTTTTATTCTTAAAGGTTTGGACAAATGGTTATACAAGAAAGACAAAACTATAGTTCCAGTGAAGGGAGCAACAGGACTGACAGGTTTTTAAACTGGATTCAATTATTTCCTTCCGAAATACAGGAAGATCTTATAATTTCAAAAACAATGGTGACTTATCTTTCAGAGTCACCACTTAAACAATTCCATAAACAGAGAATTGTCTATTGGTATCAAATAGGATCAAAATTAACTATGGATCTGTAATTATCGAGCTATTTCTGCATTCTCCGCCATTATATGCATGAACTTGTATCCAAACATGGCTATTATTTACAGAATTTAAATCTATTTCTCGTGATTCTTTTGGTAAATAAGCTATCCCATAAGGAAGATTATCCTGAGAGTACCCATAGCTTATTCCTTGGTGAGTTAAATTAATATCTGACACATTCCATTTCACAAAGACTGTGTCTAGATCAATTCTGCCAACTTCAGTTATTCTAGGGGCATCTGGTAAAGCCACAATGCACCGTGGCGGATTTACTGATCCTGCACTATTATGATCTGGCTCTGAAACTGGCTGACTTGGTTTATTAGTTGGAGTCGGCTGTTCCTGTCTTTCTGTCGGAGTCGGAGTTACTCTATTACAGGAATAATTAAAATTTACAACATCATATTGGTAATCCCCTAAATTCCACTGACTGCCGTTAACACTTCCATATTCCGTCCTATACCAATCTGTTTGAATCCCCTCTCCATTTAAAGGACAAAAACATTGAAGAAAATTACCATTTTCTAGAGAATAAACATCGTCCTGTCCTTCCTGTAAACCATCTCCATAAATCTGATGAAGTCCTGAGTCATAGTGAGACCAATCTCCGTTTCCTTCTTGATCTATACATAAAGGAAATTCAAATTCCTCATATTCTTGCGTAGCCTCAACATTGTAGTTATTTTTCGCTTGAATTAAGAATCCAAGTAAAAAACCTATTATTGATAAAATTATTATTTTTTTAATCGTAGTAATCACCACCTTTTAATAACCACCGTTCCAATATCACAGAAATAACAATAATAAATACTGCTCCTAATAAAGCCAAGGGTATCAATATAATTTGTAGTATTCTTTTCATATACTTTCTATTTGTGTTTCAAAAAATCTTTTATTTTATTTAATAAACTTTTTGTTACTCGAATATATTTTGGTTGGTTATATTCAATTTCTCGACATTTACTGCACTTTCTTGAGAAATAATGAAATTTATTTCCGTGATTAACTATTATTTTCTTCATCTTCTATCCTTTTTCCTGTATCTTAACTTCTTCAAATCCTCCAGTTTAACAATTACAAAATCATCACCTAATTTAACGAAAGGAATTGCAACATCCTTTTTGAATTGCCAGTTAATCAGATAATCTGTTGAGCCTTTTGCGTATATCATATCCCTCTTATGGTTTGGAATTAGATTCCATTAATAATTCCAAGCCTTTAGTTACCATCAAAGCCACAATGATAACAAAGAGACCCAAAAGAATAGCTGGTGTTTTAATAGCTGTAACAATAAACATAATAATAATCGGGCTTATTAAAATAATTCCTAATAGTTTTCTTTTCATATAATCCTCTCTTATTCTTTTAATTTATTACGGAGTTCCTGACGTAAATCATTTGTAGCCTGATTCTGCATGCGAGTCACTCTTATTGTTGCATTAAAAGGTTTTTCTAAGGGCTGTATTTTCTCATCTTCTCCGATAAGTTCCAGAAATTCTGATTTAAATAGGGATAGGAGTTTGTCTGTAATAAAATCAGGATATTCCTCATATTTTTCTGCCTCTGAAATATTCCCGTTTCTAAAATCACCATAAGAATATTGCCATAATAGTTTTTTTATTTTATCTTTCATTTTTCCATGTGTTTTTTAATAAGAGAGAGAATTTGTCTTACCGCTTCTTGAAAACCATCGTCATAGATTCCAATCGTTGCTCCTTTACCATAAACTTGACCTTTCATGGTTTTTTCCACTTCCTTATATAGTTTTGAGAGGGTTTTATTGGTCATGGTTACATTTCTAAATAATTACTAAAAGCTGTTGATTCTGATAATAAAGTGTTAGTAAAAGAATTAGGAATAAAATTGCATCTTTCACATATAAAAAAGAAATGATAATGATGTATATCTCTGAATTTAAAATCTCTTTCAGCTCTATAAAATT
>ERZ1292642.1677-Hain-H14-01um-R1-1677-length-10235-cov-4_pt1 | contig 10235 bp, 12 predicted proteins | sample MGYA00564403_ERZ1292642 | MGnify/ENA primary metagenome ERZ1292642 (study PRJEB36523, sample SAMEA6512643) | groundwater metagenome | collected 2019-01-09 | study: AquaDiva: Metagenomics assemblies of 32 groundwater samples | reverse complement strand
CGCGGAGATTAGGCGGCTCTCCCTCGCCCGTCGCGGCGATGAGACAGAACTGATCGTCTTCAAACTTCCGACCAGTCAGCTTGAGCGGCTGAAGGCCATCGCCCATCGCGAGGATCGCCGCCCCAGTCAGCAGATCCGACGCTGGATTCGCGAATACCTCGCGGAGTACGAGGCTGCTCTCAACAAGACGCTCAACTCCATCAACCCTGTGGGTACTGAAGTATTCAAGGTGTCTCCCATTGACGCGGCGCACTCCATCTACCGTATAGAGTTGAGCGGGTTCAACCTCAACGCTGCCAAGTGGAAGCTGATCGACCGTGGCGACAGGCTCCAGGTCGTCAGCAACACCGACCGTGGACAGCAGATCAAGATCCTCACTGGTGATGATAACCCCTGGGTACACGCTGACAACTTCATCAACGCTACCCAGAAGGCGCCCATCTACTACGCGCTCATGGGCATCGACCCCAGCGAGGTGAAGTTCCAAGCGTCCATCGGTGTCAACTTCGCTGACGACATCAAGCGCCTCGACGTGTTCCAGGTGGGCAGCAACACCAGCCCCATCTCCATCCTCAAGAACCGGCTAATCGCGCGCGTACCTGGAGATCAGAGGGCGGGAGTCGCGTCCTACTACTGGCAGACGTTCGACCCCAACGACCAGTTTGTGGCCTCCAAGAACCTGTTCGCTTTCCCGTTCTTGGCTGGCAGCGGTAGCAAGGTGTTCCAGTTTGACGCGAGCGAGGTCATCTACACACTACCTAATGGTATGCAAGGTTACGCTTTATACAACGCACAGGGTGTACGCGTGGACGCAGCACCACTCAACGTAGTGCGCGACAACCTGTCTCCTATCACGCCAGAGATCCGCAACGCCATCAGCTGCCATCGCTGCCACAACGGTGGTCTCAACCCGATGAAGGACCAGGTCGGCGAAGCTATCCAGCGTAATGCTGGCGCCTTCACATCAGCTGACGTCGAGATCGCCAAGGTAGTCTACAAGCCAGCTAACCAGGTGACGGCCCGCTTCACCGCTGACAACACCACCTTTGGCAAAGCGCTGGCCAAGCTTGGACTTGACCCACTGGCTCGCGACCCCATCAACGCGTGCACTGACCAGTTCCTCCTGGACTGGGACGTCAAGCGGGTGGCGAGCTTCCTCTTCCTGACCGAGGACGACTTCAAGGCGCTGCTGCCACAGTCGGTAGAGGGTGCCTCCCAGGTGGGCCAGCTGCTTACTGGTGGAACCATCACCTACGAGCAGTTCGTCCAGGTGCTGCCTGTGCTAGTGCGCGACCTGCGCCTGTTCGAGAACCCACTAGACTGAGGTGTACCATGCGTATGTTCATCCTTATTGCGACCTTTATGATGCTTGTCTCCTGTGGCAGTGACGCTCCTTACGAGCCTACTCCTACCCCAACGCCAACTCCTACGCCTATCCCTGGCACACAGTTGACGTGGGATGACGTCAAGACTAAGGTTGCTGGCAACTGTGGCAACTGTCACAACGGGATCGTCCAGCCTCTGAACCTCAACTCTGCTGCCACCTTCAAGCAGGCCAAAGTCCTCAAGCGGATCAATGAAGGGTCGATGCCACCTGCGCCACGTACGCTTAATGGTGACGACAAGGCCCTGCTGGTGAAGTACCTCTCGCAATCCTAGCCCACTCGATTCCTCTTTAGGCCCTGGATGCTTCGGCGTCTGGGGCCTCTTTACGTCCTGTCGAGCTGCGTGGTACTCTGGTTGTACACCTCCCGACAGGACACCCTATGACTCAGTTTGACGCTGACGTGCGCCGACATGCGTACGCCATCACGCGCGGTACGCTACTGGTCATTGACCCAGCCAGCGGTGGCACCAGTCTACCTGGCTACGCCTGCTACAAGGCTGGCAAGCTGATGACGTCTGGCGTCCTCCAGATTGAAGGTGGCGCCATCCAGGGCAGGCTGCGTGCCCTGTATGAAAACCTTAAACTGACAGCTCCAGACGTCCTAGCCATCGAGCGCATAGGTGGGCCGCGTGCGCACCGTCATCTTTGGTGGAGTGTTGGAGTCTCTATCGCTGCGGCCAACCCTGTGACCCTTATCGAGGTACCTGTGAGCACATGGAAGAAACACGCACTGGCAGGTAATACCTGGACCAAAGGCGATGAGCAGGATGCACTAGCTATGGGCGCCTGTATCATTGATGCCGCCAGGAAGGTAGCCTGATGGACATCGAAGCCCAGCTTGACGAAGCAACGCGAATCCTGCGCCTCATCCTGGAGTCCTTTCACATGCGGGGCAACTACCTCGTCACGCGCACCAACGAAGGTAGGTTCGTTGAACCTGACGAGGATCTGGTCGCTGCCGTGGACGAGGCCAAGGAGTTCATCGAACTGTGGTCGTAAGCGACGACACCATCCTCCAATACTTCGATCGCCAACCACGCCAGGTACAGGTGGACCTGGTGCGCACGCTTCGTGACAAGTGGAGTACCGCCACCTGCCACGTCATTCGAGCTCCTGTCGCAGCTGGTAAGTCAGACTTCGCTGTCGCTATTGCGCGATGGGTGGCTTGCGAGTTTGGACTCACTGTCACCATCTGCCCCCCAACCTACGAGTTGCAGCGTCAGTACGAGAGCGGGTTCAAGGATCTCGCCAGTCTCAAGGGGCAGAATGCCTATCGCTGTGGTTTGGAAAACAGCTACCGATCCTGTGGTGCCATCAAGAACAAGTGCTCCAAGTGTAAGCACACTGCTGCCACCCTAGCTGCTACTGCGAGCCAGCTGCGACTGATGCTTCCGTACACACTGCTTGGCACTAAAGGCACAGTGGGGTACCCAGACGTCCTCATCATCGACGAGGCACACAAACTTGTAGAAGAGCAGCGCGAAGCACAGACGGTGAAGCTGTGGCGCGACAAGCACCCGTGGCCACGCGACATGGAGACGCACGCAGATGTTGTGCAGTGGTTGGACAACTGCCACCGCGTCGACCCACACAAGACGCGGTCGGCGGCACGCGCCATGCTGCTGGACAAGGACGTCCCTGTACTGGTGGACGCGACTCAAGACCTCTACGCTGGGAAGCTCAAAGACGTACTCAAGTTTGTGAGCCTTAGTGGGCGCAAGGCCAAGCCCACCCTTTGGCCACCAGCGCGTGTCAAGGTTGTCATCTTGATGTCAGCCACCATCAATGCTCGCGACGTGTACGAGCTGGGCCTGGACCGCTTCCACCAGGTCGCCTACCACGACTGCGACAGTCCAATCCTCCCATCGTCGCGCCCGTTCTACGTGATGCCTTATGTAGACATGGCTTACAAGGACCGCGCGCTGTCGGTGCCAGAGCTAGCAGCCTATATAGACAGGTGTGCCTCTGTCCACGTTGACTGGGCTGGCTTTGTGCACGCCACCTATGAGTTGGCCATACAACTGCGGGCGTATTTGACGGGACCTCGATACGTATGGCACACTAAGGATAACAAAGACCAAGTACTAGCGGACTTCAGGGCGGACGGCGGGCGGTCGGGGCGAATCCTGGTGGGCAGTGGACTCACCGAGGGCGTGGACCTGGTTGGCGACATCGCGCGCTGGCAAGTCCTCACCTCCATCCCATACGCCAGCATGGGGGACGCAGCGACTGTAGCACGCAGTGAGTTGGACCCAGAGTTCTACGCTGACGCCGCAGTCAAGTCCCTGATCCAAGCTTACGGGCGCGTGTGCCGCACACCCACAGACCACGGTGCTACCTATATTTTTGATAGCCGCTTCAAGCAGCTCTACGACGAGTGGACCTATCTGTTTCCACCGTGGTTCCGAGACGCCGTACGCTGGAGCTGACCGTGCATTTCGGTTGGACCTTCCCCATCTACACGATAGGACGCCGCCGCATGAACGAGATTGTAGTCACTGTGTACCACAGCCAGGGCGACAGCATCATATTCTCGATGGATGAGGACTTCGACATCACCTACACGGGAGTCGAGGATGACATGCTGGAGGACTACCTCGCCGACATCGCAGATGCCATGGATACTCTGGACCTGGAGTACGAGATCACAGTGCGTCAGGTAGGTAATTGATGCCTACGTATGCTCATACCTGTGTGGACTGCTGCCTTGGCCAGGACGTGATCTGCGCCATCGCGGACCGCGACAAGAACTACCTGTGCAACAGCTGCAACGGTGACCTGGTGCGACAACTCTCAATGCCGATGGTGATGAAGCAGGCTCTACCCGATGGCACCAAGCGCTTCAGTGACCTGAGGCAGCGGATCGCACTCGACCGCGCCCGCAAGTGGAACCTGGACAAGACAGAGAAATCGAAGATCAACCGCGAGCTGTCGAAGCTCAATAAGGAGTCCTGATGCCATACGTCCACAGCGCCCGACTGTGCCGCGAAGCAATCCGCGTGTTCAGCTTCAGCGCCAAGTACGAAGGCAACGACACTGGGTACATGGTCAACCGCCACGCCATCGAGATCCCAGTTGGGCGCAGTGTCATGGTCGAAGACAGGCGCAAGCTACTGGCCAAAACCAAGCCAGGCGATCGCGTCGTCATTGAGGCCAGCGTCACCAGTCCAGTCAAGGGTCGTGTCGTACATGTGGAGTGTCACCCGCTGCTCTACAAGAACGGGTCGCCCACCTATAAGCGTATCTACCGTCACGGCGAAACGATGTTCGAGTCTCTTACGTGGTCCTGCGACATCGCTCTAGACCTAGAGAAGCTGCCATGGTTGTACGAAATTTACATCAATGATGAGGTGGTACGGTGAAGGACGTTCTGAAGCAGAAGATCATGGGTTCGATTGCGGCCAACAAGATGCAGATCCTCAAACTGGAAGGGTCCATCGCTGCGTACGAGGCGGTTCTGAACGAGCCAGAGGAGACGGAGAGTGAAGAAGGAGGCGCAGTCGCCGTGTCCAGTGATTCAGATTTCGTCACACCCGATGTGGCGCAACCGGCAGATAGTCAGGCGGGAGAAGCTGGCCAAGTCTGGTGCCCAGTCGCCTGCGGCTACGTTGACGCCGTCACCTCAGGTACCTGAAGAGTCTGTCGCCATCCTGTTCCGCAAGATCGGCGACTGTCTACTGGACCTACAGCGTGAAGGGTGTGAGCAACGAGCCATACTCCAAACGCTTATCAAGTGCATCATGAACCTACAGATCGCAACCGAACGCCTGCTTAAGCAGTGCACCTAAGGAGCACCATGACGGACACTAACCTGAACGCTAATCCACCACTCGGTATCGCCGAGCTGAAGCAGTTGGCACTCGCAGCCTCTGACGTCGCAGCTGCTTTCGACGGCGTCTTCGCGGACGGCAAGGTCAACCTCGCTGACGTCACCCGCTTACCTGGTCTCCTCAACGCGCTCAAAGAGTGCTACGACGTCCCGTATGGTGTCGTGTACCCGGAGATCGTTGACCTGTCACCTGCTGAGGCGCTAGAGCTGTCGGCGTACTTCAAGAGCGTCTTCAACATCAGCAACGACAACGTTGAGAGCATCATCGAAGCTGGCGTTGACATCATCGCCAGGGCAGTCGAAGCTATCGGTGTCATCAAGGACATCATCAACAAGATCAAAGGCGTCACGCCACACGTTGCGTAACCGTACCGGGGGCACCACCGCGAGGTGGCGCAGCCAGGGGCGACTGGTGAGTCCAAAGAAGCGTGACACGGCCGCTTACACCAGTGATCCCTCCCTGACCAAGTTAAAGCTGGTTCGAGTCCAGCTCGGTCGCTGAGAGATGGTTCTTATCTGGGTTCGATTCCCAGCGTTTGACTCTGGTGAGTACAGCGAGGAGCAGCAATCCTGGGGGCAACCCCGAAACTGTTGTGACGGTGGGGGACGAAAATTAGTTGGCCCCTCGCGTGGTCCCGGCGATACGGGACGACTACCACCTCATGGAGGCATCGATGCTTGTAATTATTGTCTACCCAGACGAAATAGACTGCACCGTGATAGACGATTATAGCGCCGTGACGTTTGCCGAAGGGTACGTTTTCAGCAAGCTTTTGGCCACCAGCGAAGACTACATCGTGGTTAGCGCCATGAAGACCTAATAGACTGGCGGTACCTTCTTCTTCTTCTTCAAGTTGACACCAGCCACAGCAGCCGGCTCACCACTCTGTGTGAAGTCGGCTTCGTCGTTGTCTGGCTCCTCGGGTTCGGCACCCTGCTCAGGTGGACCCTCCTCCTGGAGGTACCCCAGGATCGAGCGGATGCGTTCCCTCTTCTTTTTGTCGTCTTGCACGTCGTCTCCAGCTGTAGATTTCAGCGATGATTTGGACAAACTCTTCTACGTATCTGACCTCGCCTACGATGTGAAGTGTCCAGATGATAAGACCGATCACTCTCCGTCACCCAGTCCAAAAGCTTTGCGCATGCGTAGGTACTCGTTGATGGGAGCCATACCAGGGATGAAGGTTTTGGCGGTACTCATTGCGGCCTTCTGTAGGTGCTGTAGCTTCTCGTCCACGGTGCCGGCCTTCATCAGGCCGACAGCGGACTGGAGCAAGGTGGATGCGCTGGAGATGACAGGCGGTGCACGAAGCGTCAGCTCGTGGGCAGGCGCGACCTCGGCTAAGTCTTTGCCCAGGAAGTAGCTTAGCTTCGGGTGGTCCTGCATGTCTAGGAGCTGAGAGCTGACGAGGGACAGTGCTGCCAGCGGAGCAAAGTAGCGTGTCGTAATGGTGCCCACGCTGCCACCTACGCCTGACCAGTTGATTGGACCAGTGCCACCTGGCCGCTCGGCACCACGACGTAGTGTCTCGCCCATGTCGGACATCACCATCGCTGGCCACTTGGTGAACATCGAGAACAGACGACCGTACTCGCGACCAAACTCGTTCATCCCTTCTTTGCCGTAGTTGAACTGCGTCTTGCCCACCAGGTACCTGCCGATCGCATCTCCCATCGCTTCGGTGTCGGCTGGATCAATCTTGCGGAGCTGGGACTTGAGGCCAGCTGACGCTTTAGCGCCCAGGAAAGCTAGTGCCTGTGGGTGTCCAGCAGCGATGTCATCTGCCAGTGACTGTCCAGTCTTGTACGCGATGTAGCGGTTGGTGTGGTCAGCGAACTGGTAGGTCATCATCGACAGCTTGCCCAGCTTGTCGAGAGCTTCGACACCTCTTCCCACGTATGGCACCTGTCTCAGCGAGTCCGCGCGAAGGTTGCCTGCCTCACCAAAAAACTGACCAGGTGCAAGTCCCTTGGGCTGTAGCACGTCCTCGGCGAACCGTAGCTTCTGCCACACCTTGAGGCCCTCGCTGTCAGCAGAGACGAGGTCGTGAGCTGCCTGTGCTGTCGCCTTGGTTACAAGCTTCAGACCGTAGGCACCACCAATCTCAGGTGCAGTCATCAACAGTGGCTTGGCACAATCGCGGATGGCGGCGTGTACGTTGAGGCCCAAGTAGTTTGGGTAGATTTGGCCCACCACGAAGCTCGCAAACTCAGGTAGCTGACGTCCTACACCGAGGATCTGCTTGCCCACATCGCTGCTGGTGTTGTCAATCATCTTGTCGATGGAAGTTTTGTAGACGTTGATGGCGCGCTGGGTCGATGCTACCAGTTCACGCGGCTGGCCAGATAGGTCTCCTGCGTAACGCTCCATGAAGTCGGCGCTGTTGTGGAAGTTGAGGGACCTCAACATCGCGATGTTGCCTTTGAGTTCCGTGAATGCGTCGTGCTGGTAGATGGCCTTGAAGTTGTTGTTGAGGTACCCCACGAATAGTTTGCCTACGTCGTAGTCACGCACACCTTCTGGGATCAGGGAGGCTTTGTTGCGCTGATACGACGCGTCACTATCGAACCCGATGGTGGACTTAAGCGCTTTCGGATCGATCGCACCGTCTACGACAGTCTGAACCTGCTGCTTGTAGTGGATGTCCTGAGGCTCAAGATCGTCAGGATGGAAGTGTGCGACTGCGCGCCTGAACTCCTCAGATGCAGGGTTGGCTACCCACTCACCATCCACGGTGTGTCCTAGGTAGTCAGATCCATGCTGCTGTTCTAGGTCGCGACCCCACCTGCGTACTGCTGTCGAGAGGTCAGCGCCCTGTAGCGACTTCTTGGGGAGGTATTTGTCCAGCGTCTCGCCACCAACGCTAGCTGCGTCGATCTTGAGGCCTTCGTTATTGAGCTTAAGGCGAGCATCAGTGTAGAGGGCGTTCCACTTCTGGGCCAGTGCTAGCTTGTCACCAGTCAGCTCTACGACCTTCTTCTCTTCGGAGGATGCGAGCCACTTACCGATCTCTTCGTTGGTGACACCAAGCTTGCGACCCTCTTGGATTAGGCCATCAGCTTGCTTCAGGTAGGACGCTGTCACCACCGACTGCTTGTTCTTGGCAGCAGCGAACCTGTTGATGACACCCTCGAAGTCAGTGCCTAACTTGTCATCGAGCTTGCGCATTACGAAGCTCATGTCCATCAGCTTATCGACCCAGCCTTTGCCCACAGGATCAGTTGGACGCTGCATCACGTCGCTGGCGATGTCTTTCGCGTAGTCAGCTGCCGCAGCATCGCTGATCTTCTGCTTCTTGAATGCCACATACATCGTATCGAGAGCATCATCACCGCGTACATTCTTGTAGTGAGCGAACGCTGCCTCCAACTCATCGCGATCGTTGGTCTTGACGTTAGCTCCGACCCTCGCGGTGTACTCGCGGAACTGTCTCATCTCACGCACAAGCTCGACGTTGCCTGGAGCGATGTCTGGTACGGCTGGGATGTCACGCTGGGGTACAACTACCCACCCGCTGGGGACGTCCTCGGCGGACCTCACTGACCCGAACCGCTGTAGTCCGTCAGTCTCCTGGACCATGACAGAACCTGGTGCCATCTTGGACTGGAACGCCTGTACATCATCGAGAGGAGCAGCAGACTTCGCAGCCCTCCTGGCGGTGGTCGCAGCTTCAGCCTGGGCCAGCTTATCGCCCAGGTTGTAGAAGTGCTCATCCTTCTCGACCGCGCTGGCACCTAGGGCCTCGACGCGTGTCGCCCACCCAGTGGAGGAGTTGTCAGCCACTAGCTGCGCAATCCCACTGAGGTCGCCTTTGGTGGAGGTAGCCTTGACAGTCTGTGATCCTGGCGTACTAAGCGTGTCACCAAGTGCCGCAAACCAGCCTGGTCCCTGCTTGTGGAACAGGCCAGCGATACCACCACCAACGACACCAGCGACAGCAGCGGTAGCAGCGTCCTCACCGTAGGAGGCTTGCTTGGCGGCTTCCAGGCCACCCTGTACCGCAAACTTGACTAGCTTGCTACCCTTGGAAACGCCGGGTGCGATCTCAGTCGCTGAGTTGAGGAGGGCGCGCATGGGGTTGAACGACTCACCCTCGGCGCCAGAGCGGGCACTCTCGTACCCAGCTCCCCGGTACAAGCCCACCAGTATGGTAGCAGCGACAGCACCAGCTCCACCAGTGACTGCGCCTAGAGCTGCAATACCAGCGCCCGTCATGATGTCGGTGAGGACGCTAGTGCCCACCTCGACACCTGTACTGACGCCGCTGTGGTGGCCCTTGATGTCCTGCTTGGTGAGTAGGAATGGCGCCAGAGTGGACTTGAGACCGCGACCGATAGCGCTGCTGACGCTGTTGTCGGCCTCGTCAGTAGGCTTCTCGTCAGTCCCGATGGCAGCGTAAGCGTCCTCACCAGCTGCTGGCACGAAGGCTGCTGGTGCACTACTGCGCGCAGCTGGGATAGGCGCCTCTGCTGGCACGAAGCCACTGGCGTCAGCACTGGTCGCTGGTTCTCCGACAGGGTCAGGCGCTGATTCTTCGCCTGGAGCTGGGATGAACCCGGTGTTGTCAGCCACTGGTTACTCCGCTGGCAGTTGGTCTGGGGTGTCAGCCGACGGCATCGCCATCGTCCTGTCTGGGATTACTTTGTAGCCACTAGGTATCGCGGCAGACTTCTTCATGTAACCATACTGGCCCTGCACTTTGGGGTCAGCGCTAGGCTTGACGACGAGTACCATGTCAGGTGCTGGCTTGCTGGCCTGGAGCGTCCTGATCTTGTACTCGCGCTCCACAATGGTAGATAGCTTTGCCATGATGTCGCCAGTGTCGGTCAGGTTCTCGCCGTAAAGCATGCCAGGTGTCGCAGCAATTTTGTGTGCCTCGCTGGCGGGGACGCCTAGTTGTGTCGTCATCACGTTGGCAATGAGTCCAATCTTGGCGTCTGGGTCCTGCTTCTTGTCGTCCAGGATAGACCTGATATGTGTGCCAGCTGTAGACGCTTGCTTCTGGTAGTCCTCGGCAG
>ERZ1292642.1676-Hain-H14-01um-R1-1676-length-10237-cov-5_pt1 | contig 10237 bp, 17 predicted proteins | sample MGYA00564403_ERZ1292642 | MGnify/ENA primary metagenome ERZ1292642 (study PRJEB36523, sample SAMEA6512643) | groundwater metagenome | collected 2019-01-09 | study: AquaDiva: Metagenomics assemblies of 32 groundwater samples | reverse complement strand
TTGTTTTGGCTAACGTTTGAGATCAGCCACGGCCCAGCCGGGCCGTTGGCTGTATCGACGTCTTGTATTCCGATCTCTAGCGACGCGACGACAACAAACGCAATCGATGCGCCCGGCAACCAATGTATTTTTCCACCCGCCGACGAGACCGTGTGCGATCCTCGATCCGCCCAGTAAATATGTCCAATCTGGTGGCATTCCTCCGCGTTTGCATCCAGCAGGACATCTACCGCTGCTATTGCGTTACCGATCGTTGCCGGCAACCCAGGCACCATCGCGATTTGCCCGCCCGACCAATTCGCCGCGCTCATGCTGTCACCGTGATTCCTGCCGTCATCGCCGATTTAGTCTGCGCAACAGTTTTCCCGGCCTTGCACAACCTGCATAAGATCTTGACGAATGCCTCAACGTCGTCATCGGTTATCGGTGCCGAGAGATTGCTCGCGTCAATCCTGACTGTGCCAGATTTCGCGCCCGTTATCGTCATCGTGATGTGCTCCCCACCGCTGCAAACAGACGTTGCTGTTACTGTGATTGATGCCATTACGCGAAATCCACATCAAATGCTGGTGTCATTTAGTTTCCCATCATTTCGTGTTCAGACGCAATTCGTGCGCCGACCGGCCGTCCTTGCTCATCGCGCACCAATACTTTTGGTGCGGACATGATTTGTTTTAATGATCCTATTTCCTGTGCAAGAGCGACCATGCCTTGCATGACTTGATTCAACCCTTCAATCGCGTTCGCCGACTGCTTGACTTCAAAGTTTTCGTCTTGCTCATTAAATGGGTCGTCAGATTGTTGCGCAATCGCCGGGTTCTTATCCATTTCTTTCATGCGTATCTGCGCCATCAACTCCATGCGCTTCATCATGATTTTTGCGTTCAATTCTTTATCCAGTTTTTCTGAATCCGTCATATCTGCGTCCATATTTTCCGCGCTCATGGGCGCAATTTGCTGCTGATCAGGGATTAGATTTTCAACGCCTAGCGCACTCGATAGCGTGTCGAGAACAAGCGCTTGCATCTGCTCTGGCGTCATTGCGGTCGCTTCGAGCTTCAACCGATTTGTTCTTGCGTTGTACTGATCGATTTCGAGCTTCGCAGCCTCCATCGATCGATCTGATTTTGCCTGCTCCAACTCTTTTGTCATGCCCTGGATCGCTTGATCCATTTCCTGCATTTGCTGAGTCTGTTGAGCGATGCGTGGGTCTTCATCGTCGCCGCCCTTGCCCATCATCTTCAGCAGCTTTTCTTTGTTTCGCAGGCTCGACGCCTCGATCACCGCTTGCGTCGGAATGTCGGGGCGAATCTTCGCGAGGTCTGCGAGTTCCGCGAACTGTTCCGCCTGGATCGTCGCGCTGGCTGGTCCCGAGTCGATGACGATATCGACGTCCATTTCTGCGATGTTGTTCTTCGTGCCGACGATCTGCTGCATGCGCGGGTCCATCTTCGCTTGTTGATCCATCTCGGGGGTGACAGGCTGACCGCTTTGACGCACTTCATCGAGCAACTGCTCACCGAGCGTCATCGGCTGGTTCAGACCAACAAAGCGCGGCACATTTTCATCGTCCGTGATGCGAATCCATTTTTCAGATGTCCAGAATTGTTTCGCCATCGACCACGCGGCACGATAGACAGCGTGATCAAACATATTCAGCATGTCGTAGACCGGCCCGATCTCAGACATGCCGGATTCTTCGCGTTTCATCAGCGCCCTGCCCGACATATTGCGCATGTCTGACCCGGCCATCTGCGCATTTACGCCGAGCGAATCAATTTCGCTCTTCGCTTCTGCCAGCAAATTGAAATTGCCCTGCGACATATCATCGTTGCGCAGCACCTCGAAATCCATGCCAGGGTTGACTTCTATGTGTCCATCCGGTTTCGCTAATTCGGTTTTTGTTTTGCGCACGTCATCGACCGCGCCTTTTTCGCCCTTAGTTTGACGCACTGAGATGAGGTGCAACGCTTTCGAACGCCGCTTGTTGATCTCGTCCTGAATGCTGATCCAGTCACGTGCGACACCGTAGCGGTTCCCATCACGGTCCACAAAACAGCTTTGCAAATAAATCCCAGGTAAAGATTTGCCGTGCTCATCTTTATAGGGCGACTCGATCTCGGAGATGATGCCGCCCTTGGTGTAGACGCAGTGATACCAAACGCCAGCCTCTTCGTGCCACACTTCAGCGATGCGGATGCGCTTGCGCTTTGTATCAGTCCACCGATTACGCGGCGCATCTTCATACGTGTTCGACATCGAGCTTTCGAGCGTCCACGTTTTCGCCAGCACCTCCGCAGCATCGGGATATTCCGCTTGTGCGTCGGCGGCGTCCATCCAGATGACTTGACCGAGGTATTTCGCATCGGAGAAATCAGGCTCACGAGAATGCGCGTCAAAAAATATACGATCCCATTTCAACGGCAGAATGCGAATCTTGTAATCCGGCTTCGCAGTCGGTCCCGACATCGGCAACTGCTCTGCGCGGATCTCGACGCCGCCATAACCCTCAATGCACATGTTTTTAAACACTGCGGAGCGGGTATGCTGATATTTATTATCATCGACGATGTACCGCAATCCGTCCGTCGCCGCGCCAGCGCTGCCCTCATCTTTCGGCGTGCGCGGGTGAGCTTTCGGCAATGAGCGACGCTTGGCCTCTTCGCCCAGCATGTAATTTATTTTTGGCTTGATGCGATTGCTTGTTGTGATCGGCTGCTTGCGTTTCTCAAGCGCCTTTTTTTCTTCTTCGGTCCACTGCGAGTCGTTGAAATTATCGTAGTAATCGCGGTCGCGCTCTGCCAACTCGCGTGCGGTCACCGACGCCGATTCGGCATCTTCAAAATATTGGACGAGGCGGGATAGACGCGCCACCCCATCCTCATTCAAATAATTTTCTTCGCTCACAGTGTTTGTCATTTACGATTAGACCGTTGGAACTTCTTCCCACATCACTGACGTATTTACAGCTGATGCAGCAGCCGCCGCACCGGTCGCGCAGATTGCAATCAAACCACCTGGTTTGACGACAACAGAACCCTCGAAATCGCCTGAGATTTGATCGTTAGCGCCTACCGTATTGATCGCTGCTGTGTTGTGCCCGAGCAGCAACTGATTGACCGGCGCAGTAACGAGCGTGGCGAGTGCATATGCACGGCCCTTGCCCAGTGTTTGCGTGTTTTTGTCGATGACCGTGCAGCCGCTAAAGTCTGCAGCAGTCAAACCCGTTGGCGTGATGTCCTGCGCTCCACCGGCGAGCGTAAATCCGGTACATGCTGCGGATGTGGCGACGACAGCAATCGCATATTTGTTGAGTACAAGATCGACACCAGAGCCGGGCGGGTTGAACAAAATAAATCCTACTTGCGCAGTAGCGGCCAACGACGTGGCGCGGGCCAGCGTGACAGCAGAAAACATATTACGATTAACCGATTGCTCGTAATAGCGACCGTGCAGTTCGGACACGATTTGATCGCCCTGACGACCGCCGCGAGCAGTAATCGGCGCGCTGCCAGATGCGTTATTTTGTTGGCCTACAACGAATTGATTTAGCATGATTTTTCCTATTCCTGGTTGATTGAATTTGTGATGTCGCAACGCACCGAATCTGGATCGTCAGCGACACCTAACCCAGCCTGTAAATAAAATGTGATTGTTCGCAGCTCGACCAAAATTGCGGTGAATGTTTCGAGCATTGACGTTTGCTGCAGCGCGAGGCTCTGAACCTCTTCGTCCGTGCCTGACTCCTGCACGACGTGCTGCGCGCCGTCGGTGTAGTGCTGCTGCACCTGAGCCGGTACGCCTGTGGTTGCGTCGTAGCCTGGCGTGATCGTCATTTCTGTCATTATGCGGTTCTCCAATTCCCATCATTTTCGTCGTCATCATCCAGCGCATAAATGTCGCGCTGTTTTTTCTGTTTCTCGATTGGGGCAATAGCCGGATGGGCTTGGTCTAACGCCATCCCGAGCAGCGCGCACACATCTAATTTGTCATCGTATTTTCCGGACGGGAATGCGAGTAACTGCGTCAAAACGTCCTGCGCCCACGTTTGGTTTGTAGGTAGATAAACCTTGCCGGATGCTGCCCGCGCTTGAAATCCGCGTGCCATCGCCGCCTTGTCGCCCGTGCGTGTGATCCACTCAAAACGTGCGAAAACTTTACGCTCACGACTGCGCCGCGTTAGATACGGCTCTACTGATTTGCGTATCACGCCTGTCTCGCCGAATACCGCAAACGGCTTGTGACGCGCAACTAAATCTAACAGCGACTCGATCCACACATCAGATGACGTTTGCCCGCTCCACCAATCTAACAAATAAATATTGCCGTCTGGGTCGATGCCAAACACGCCGTGTTCGGTGTAATCGCCGCCGCTATCTGTTACCGCGTAATCCGAGCAGATGTAGATGTGCAGATGTTTTGGCTTTTCGTCGTACCAGTGAAACCACTCGCGCTGGAAATACGTTCCAGTTTCCGGCTGTGGTCGCTGCTGATAGAGTGCAGACCAGTCGCGCGGGCCAATATCGTTTTTGATGCGCTTTAGATCGTCGAGTCCGTACCACTCGGGCCACAACGCCGACTCGTTCGGTTTGCCCTCGTTCGCGACCGCCTGCAACTCGACCACTTTCCATTGATCGCGCTGCTGCTCCAGTAGCCGGCCGGCCAGGTCATCGTCATGCCAGCGTGTGAGTATCAACACGATCGCTCCACCAGGCATCAGCCGTGTGCGCAATGTCGATGTGTACCAGCGCCACACTGTCTCGCGCCTAACCTCGCTGTCGGCCTCCTCGCGGTTTTTGAATGGGTCATCGATCAGCGCAATGTGAGCGCCGCGCCCAGTAATCGGGCCACCGACACCAACATACACAGAGACGCCGCCCTGGTTCGTGTGCCAGCGGTTAGCAGCTCGCGAATCGTCGGCGAGCGACACGTGCGGGAATAGATTTCCGTACTCCTCACTCTGCACAATACCCCGAACCTCGCGCCCGAAATCTAGTGCAAAATCGCCGCTGTACGTCGCGCAGATTAATTGATTCGCAGGATGTCGCCCGAGATACCACGCCGGGAACCGACGCGACGCCAATTCAGATTTTGTGTGCCGTGGCGGGGCAAATATCATCAATCGATCACACTCGCCGCGCTCCACTGATTCGAGCGCTTGCGCAATCTGATGATGATGAGATCCAACCAAAAAATCTGGTTTTGTGTAGCACGTGAAATCGATCAGGGACTCACGCGCACGACGACGCGCTAGCAACTCAGTCGCCGCGTCAACAACGCTAATACTCATTTTGAGGCGCGCAGCTTGCGCATGTACTCACGCATGTAGATGCGACGACGATCAGGATCATGCCGATCTGCTGATCGTGATTTGTTAGCCACCAATACCGACTCAGTGTTAACCACCGCCGCAGCATTGTTAACCACCACATGATTACCATCTATTGTGTTAATCACCGCATCCAGCGCAGATGGAAATCTAATCGCCATTTATTTGCTCTGCGACGCAATAACCGCTGCGAGTTCGTCGTCGCTCATCTCACGCGACGTTTTCACAGTAGCGTTGATCGTTTGCTCTATTTTCTCGCCGTATTTTTTCGGAGCCATTTTTGACGCTAGCCATTTTCTCGCGTCCACTCTGAGCCGTGATCGTCCAATAACATCCTGATCTGTGCGCTCAACGCCCTCCGCGTCGGTGTACGTATCGCTGCGACCATCGTCAGCAATGCGCAAAATATCCTCCGCCATTTTGTCCGCTTGTGCCTCGCGTGCGCGTGCGTACACGACCGCGTGATCGTCGTTGTTGAGCCATCTCGTCAACGATCCTCGGCTCACGCCGCAGTCATCAGCGATCGTCTGCAAAAACTCACAATTAGCTACTCGCTCGCATATCGCATCAATACCCACCGCGCCGAGTTTGTCAGCGACTGTGAGCGCAAGAGGTTTTTTCGTCGTCATATCGATTAATTTACGATTTATACGGCCACGAACGCGGCACAGACGGCACAACAATTTTGCGCGGTGCGTACAACATCATCATCATTGCGAGTATCGACATCGTGCGCTCCATAGCAAAAAGGCCCGCTATCTCTCGATGCGGGCCTTGCAATTTATCCATCAACTATCTGTTGCGTAACAAATTTTAGAGCGCAGAACGCCCCAATGTTTCTGAGTCTACATCATCTATTGACAATTATCAACATACGACGCGATTTTTTAGCAATTTAAATAGACTCTCAATCGCTGCGTCGAACAACACATCAAACTGAGCGATCCACACGCTAAATTTCGACAGTCCGTAATACCTGGTCACCGCCTCACGCTGGAGTGTAGGCAGCTCATAGACCGCTGTATCGACTGCGCGCACGATGATTTTGTTTGTCTCTATCTCGATGTCCTCGATGCTCTGTATGCGCGCGTCAGGCGCAAATGTCGATTGATTCGGCATTCCGTCCGCGCATCTCCCGCCTACCGATTTTGACTCTGCCCATCGATCGAGCATTGTTTTAACGTTATCGTAATGTTGTTGATTCATCATCGCGTCTCACATTAAAAAATTCCCGCGCTGGGACACTCACAGCGCGGGTAAATGCAGCATTGCAGCTGCAGGGAGAGACTCAACTATACTACATTTCTCATGCGATCTTGCAGAGTAGCATCAAATTTAGTTGATGCAAGCTGATTTACATTGATATCGGAAACGCAAACTTGGAAGCCGAGCGGCTGGTTGAGCGCGATTTTGCCGGGCTTTGTAGTCGATCAGACGTAAAAGCCTATAAAGCTGATATTGCCACAATTCCATATATCGATACAAGCATATAGAACACGATTTTCATTACTTTTATGTCTTTGATGATATGCGAAAATCATGCACGTCGCCATAACTGCGTGTTTTTGATATATAGAGCCGACAATCAATAACAAAATGATCTATAGCAATAGTGGAATGACTTGATTTCGCGCAATGTGCAAGAAAACATCTATTAAACGCGCGCGCAGCTGTCGTGCATACGTCTCAGTATTCCTCAATCACAAATGTGACAGCCATCACACAAATAAACGATAGTCGATAAATAGTTTGCGCAGCACACAAAGTGTGCTATAGTTACTACATCGACGCAGCAATTCAGCAGCGCGAAAACGGAGAAAATATCATGTTACTACCTGGTAAAAAAAGTCAAACTTTGGAACAGTTATCCGCTGAAAAAGATGCATACAAAGAAAAATTCGGCGCAATCAACGCCGCATCTGACGCAGCATTCAATGAAAAATTTCCTCCATCTCCTCCATTCGCAGTTATTGCGAACAGTGTGGTTCTAATGGATTTGGCCGATCACCTGTCTAGCGAAAAAATCATTCGCAAAAATGGTGTCATCATCAACGATTTATAACCGAGAGAACATCATGTCAAAAATATTAATCTACATAGAAAAACAGGAAACACCAGATTTTGATGAAAATGGCGTGCAAACATCAGGAGCTATTATTGAGAATATTGAAATCGAGTCAGAATTAACTGGCAAGGAATTGATCGAAGAAATTCGATTGATTTCAATCCCTCATAAAGTTTTAAACTGGGCGATGTTCCCAGAAGATTTTATGTATCCGTAATAACAGCAATAAAACATGGAGAACGACATGATAACCCGTCCAACCCCCGACCAACTCCGAGAATTCATGGCCTTGGCAGGCCTCAAAACCCGCCGGGAGCTTGCCAAACTCGCGAACTCCAGCGATTCAGCGGTCGACACGTGGCTTGCTGACAGCGACGCTAAACAGCAGCGTCTGATGCCAACATCAAAATGGGAGCTTGTCAAAATACTGACTGATCACCCGGATCGACTGCCATTTTTTAAACAACAGGCTTAAATAACTCTTGCACAGCACACAAAGTGTGTTATTATGTATTCATCGGTTGGCAATTCAGCGAATCGAAACTAAAGGGGACATCATGAAACTCACAAACGCACAAGCAATTGCAGAATGTCGCGCAGAAGCTGCAAAAAACGGCATGACATTCAAGCGCATGAAAATCACTATCAATAATTCACCGGCATACGAATTTATTTCGCGTGCATCGGGCGAAACAATCATTTCAAATTGCACACTCGGAAGCGCATATAACATTGTATGCGCTGGCGATCTTGCTAGTCATAAACAATCATGATCACCCGCCCAACCCCCGACCAACTCCGAGAATTCATGGCCTTGGCAGGCCTCAAAACCCGCCGGGAGCTTGCCAAACTCGCGATGGTGAGCGACTCTACAGTCGATACGTGGCTAGCCGATGGCGATGCTAAGCAGCAATGTTTAATGCCAGAAAACAAATGGGAGCTTGTCAAAGCGCGCACGGACCACCCTGACCGACTGCCGGTTTTTAAACAACAGGCATAAATATCGCTTGCGTAGCACACAAAGTGTGCTATTATGAAGTCACTGAGCAGCACAAACCAAACGGAGATTACTATGTCATACAGAATCAGAGAGAAACTTGCCTACTCAGTTCCTGGAAAAATTATCGCCACCATGCTACGCAACGCAATATTCAAAAATTCGCGTGTTCATTGGGTGCAGCAGGCATTCGCAGACGGCAACCGCAAAGCATTCAAACAATTGAGCCGGTAGGGGGAATTAAGAATGAACTTTGAACAGACGTTAGCAGAAGCGGAATCAGCGCGAAATATAAGCGCTAACTTTTCGAAAATTTTAAATAATTTCCCAAGGGGGGCAAACGGTCTGACCCCCGACAGCGTAAAGTTTTCAGAGGAGTTTAAATTTGCTAAATCGGCATACGAAATAGCATTTCAAAATGAGCGACGCGCAAACGCGTTTTTAGTAAAGAGTTTTAAAAAAGAACTCTCTGCCCACCGAAAATTAGTAAGAGGCTACTAAAAATGAAAAACTTCATCTCCGGCATCCTCTGCGGCCTGGCCATCGGCCTCCCCGCGCTCATCGTAGTGCTGATTAAAAGTGGCGCACTATCATGACATACACAAACCACAATCACATAAAATCATATGCTATGCGTATGCGGTTCATCGCCATCTTCCGCCTCTTTTTGCTCTAGTTTCGGCTCAAAACACGCTTGCTCGTAGTCGCTCCTAGTCGCTGCCTTGCCGAATGGCGTAGTGACTTTCGCGCAGTAATACCAATTTTTAGCCAGCGGGACCGGCCCTTGTCGGTGCTTGCAGTGCTCGCATGTTTTCATATTCTTCCGATCTGCCGCGATGAGTTGCGGCTACGATTTTTTGAATTTAAATGGATTTTGTTGCGCCGAGATCCGATAATTTTTGCTTCAGCAAATATCCCTCAAGCGCCCATATTTTCTGCTCTGCGTTCTGACGCGCGATCTTTCGGCCAATTTCGGCATCGAAATTTTCAGGACTCGCGCATGCGCTTTCTCCGGTGACGGTGAAGCCGTTTTTCAGTGTTAGGACACAAAATGTCAGCAGCGTGTGCTCAGTGGTAACCGTCGGGACTTTTTCCCCGGCAGCGAAAGCGCCCATGATTCCGTCGCTAGCCGTGAAGTATGCTTCCTTCGCGATCGTCGCTTGAATACGATCAGGCGTGACGCGTGGCGCGGTCAGCCCTTTGGCTTGGATCTCTTGCTCGATTGCTTGGTCAGTCATAATTTTCTTTCGTATCGCGCCCCTCATCGCCGGGGCGCATGGCGTTACAAATTTTTCAATCGTTCTTTTTCAACAGCAAATAGCGGACGCAACTCGTCGCGTTCTTCCTGCGTCAGCGTGGCAGCATGCGCTTTGACTGCGTGGCTAGGCGCCAATGCTAACCGCCTCAATTCGCAGCACGCTAGCCCCTTGGTCGTGCGGCCTGCGTTGATCTCGCAGTGGATGCAGATCATGGATAGCACTCCATCCAAGCCTTGATTACCTCAGCAGCGACTGCGGGCACGATGGCATTTCCAAGGCCTTTTAGTTTCGCAACGCGCCCGCGCACGCTATGCGCCAACAGCGGGATCATTTCGATTTCTTCGTTGGTTCCGGTGCGCATTCCAGCCATTCCGGCGGATAGCCCATGATCCATCCGACGAACTCGGGTGCCAACGCGCCTGGCTTTTCCGTCGTGTCCGATGATCCATGCGCTGCTATCCCAAGCATTAGCGCCACCGATTGATTGAGCGGAACCCCCGTAGCCTGTGGGCGCGGGGGCAGCAGCCCGCGATGAGCATCTGTGGCGGTCGCCGTCGGCCACAGCGCGCGCGCCACGGTCTGCACTG
>ERZ1292642.484-Hain-H14-01um-R1-484-length-22894-cov-6_pt2 | contig 10247 bp, 12 predicted proteins | sample MGYA00564403_ERZ1292642 | MGnify/ENA primary metagenome ERZ1292642 (study PRJEB36523, sample SAMEA6512643) | groundwater metagenome | collected 2019-01-09 | study: AquaDiva: Metagenomics assemblies of 32 groundwater samples | reverse complement strand
GGCGTGATGATTCTTTTTTCCCTGCTGAAATAGGGCTTCTCATGGACCGCACAACTTTCAATCAATTGGTGGACGAGACGGTGGAAGCCACCGCGCGCCTCCTGGTCGTCAAGAGCACGGAATACGCCGGTGGCGACGATCGCTTGGCTAATTTCAAGCGCGGCGCACTGCTCACGCGCTTGACCCCTGAACAAGTGGCGCTGATCTACATGGCAAAACACTTCGATGCGATCGCGATCTATGTCGCGAACCAGGCCGAGGGCACTTTGCAAGTGCTGAGTGAACCAATTGAAGGCCGGATTCACGATCTGATCAACTACGGCTTTCTGCTAAAGGCCCTGCTCGCGGAGAGAGAAAATGTATCTGGATAACCTGTCCTTCGCTGAGCCCTGCTCGAAACTCTGGTTCGGCGTCCTGTGCCGCGCCATTGAAGATTATGTATACGGACCGGACCCCAGCTCGCGCGGCGGCATTCGCGGCGAGAACGCGTTTGAGTGGTTCGAGGCGATCCAGAGAAGCGCGGGGAGGTGGATTCATTCCACGGTGGCCATGGATGCATTCTCCTTCACATGGGTTTGCGCGGAGCTGGATATGGATCCGGATTGGCTACGGCAGGAAATCGAGAAGCGCGCCGCGGCTTGTGCTAAAACCCGTGCAGCCCGGCGAGCGAAATTGAAATGAAGCTCCACCCATACCAGGAACGCGGTATTGCCTTTCTCCGCCCCCGGAAATTCGCTTTGCTGGCCGACGAGATGGGGTTGGGCAAGAGTGCGCAGGCTATCCGCGCCGCGCCGCCGGGGCCGATCCTGGTGATTTGCCCGGCCATCGCCAGGACACAATGGGCGACGGAGTGGGCGCGCTGGTCTACGCGCAAAACCCAGGTCTTGCTGTCCACGAACGTCGCGCTGCCTGTTTCCCGGGACGTGGTCATCTGCTCCTATGCTGCGCTGCAAAGTAAGCGTTTCATGCACTGGGTGCGGCAACGAGCCTGGTCCTTGGCTATCGTGGACGAGTGCCATTACGCTAAGGAGGTCACCGCGCAGCGCACGAAGGCGATCTACGGCAAGGAAGGCATCGGCTGGTGTGCAACCCGATTGTGGGCGCTGAGCGGCACTCCGGCCCCGAACCACGCGGGGGAGCTGTGGCCGATGCTCTACGCCTTCAGTGCAACTCACCTTACCTACAAGGCGTTTCTCGACCGATACTGCAATGTCACCCCCGAAGGTCGGGTAGTGGGGACGAAAGCTGCTATAATCCCCGAATTACGGCAAATTCTGGACAAGGTAATGCTGCGCCGCAAAAAGGCCGAAGTGCTGAAAGATTTGCCCCCAATCTCGTTTCATGAAGTATTCGTTGAGGCAGGCGATGCGCGCGTCGCGGCGTTCCTGCCCGGCGAGGATGAGGGGCAATTACAGCTCGGCGAGGGGGCTCTGAAGAGCGGCCTGAGCGATGCGGGCCCGGATCACCAGGCGGAATATCTGGGCCTGGTAGCTGCGAACACGGGCAACGTGCGCCGGTATATGGCGTTGCGGAAGGTCGAACCGGTGCTGGAAATGATCCTGGCGGAGCTGGACGCAAAGCTGTACGAGCGGATCATCGTGTTCGGGCATCATGTGGACCCGCTGCAGTGGCTGAGCGCGTCCCTGCGCCACGCCGGGGTGACGACCGAGTTGGTGCAGGGCCGCACTACACCGGCCATGCGCGACGCCGCGGTGGCGCGGTTCCAGGCTGGACGCAGCCAGGTCTTCATTGCCAACATCGTGGCAGCTGGTACGGCCATCAATCTGACCGCGGCGCACAACGTACTGTTCCTGGAACAGAGTTGGGTACCGGGTGAGAATATGCAGGCCGCGATGCGCGCGCACCGGCATGGGCAAGACAGACCCGTATTCGTGCGCATCGCGATGATCAAGGGCTCGGTGGACGAGGACATTCAGCGGGTCTTGCTGCGCAAGGGCAAGGAACTAGCGCGGCTGTTCAGGTAATTTCAAACCAAAGGAGCTGGTATGAAGCTGATTTTGACTGTAGAATTCGATTCCCCAAGGGAATGCTGGGATTTTCTGAAGACGACCGTTGCAGTGGAGGGGTTATCGGAAGCACCTGTGATCCCCCTGGCGCCGGTTCCTGCCGCGAATGCCCCGGTAGTCCAGCCTCACGATATCCCGACCTGGCCTCAGGCGGCGCCGGTGTATGCGGCTGCGGTCCCCGCCGCAGTGATCGATACTCCGGTACCCTATCCGGCGCCGCCCCCCGTAGAAGCGCCCGTAACAGCGCCCAAGCGGCGTGGCCGCCCGCCCAAGGTTTCTGCGGAAGTGCCCACGGAGGCACCTGTGGTAGCGCCCAAGCGCCGTGGCCGTCCGCCTAAGGCACCCGTGGAAGTAGCCGCAGTGCCTGTGGCGGCTCCTGTAGTCGTAGCTGCGGTCCCTGTAGCAGCGCCGGTGGAAGTGCCTGCCCTGATTCCGCCCTCGGCCCCCCAGCCCACCGTAGATGACGCGCGCGAAGCGCTCAAGCTCTTGGCCCGGTCGGCCGATCTGGAAATCTGTCGCGAGATTCTGGCGCGGCATGGAGTCAGCCGTATCGGCGAACTGAAGCCAGATCAGTTCGCAGCGTTCATCATCGACTGCACGGCAGCAAGCTGATGGAACACGCGCGTCTGAGCGCCTCGGCCGCGCATCGGTGGATGGCCTGCCCGGGCAGCGTTCGAATCGTTGAATGCATGCCCGACTCCACCAGCGCCGCGGCCGAGGATGGTACCCGAGCCCACGCAATCGCGGCTGAGTGGCTGCAGACAGGGACTCGGCCGGATGGGGAAATTCCCGAAGGGGTGGAAGCGTACGTGAACTACGTACGCGCTCTCGGGGGGCAATTGACAGTCGAGATGAATTTGACGTCCGCCCTCGTCCGATTGCACCCAGACCTCGGTGGGTATTCAGACGCGGCGGTCTACTGCGTGGAAACCGCGACGCTGCATTCGATCGACTACAAGCACGGTTCGGGCGTGATGGTCGATGCGGTAGACAACCCGCAGTTGCTGATCTATGCCGTGGGGGCGCTATTGACGGCGCGCGTTCCAGTGCGCGCAGTTCATGCTACGATTGTCCAGCCGAATTGTTTTCATCCGGACGGCCCTATCCGAACGGCGGTCTACGATGTGATTCAGCTATTGGACTTCATCGCCGACTTGACGGAGCGGGCGTATATCATCACCAATGTGTTTGAGACGCCTTTGGTGCCTGGGGCAAAACAGTGCCGCTTCTGCCCCGCGGCGGCCATCTGCCCCGCTCTACGCGAGCAATCGCATGCCTTGATCAAGCATCAGTTCACGGACGTTCTGAGCTACGATCGTGAACTTCTGGCAAAAGCGCTGCAATCTATTCCTTTGCTCAAGCTGTGGATCAGCCAGGTCGATTCCTTCGCCTATGCTGAAGCCGAACGTGGGAACCCACCGCCCGGATACAAGCTGGTGGACAAGCGCGCAACCCGGCGATGGAAAAACGAAGGGGATGCAATTCTGTGGTTGCAAGGTCTTGGGTATGAGAAGGATAAGATAGGCACTTGGACGCTGGAAAGTCCGGCGCAAATCGAAAAGATAATCGACAAGGTGCAGCGCCCGGCCTTGAAAGCGCGCATTGATAAAGCATCTAGTGGGCGCACTTTGGTCCCGGATGATGACCCCCGGCCGGTCGCGCAAGGATTGACCGCCGACAGTTTTACGGTGTTTGAGCAGCCCGTGGAGGCGCAGTCTTAACCCCTGCTCAAGGAGCTTTGAAAGCAATGACGACTCAAATCAGGTTGGAAAACGTGCGGATTACTTTTCCGCAGGTGTTCGAAGCCAAGGCGGTGAACGGGGAAGGTGAACCGGCTTTCTCCGCGACGTTCCATCTACCCAAGTCCGGGCATCCGGGGATCGCCTTGGTTCGCGATACGATCGTGATCGCTGCCAAGGACAAGTGGGGAGCCAAAGCGGAGGAGATCGTGCGCGCCCTGAAGGCGGCGAATAGATTATGCCTGCACGACGGGGAGGAGAAGTCGCAATACCCCGGGTTCAAGGACACCTATTTCATCGCCGCCCGGAACAAGCAACGGCCGCTGGTGGTGGATGGGAAACGCGCTCCACTGACGGAAGCTGACGGGAAGATTTACAGCGGTTGTTACGTCAACGCCATCATCACCCTGTGGGCGCAGGACAATAAGTTCGGCAAGCGAGTCAATGCTTCGCTTCTCGGCGTGCAATTCTTCGCCGATGGTGAACGCCTGGCCGGCGGTGGCGTCGCGGCTGCTGATGACTTCGAGCCCATTCCTCAAGCGGAAGCAAGTCCCAGCAGCGGCGCGGGCGCCCTGTTCGACTAATTGACGGGTGTCGGGCCTTTACCCCGGCTATTAGCGGCCGGGGTTTTTTTTCCTTCAGGAGAATAGCATGAGCGATTGGCATAAACTGGCGGCGGAAGAATTGGCAGTGGATGAAACGGCGCAGTTCAAAACCGAAGAGAGGCTGGCGGCAGAGAACAAGGCCGCGGATCAGGTCGCGGAGGGCCTGGGCTTTACGATAACGAGAAAGGAAGCGGAAAAAGCAGACGCAATCAATTTTCTTCGTATTGCGGCAGAAGCCCGCGAAGATACGGCGATTAACGTTTTCCGCGCAACGGAAACAGCTCCGAACCGCGCCAGATTCGCCACGGCGCATTCTTTGGGCTTGACCGATTCGGAAATCGAGGCTCTCGATACCATCGCCGCCAAGGTTCACCAGCTCGCCGTACTCAAAGGCTTCTATGACTATCCGACAGAAGCGGGTACCCGGATCGCGCTGATCCATTCCGAGCTATCGGAGGGACTCGAAGCTCTGCGCACTCATGCGGTTGATGACAAGCTGCCGGCGTATCCCGGGCTGCACGTCGAGCTTTGCGATGCGCTGATCCGCATCCTGGATCTGTTGCATTACCTTGGCGCTTCCGCCGGCGAAATCACTGCGCGCAAGCATGCGTACAACATCATGAGACCCTACAAGCACGGCGGGAAGGCATTCTGACGTGGACGGTCCCGCGCTGTACATCGACTTCGAGACGCGCAGCGTGGCCGACCTGACCAAGGTTGGACTGGACAATTACGCTCATCACCCGACTACGCAAATAATCTGTTTGGCGTACGCATTCGGAGATGATGAGCCCGCGGTATTGGATTTGCGTCAGGATCGGAGGCTGCCCAAGACCATAATGCGGCATGTGAAGATGCACGGCGGGATCATAGCGCATAATGCGCCATTCGAGATCAGCATCTGGAATGCATTGCTCGGACCGATCAACGATGCAATTCTCATGGATTCTCAATGCATCTGCACCATGGCCGCGGCCCTGGCCATGGCCCTCCCGGGTTCGCTCGAAATGGCTGGGGCCGCGCTCGGTATTGCACAGCAGAAAGACCTTGCCGGGCGCGCGCTCATGTTGAAGATGTGCAAACCCTGGCGCCGGCATGCTGATTCGATCGAATGGTGGGAACCACCGGAAGATGTAGCACGTTTGATGGAGTACTGCACGCAGGATGTGCGCGCCGAGCGGGAAATCCACCGGCGCGTGATGCCCTTGTCCTTGGCCGAGCGCGAGGTGTGGTTACTCGATCGTGAGATAAACAATCGCGGCATTTACGTAGACCTGGCAACTGTGCGCAGCGCCAATGCGTTAGTTGAAGCTCAGCACGCCAAGTACAATGCGGAATTGTTCCAGATAACTGAAGGAGCGGTAGAAACTAGCAATGCCTTGATGGCATTGCGGGATTGGTTAGCCACGCGCGGAGTGGAAACGGCTACGTTGGATAAGGCCGCTGTTGCCGCACTTCTCTCTGATCCCACATTGAAATGGGAAGAGCGCCGCGCGCTTACCATCCGCCAGGAATCGGCGAAGTCCAGCACGGCTAAACTGGGCGCTTTCCTTGCGCTCACAAGCGCGGATCATCGATTGCGAAACACTACGCAATACCACGGCGCATCTACCGGACGTGCGGCCGGACGTGGAGTACAAGTCCACAATTTCCCACGTCCTGAATTGGAGCAAGATGAGATTGAATACGCAATAGAGCTGATCCAACACGACAATGCGGTTCTGCTGGATATGCTGCACGGTTCTGTCGCCAACACCATTGCATCCTGCTTGCGCGCGATGATGATTGCGCGGCCCGGGCGTATGCTCTTCGGCGGAGACTTCGCTTCCATCGAGGCTCGCGGTTTGGCTTGGGAAGCGGGGCAAGAAGACGTACTAGCGCTCTTCCGTGCAGGCGCGGATATCTACTGCCATGAATCAACTTCCATTTATGGGCGTCCCATCACCAAAGCCGATGGGCTCGAAAGGCAGGTAGGCAAGGTCACCACTTTGGCTCTGGGATATCAGGGCGGCATTGGGGCCTTTGGTACGATGGCCAAGGGCTACAATCTGAATCTATCCGAAGTCCACGATACACTTTGCGGAACCTTCACGGATGATGAAGTAGAACGCGCCGAGATAAGCTACACGCGCTATCTTCAGATGGCCACAGCTCCTGTATCGCGCGATGCGGGACTGGTCGCAGATATAATCAAACAACGCTGGCGTCTGAAGCGCCAGATCATTGTGCGGTATTGGTACGCCGTTGAGGAAGCGGCTATCGCCGCGGTGAAAAAGCCGGGGGTCAAGTTCTGGGCTGGGCCTGAAGGCCGAGCCGTAACCTTTCTGGTACGTGGCTCTTTCCTGTGGTGTAGACTCCCGAGTGGACGCGCGTTGTGCTATCCCTATCCTGTCCTAGAAGAGACCGAGCTGGGCAGAGAAGCGCTTACATACAAAACGGTCAATAGCGTCACGAAGAAGTGGGAGCGCACGAATACGTATGGAGGGAAGCTGGTCGAGAACATCACTCAAGCGATCTGTCGTGATATCCTGATGCATTCGATGGGCACGCTCGCCGATGCGGGCGAAGAAATCGTTTTACATGTGCACGATGAGATAGTCACGGAAGGAGATTACACCGCACTCGATGTACCGCGTTTGGAAGATTTGATGGCACAAGCTCCTGCATGGGCAAAAGACTTCCCCATTGCGGTGGAAGGTTGGATTGGCAAACGGTATAGGAAATAAAGAGCATGAAGAACTTCGGGGAAAGATTGAAAGACGCGCTATTAGATGCAGGATATACCCAAAGTGAGTTTGCTAGAAGCATAGGATTAGATCGCATGTGGCTCAACCATATTCTCAAAGGCAGAAAAGAACCGAGCTTGAAGAGCTTGGTCAAGATTCTAAAAGGTCTGCCCGCTGGAACGTCCATCCGTTATTTGATCTGCGGAATAGAAGGATAGTGATGGCAGACATCGCCGATAAAGCGGCTGAAGCCGTTGAGGTGTTTCAGCGCATTGCAAAGACCCGCCGCGAACCCGAAGGCCCAGAAGCTAACGGGTATTGCTACAACTGTGGCGACCCCACACAAGACGGCTATCGCTGGTGTGATGACCATTGCCGGCACGATTGGCAACGGCGAGCACAGCGACGTGCTGGATAAAGCACTTGCATTAGCCCGGCGCGGGTTCCGCATTTTTCCGCTAGTACCCGATGGGCGGAAGCCCGTGCTCTCGGATTGGCCCGCAAAGGCTACCGCGGATGAAACGGCCCTTACCGGTTGGTGGCAAATATGGCCCCAGGCGAACATCGGCATCTGCACTTCCGGATTACTCGTCGTCGATGTAGATGTGAAGCATGGGAAACTGGGCTATGATTCCTTGCTTGCGCTGGAACTCAATGGGATTCCATTCCCGGATACGCTGACTACTCTGACTCCGAGCGGCGGACGGCATCTATTCTACCGTCCGGATAAATCGATTCGAAACGGCGTCAATACACTCGGCGCCGGGCTCGATATCCGCGGCGAGCATGGCTATGTCATTGCGCCTGGTTCTCGCGTGCCCGAAGGTGTATACGCTTTCCTCGATGCAGATGCGCCAATCGCGATAGCGCCGGAAGCGCTCCAATCGCGATGCGCGGCTTCAGAGCAGGCCCCCGTAGTCCAGACCCCACCAATAGCCATAGACCAAGAGCTGGCCGTTCAGCGCGCCCGCGAATGGCTGATAACAACTCCGCTCGCAATCGAGGGAGAAGGCGGGGACGCGCGGACTTACACCGTCATCTGCCACGTGCGCGATTTCGGGGTTTCGGAAGCCCATGCGAGTGAAGTGCTGGCCGAATGGAATACGCGCTGCATACCATCATGGGATCAGGCTGAACTCGCGCGCAAGATAGCAAATGCGTACCAGTATGCCAAAGATTCCCTTGGTAATCTGGCGCCCGAAGTCCTGTTCAAAAACATCCGGAAACCTGGCGCATTGCGCACTGCTGGCGACATAGACTTAGCCGCGGTGCTGAATCCGGATTACCTGGTGAAGGGCTGGCTCGATCGGGGAACGAGCGCAATCCTGTTTGGGGAATGGAACGCCGGGAAAACGTTCGTCGCGCTCGATCTAGCTGCCCACCTGGCCGCCGGTACTTCCTGGTTCGGGTGCCGCGTGCGCAAGGCCCGGGTACTCTACCTCGGCTATGAAGGGCTCCGCGCGCTGGATAAACGTGTCGCGGCGTTGATGCGCGAACGCATCCCCACCTTGACCGATCTGCCCTTCGCCTGGCAGGCTCTCGTTCAACCTTTGATTACGCCCGCAGGGCGCACTGCTTTGGTCACGATCCTAGCCGCTTTCGCGGAGATGTTCGACGGCGCCCCTGAGCTGGTGATAATCGATACCCTGAGTAAAGCCCTGGGCGGCGATGATGCGGATGCGGAAAAGATCGGCACCTACAATACCCTGGTGCAGGAATTACTTGCCAAGCAACGCTGCACCGTGCTCACCCTCCATCATCCCGGACGCGCGGACAAGAGCCGGGAGCGCGGGCATTCCTCCATCCCCGCCGCAGCCGACACCGTCTTGCGTTTACAGGATGGGGAAATCACTGCGACCAAGCAACGGGACGAAGCCAAAGGCCGCTTGGGCTTCGAGCTGGTCCCCATGGAACTCGGGCGCGATCCAGAAGGCGATCCGGTGACCACGTGTACCGTACGCCAGATAACTTTGCGTCAAGCAGATTTCGAGGAAAAACCTTTGCGCCGGACTGATGCAGCCATACTTGCGGTATTGGAAACGCTGACTTTAGGACAGGAGGCTGTGAGTCGCGAGGATTGGTTCGCGGCCTGTCCTCCGAATTTCAGTATTTCAATAATTCCTGGCACCATAAAGCGCGCATTTGACAACGCCGTAATGCGCCTGATAGACTTGCTCGCCGTCGAGGAAATCGACGGTAAATACCGGTGTCGCGCAACTTATACGAGACAATAATGAAACGCTCTCCAACTCTTTCGCTGTTCTTGGACGATTACTTTGCCGAAGCAGGTAAGCGCCTGAAACCGGTATCGTGCGGGAAAATACACGAACTGTACGTCCGGTGTATCGGGCCGCGCTTTGGTGCCCTGCGCCTGGACAAGATCACCACCCGGGCAATAGCCGAGTGGCATGGCGAGATGAAGGAAACTTCTACGCAAGCGAATCGGGCGTTGGCTGCTTTGAGCGCTGTTCTTTCACAAGCGGTACGCTGGAGTTTGATCGATCGCAATCCTTGTCACGGGGTTCGTAGTTTCCCCGAGAGCGGGCGGGAGCGTTATCTGACCCCGGAGGAATTGGCACAGGTCATCGTACAGTTCGACGCACATCGCGAAACGCATCCCCTAGAAGTGGCCTTCCTCACCCTCCTCCTCTACACCGGCGCGCGCCCCGGGGAGCTACAGAAAGCGCGTTGGGATTGGATTCAAGGCAGGGTCATCGCGCTGCCGGATGCCAAGCGCGGCCCACGGCGCATCTACCTCCCAGTCTCCGCGCTGCTGATCCTGGCGGAGCTGCCGCGTACCGGCCCGCTGATTTGTCCGATCACCTATCCGCGCCGGCTGTGGGAGCGCATCCGGACGGCTGCTGGCTGCCCGGACGTACGCATCTATGACCTGCGGCATACCTTCGCCAGTGCAGCGCTGGCCAGCGGGCAGGAGCTGGCCTTGATCGGGGAGCTGCTCGGGCATCGAAAGGCGCAGACCACGAAGCGCTACGCCCACCTGATGACGGCTGCCGGCGAAGACGCGGCAGAGAAAGCGGCGGCCTTCCTCAACGGGATGATGGCGCCTGGCTTAAACACCTAAGAGGATCGAAAGATGGCTGAGATGGCAATGATCGAAGATTGCAAGGGGATTATCACTTGGGAATGCAG
>ERZ1292642.1671-Hain-H14-01um-R1-1671-length-10250-cov-6_pt1 | contig 10250 bp, 20 predicted proteins | sample MGYA00564403_ERZ1292642 | MGnify/ENA primary metagenome ERZ1292642 (study PRJEB36523, sample SAMEA6512643) | groundwater metagenome | collected 2019-01-09 | study: AquaDiva: Metagenomics assemblies of 32 groundwater samples | reverse complement strand
CTGGTACAGCTTGGTGTAGGCCGTAGAATCCGTCATGTGCTGCTGGATAGGTCGGGCGTCGGCAGTCATGGCCACAGCGAGCGGATGATCCTCGGCGTTCCACGGGATGACCTTCAGAAGCTCGGTTGCCTTGGCTGATTCATCGTTGGCCAGAAGGTAGCACCACAGCTCGTGGAGCTGGACCATGGCCTTGTGGCCGCGGTATTCGTTGTCGGCGTAGTAGTAGCGACAGCGCGCCTCGAAGACGTCGCTGCCGTCGGCGGCGATCTCCTCGTCCATGACTTGCTTGGCCTGGACGGCAGCGTGGCCGAATGATTCGAGCGCCTTGTTGTGGAACCCCAGACCGAGTTGCTTGCGCCCCAGCTTGCGCAGCTCGATGGCGTACAGGCTCCGGTACTGAGTCGCCAGCATGCGCGGCGTCATCAGCGATTCGGGCATGTGTTCGCAGGCTAGGCCACGGGTGATCCAGTCGCAAGCCCGCGCGCTGTCTCCGGCCGAGATGGCAATCTCGGCGCCACGCAACCAGGCATCAGAGATATCGGGGCGCAAGCCGTGTGCCGCAGAGAATGCCTCGACGGCATCCCAGTAGAGGCCGCGAATGCCGTGGTAGATGCCAAGCATCACGAGCGCCGTGTATCGATCCAGCGGGGTCGACGCAGTTTCGTGTGCCGCCGCGATGAATTCCAGCTCGCGGTCTGGGCACAACACCCTGGCGTAGTTGGCCAGGTAGTAGCAGCGCCGAGTCGTCTTCTTGCCGGCCAGATAAAGCTTGTAGATGATGTCGAAGTGACGGCGAATCGAATAGTCATAGTCTTCGCCGGTGAACTTTTTCTGGTGAACCACGAGCGCATGCGCCAGGTCCACACGCGGCGGTAGGTGATAGAGCGGGACGAGTAGCTCGTGTGCCTCTTCGGCCCACTTGAACTGGACCTTGCCGTTGGTGTCCTTCCACTTGACGATGCGCTCGCGGTCTTGCCAGGTGATCGCGTTGTCCTGCTCGTCCTTCTGATACAGGTACGGCATGTAGATCATCGTGACCTTGGGAAACTCGACGTCGATGTGCCGCAGCAAGTCCTCGAAGGTCGTTGGCTCGCTGTTGCCCTCGATGTGCTGGCCAGCGCGATGCGGCTTCCAGCGGCGGTTCAGCTTGAGCAGACGCTCGGCTTCGGGCGCATCGACCCAGAGGTCGTCGGAATCTAACCAACAAAGCCATGTGCCGTGAGCCAGCTCGAACGACAGCTGCCGCGCAGCGCAGGCATCGTCGAAGGCATACATCTCGCGGGTCCAGTCACCGTTGGGACCCTTGTACTCCTGCCAGATGTCAGCGTAGCGCTGGCAGATCGAGGGAGTCTCGTCCGAGGACATCGTGTCGACAATGACGATCTCGGCATCGGGCACCCTGGCGCGGATGTCCTTCAGCGTGGCCTCGACGGTGGCCGCCGCATTGCGGACGATCATGCAGACACTGATGTAGGGCGGCTCGGTTGACTGGCGCTTCATCGTAGGTAGGACTCCTGGGCTTTTGCCCCGGCGGAAAAGCGGCTATTTTCGACACCGCCGAATCGTCATGTAAGTCTCGACTTCATGGCACTCTTGGGCATTCTGATAGACAAGCAGACGATGTCGCGCGCGGGCGATGCCGTCACTGGCATTTCACTGCTCACTTACTCGCACAGCCTCCCGGCGACCAACCCGGAGATGCTGTTGCCCGTGGTGCGCTCCATCCAGGCCGTCGCTGTCAACCTGGGCCCTGATGTGATGGGGCTTGGCGGCAACGCGAGCATCTCCACAGTCGCCTTCCTCGCCGCTTCGGCAGTGTCGGTGCCGACCGTGATGTTCGACCTGTACGCGATGGTGTTCCACTCGATCATTCGCTAGCCGAGCGGCTTCGACTCGGGGGTTGGCCCAGGCTCGTACCTGACGAACCGCACCCGCGGTGCGTTGCGGTTGATGATGGCGTCGGCTACGACGTCGCCGGCCGACACCAGGACGTCTTCGGTGGACCGCTCGGCGGCCTCCGTGATGACCATTGTGCGCACGTGGGGCGGGACGCGCACTTCGAGCCGAACGTAGCCGCGGGGCGGCCGACCGCGCCGAGGGGCATCTGGGGACCGTGGGGGCGGCACAGGGGCCTTCCTACGCGATGCGGGGGCCTTCCTGCGCTTGGGCTTGTCTCGCCTCGCCTGCGCCTTGGTCTTGTCGCGCGTTGCCCGTTTCTTGGTGGCCATTCGCCTACACCCTTATAGGGTGCCGGCAGAAACGGAGTCAAGTGCCGGGAGAAAATATTCTCTAGGATCGGAGCAGCAGTGTGATCAGCCCGAAGCCGATCGCGCCAGCGCCGAGCGCCACGACCACGCCACTGCGCTCGCGCGGGTCGGCGATCACGCGCATGTAGGGCAAGTAGATCGCCGGATTGACCAGGTGACCGTCAAAGCGCATCTGGAAATGTAGGTGGACGAGATGGGTGCTTCCCGCACCGATGATGCCCACCGGTTGACCCATCCTGACGAGATCGCCGACTTGCTTGAACCGATGTGCCAGGTGGATGTACTGCGAGCTGACACCATCGGCATGTTGTACGTGAACGTGACCGCCGGTGCTCGTCACTTCCGAGGTGATGACCTTGCCGTCGGTGATGGCCAAGGCTGATTTTCCGTCCGGATGCCACCACTTGCCGTGGCCATCGGTGTTCGGAGCCGTGATCTGGCCGTCCGACTTCCACAATGGATAGAGCAGGTCGACGCCGTCGTGGCCGGGCCGGCTGTCGGTCCGAAACCCGCTGGTGACCTGCACTTGCCTTGACCCGTGCCACGGTACCGGATGGACGTAGCGGGCGCGTAGCGTGGCGATCGACGGAACGGGCATCCAGTCTCACGGTAGACGACTGGCGGAAAACCGTCAAAACTGAATACCTACCGGCATGTGGAGCGGAGATTCGACCGGGTGAAACCTTCATGCGAGGCTGGATTTCAACGTGTGGGAAATCGCCGCCATCGCCGCTGGAGCCGGTGTCGTCAGCTTCGCCGCCGCCGCGGTCATCTTGGCGGTGATCTGGGCCCGCGAGCTGCGCGCCCACGGAAAGACCGAGCTACTCCTGGCCGCTACCGAGGCGGCCCGTGAGGTCGAAGTCAAGGCAGCGCATGATCAGGCCAACCGGGTCAGCGCACTCGAACTGGCCGTGGCCGAGCGCGAAAACCTGCTCGTTGAGAAAGACGAGCTGATCGCCAAGCTGGCTGCGGGTCAGCCGGGTGCCGGCCGCACTGCCTTCGACGCACCGTCACGGCTGCCGCCAACGCCCGTTCCCGGTGCCAGATGACTGCGGCAGACGCCCTGATGTTGCGCCAAGAAGATCAGTCGCGTGGGCTTGCGGCAGAACGCGCACGGTGCGCAGAAACACAAGCTGCAGGCGATGGCGTGAGCCGCGATGCTCTGGTGGCACGAACAATCACAGTGGGTCGGAAGCAATTCGATCTCAAGATTGGCCACAGGCTTCTACTCGCAGGTCTGCTCGTCGTCGTCAACGGCTGCGGCGGAAAAACTCGCACCGTCATCCAGATGGTTCCGGTGACGACCTCGTGCCTGCCCGACGTCGAGGTGGTTCCGGCGCGCCCGGCAATCGTCCACGGCTGTCCAAAAGTACATCCTGATCTGCAGAGCGCGCTCGAAGCGACCGAGCACGGTCAGGCGTTGCTCCGATCGATCACGGCGCTCGAATTGTGCTTCGACACGGCCGAGGCTGTGAAACTTGCCAGCTACCGGGATCGCCTGGAGCGGCTGCTGCGCACCTGGCGCCACACGTACTGTCCGCGAAAGGAACCGAAATGAAGACCGTCACGAAGTGGATTCTGCATCCGGTGGCTCTGCTGATCCTGGCCGGTGTGCTCGTCGGAGTCGCGTTCGCCGATCCGACCACCGACGCACCGGCGCCCGCCGCCGCTGCGCCTGCTGCCGCACCGACGGTCCCGGTGCTTCCTGGCGATACGGCACCTGCCGCGCCTGCTCCAGCAGCCGGCGCTGTTACGCCCGCTGCCGATGCACCGCCGGCAACTGCGGAAGCTCTGCTCGCCGAGCTGAAGAAACTGCGCAGCGACTACGCGACCTACAAGTCGGCCGAGTCCGGTGGCAAGAAGGCTGCGCTGTTCGCGCTCATCTCCGCCGTGGCGCTGTTCTTGATGCGGCTGGCCAAGGCGCCACTGGCCAACAAGTACGGCAAAAGCGTCGTGCCCAAGGTTGCACTGGCTCTTGGCGTCGCTGTCGGGTTGTTCGCGGCTCTGGCCGCCGGCCAACCGGTGCTCGATTCCGTCCTCTACGGCGCCGGGCCGCCGCTGGCAACCTTCATGCACGAGCTGATGAAGAAGCAACCGAAGACGAAGGAGGCATGAGATGTCGTCGTTCAGATTTTCCAGCGTCAATCGTGCCAGCCTCGGTGCCGATCCAGTTGCTGTTGCGGGTCAAGTGTTGGATTGGTGGATCACGAGCACGGCAGCGCGCATCTCCAACTTGCGGCGTCAGGGGATAACTGACAGCCAGATCGTTACCGTTCTGCAGGGGCCTGACCACGGAACGAACATCCTCGGCGGTCCCACCAACGTGACGATTGCAGCTTCGTTCGACTACCTCTCTACGGGCAAGTTCCCACCAGGAACCGCGTGTCTCACGCAGGCGTGTACGGACCAAGCTGGCGGTGCCAGTCGCGTCCCGATCGAAGCGAGCTACAGCGGGCCGCTCAAGTGGGGCAACGTCATCCTGTGGGGCGGCGTCGCCGCCGGTGCAGCTTGGTTCCTCTTCCTGCGAAAGTAGGTCATCCCGATGGCTCGCCATCTCAACTTCCGCTTGGCCTACCCGCCGCGCAGATCGCAACCCTGTCCGGGCTGCGTGGACGGACCTCCGAGCTTCGCTGCCGGACAACGGTTCGCTGGGCTCGGTGAGACGCCGTCCAATTCGCCCGTGGGCTTCATTGCCGCCGCAGCATTCATCTCGCTGGGCATCGTCTTCGCCATCAGAGCGGCGAGCAAGGCGTAGGTGGCACGGACGAAGAAAACGCCTCGCCCGGCAAATCAGCGCTCGCTCGCGCTGCTGAGCCACTTCGCCGCTGACCTGCCGAGCTACCAGAGTGCTGCCGACTACCTGGAGAACAAGAACGGCGCCGGATGGCGGCTGGCCGGCTGGACGCTCGCTCGCGGTGCGTTCATCGCCTTGCCGGTGCGGGTCGCCGGGGCGACCTGGAAACAGTCGCTTATCGGCGCCGGGTTGGCTACGGGCTTGATCTCGCTGTTCGTTCTCTACAGACTCGAAGGGGCGAAGGAGTAGAAGGCGATGAGCAGCAACATCGGCACCAGACCCGTCGCGTTCTCGGACATGGCCTTCATGCGCCGGGTGCCAACCGGAACCAGAAAAGTCCTTCAGGTCAACAACCCGATGCTCGGTGAAGGTTCGACCGGCCCGAACCTCGGCGGTCCGCTGATCGCCCTTTTCTTTCTGGGCCTGGCCATCTGGGCCATCCGGGATGACGCGCGATGATCGGGCGAAGAGTCTGCTCGCGCTGCCGTGATGTCTACCAGGAGAACCGGTTCGGGCGACCGGCGGCTATCTGCGGGGCATGTGTAGACCGTGTTGGCCTTGGTGCGGATCGCATCAGCCTCGGCGAAGACCCGGCGAAGCCACCCGGCGGGTTCCCCTGGGGCATCACCGTGGTCTTCGGGTTGCTCGTTGGGGCCGCGTGGCTCGCCGGCGAGAAGTGAAACTATCTGCGCTTGCGTCGCCGGCGCCCGAGCCCGACCGAGCAATCCATGGCCGCTGCGGTCGCTTCGTAGGCTCGGACTTTCCCGCGCAACTTGGTCACCGCACGGGCGCTGTCGCCGCGGGCAACGGCCGCCGCGACGTGCCGGCGAGCGCGACTGACCTGCTCGCGCATGTCGGCGCAGTCGCCGTAGTCACCGAGCCGTTGCTTGAGGCGCATCAGCGCGGCGGCCTGGTCGCGCGGACGCTGCTTTTTATCTCGGCCAAGTCGCGCACGACCTGGGTCCGAAACTGCTGCAGCTGCTCGCGTTGATCGTCGATCCCGGTCTTGAGCGTGTTGGCCTCTTGTTGAACCTGCGCCTTGACGCTGTCGAACCGCTGGTCCATCTCGGTTCGCGTCGGCCGCTGGGACAGCATCGAAGACAGTGCCCAGACCAGACCGCCGCCGGCCAGCACTGCCGACAAAAGCAGGCCCGCCAGCGACAGGTAGCTCACCCGCTTGGGCGCGATGTCGCGACGGACTTCTTCGAGCGCCTTGCTCTGAGCCGCGAAGGTCTTGGCGCCGGCATCGAGCCGCTGCTCGACGGTGGCTTCGAGTGTGGCCAGGTTCAACTCGACAGCGCGCATCCGGTCCTCCAGTTCATTGGGTGCCAACTCACGCGGCCTTCCGCCGGATGGTCTTGCCGATGTCGGCCAGGGCCCCCTGAATCGCCTGGGCAACTTCCGCCTTGGCGGCAAAGAAGCCCTCCCACCAGCCCGCCTCTTTGGCGGTCTTCACCGTTCCGACCGCACGGCGCAGAAGATCACGCGCCTCGGCCGAGACGGAGATGCCGTTTCTCTCGGCGCGCGAGCGGATCTTCTCTTCCAGCTCGGCGTCGAGTACGACGTGGATGTGTCGCGTCTTGGCCAAGGAAGTCCTTGGCCTACAGCCGCGCCTTCATCTCCTTGCGCAAGCAGCTGCCGTAGTTCTTGCGCACGGTGTCGGACGAGCCACCGCGCTCGCCAGCCGAGACGATGCAGTTGCTCATGGCCGCCTTGGCGGCCCGCGCGAACTTGGCTCGATGGGCGGTGCCACGCTTGGTGGACTTCTTGCGACGCTTGGCCATGACACTTCTCCTTCAGTGGGTTGCTGGGCTCTGCGCGCCCGAGACGCGCTCGATGTTGCGCTTGGTGTAGATGCCGCCCTCGACAGCCGCCATGAGGGCCTGCACAGCCTGGTTCAGCGTCGGCGCGGTGCCGTGACGGACGGCAATTCCCGGAACCGCGACCCACTCCCAGAACAGGCCGCGGTCGCAGATGTAGCCGAGCTGCTCGCCGCCGATCCGGCCGATCTTGCACTTCCAGATCTCGCGGATGCCGTCCGGGCCCGGATCGACATGGCCGTGCTGCCAGTCGACTCGCAGGTTGACCACGTTGCGCGGGAGGAGCTTGATGAAGTGGATCCGTGTGGTCTTGATGTCGGTTCCGTGGAAGCTCACGTCACCGGGAAGCATGGGCCGTCCGCAGTGCCCAGGCACGGCAGCCGAGTTGTACTCGGCGACTCTTGAACAAACTTCGCACTTGAACTGGCGAGTGATGAGCGATGCGGGTTGCATCAGACAGACCCCTTCTTGAAGGTCCAACCTGTTAACCCGGTCCCTGTAAAACAGAGCTTCCGGCGCCCGCCCTTGGTCTTCACGATCTTGCACGTTCCGGGTTTCACGCCCGAGGACTTCGGCTTCTTGCGTCCAGAGAAGAATCCCACAGGCCCATGCTGCCCGAAGTGGCCCCCTCTGTCCAAAATCATCCCCTCGTGGTAGGTAACGAGGTGCAGGGGTGAGAGCTATAGTGAGATGCCTAGCTCGCCGTTCGATCTCAAACGCGCCGTCGACTTCAACGCCAGCCAGCTCGATGCCGGGAAGCTGACGCCCGGCCACCTGGCCAATCTGGTCTACTACTTCCAGGTCGGCAGGCGCCTCGACGACGACGGCTGTGCCGGCAGCGTCGAAACCATCCCGGCGATCGACGCCTATGTGCGGTCGCTGGCGGGCGATTCGACGCCCGACCCGGCGCACCCGCTGGCGGATTTCTGCTGGCCATTGCCCAGGCTGGTCACCCCGCTCAAGCCCGACGGCGTCAAGCCCGAGATCTCGAATGGCTTCGGCGCCGACCGTGACGTCGACCCGGAGACGGGCGTCGCCAAGCGGCTGCACGGCGGTTGCGACATCATGTACCGCCGAGCTGCAGCTGGCGCCGAGAAGTTGCCCGACTACCTGACGCGCTGGTACTGCCCGCAGGACCCTGAGGTGCCCATCGTGGCGTGCGGACCCGGCAAGGTCGTCATCGCCGGCCAAGGCAAGGCGAAGAACGGCAAAGAGGTCATCGAGATCGTCGTTGACCACGGAGTGGTCGAGAGCGTCGGCCCGCTCGCCTTCGAGGCGCTGCACTGCAAGCGGTTGCTGGTGTCTCGCGGAGCCACCGTCTCGACCGGCCAGCCCATCGCCATCGTCGGCAACACCGCGACCGACACCACGCACCTACACTTCGAGGCGTGGAACGACAAGGACGACGACGGCAAGCCCGAGCGCTCCGAGCGAATCAACCCGGCGCTGCTGCTGATGAAGATCCTGCGCTACGCTACCTACACACCGTCGGGCTCGACCTTCGATCCGAGCAAGCTGGTGTTGGCGTAGTTGTCCACCCCGACGCACGTCGAGACGGTCGCGGCGCGGAATCTCCAGCGCCGGCTCACCGATCTGCGCGCGCAGTTCCAGGGCAAGTACTCGACGGCCGCGCGGATGGTCTACTGGGCACCGGCGCAGCGAATGTGGATCACCATCGAGCAGGATCCAAGAATCGTCGGGCAGTTCACGTTGGCTCTCTACACGACCTGTCCGTGTGCGTTGGTTGGAGGCAAGGCATGATCACACCTGTACCGGGCAAACCAGAGCACTTTGTTGACGCTGATGGTGAGGTGATCATGCTGTCCGAAGAACACACGAAGATCGTCCGTGTCAAGGTAACGGCTGGCGGCGGCTACAAATGGCAGATGGGCGAGCACGATCGTGTGTACCCGCTGCGCATCTCGGTCGTGCCAGAGTCGGTGCCCGAACCGTTGCGCGATCCGAGTCTCGGGTTGCGTCTGGTCATCCACGGGCCGAAGACTGCCGGCACAGTCTTCGAGGCTGCGATCGGAGCCCTCATCGATGCGCACCGTGCAGTCTATCGACCGACGACTGACAACATTGATCAGCTGCTCAAGGAGTTTCAGCAGCGCGAGGTGCTTCGCGAACGCCTCGTCGGCGCCAGGCTGCCTGGCACGCGGATCGACTGTATCATTGACGGTGCACACGGACATGTTCTCGAAGTATGTTCGGACGTGACCTGCATTGTCGAGCTGGAAATGGTTCTGTCGAGACCGTGCGTTCTATGAACGAGGCCGCCGCGCTCGCCGTCAAGATCCCCGCCTACGCGCTGGTGATCTACTGGCTGGTGTCGTTCATTCGCACCCTGCCCAAGATCGAGGGCCGGTTTCTCACCGGGAGAAAACCGTGGGGCTGCAACGTGTGCATGACCACATGGTGTGGCCTGTGGCTTGGCCTCGTCGTCGCTCTACCCGATGGCTTCGACGCCTGGCTGTTCGCTGGTGGCTATCGATCCGACTGGATCGCGCTCTATGCTGCGTGGCAGGCGATGACGCCACACGCTCTGCCCGTGTTTGCCGCGACGGGCTTGGCGCTCGGGATGACTCGCTGGAAGTCAGAAGCGCCAGATCCGGGTGTCGCCGCGTTGGAGAATTTCTTGGTCAGGAGATAGCGGATAGATCGGATCCGGTCTAGGGTCCGGTGGTGCTCAAACGAATTCTCATCATGGACCCCATCACGCTCGGCTTGCTTGTCTCCGGCGCCTTGCTGCTGTTCGGCAGGTCAGCTCGCGGTGACGTTCCGCTGACCAAAGTCGGCGGCTACACCGACGTCTTCGACGATGTCTACCGACAGGAGTGCAAGAGCATCCCGGTCGCCTACCTGCGCAGCCTGGCCAAGCACGAATCCGACTCCAATCCGGCCGAGACTACCGGCGGTGCATGGGGCCTCTTGCAAGTCTGGTGGGCGGTTCCGGGCAGCGTTCTCATTGACTACAACGAGCGCAAGGGCACCGCGTTCACGAAGAACGATCTGCTCGACCCGTACATCAACGCCAGGCTGGCCTGCGAGTTGCTCTCGCGGATCAAGAACTACTACGGCTACATGTACCGGCGCGCGTTTCCCAACCCATCATGGTCACATCGGCGCTTCGTCGAGCTTGTAACCATGGGCTGGAACGTGGGTTGGTCGCATGAACGCGGCGTGGGCCGTGTGGTAAGCGTGCTCCTTGGGGAAGGGCACACAACCGATATCGATGTCGCGATGATTCGCCAGCGCGCAGGCGGGTTACCCGAGGTCACGGACAAGGCCCGGGGGTTTCTACCTGTCTCATTCGCCCGTCGCGTCACGTCGGCCTACTTCACAATCGCCGGCCAAGCGTAGAGCTGC
>ERZ1292642.1670-Hain-H14-01um-R1-1670-length-10259-cov-39_pt1 | contig 10259 bp, 18 predicted proteins | sample MGYA00564403_ERZ1292642 | MGnify/ENA primary metagenome ERZ1292642 (study PRJEB36523, sample SAMEA6512643) | groundwater metagenome | collected 2019-01-09 | study: AquaDiva: Metagenomics assemblies of 32 groundwater samples | reverse complement strand
GAGCGGCGGACGGGTGTTCGGATCGGGGAGCGGGCGCGGCGGCTGGTGCTGGTGCGGGCGGATGGACGGGATGACGATTAACGGCCAGAAGGTGCCGGCGAAAGGATGATGGGGATGAAGTTGCATCTTGATCTTGAAAGCGTGGAAGACTATCGGACGTTCTTGAAAATCAAGAGCCTTCCGAGGTACGCATTCCACGGGCGAGAGGCGGTTGTGCCGGATGAATACGCATCATTCCTCGGAGTGAAGCCCAAAAAATCCAAGGCGTCGCAGTACGAACCGATTGACGGCCTCTTCGATTATCAGGAAGCGATTACACGGCTGGCGATCAGGAAACAGAAGTTCGCAGTGTTCGCTCAATGCGGCCTTGGCAAGTCGCTAATACTCTTGGAGTTCGCCCGACACGTCTCCGACTGCATCCGCCGCAAGGAATGTGTGCTGATCGTTTCTCCGCTCATGGTGGTGCGGCAAACTCTAGCCGAGGCCGCACGGTTCTACGGTGATTCTCTGCCTATTGTTCAGCTTCGCGCCAACGAAATAGGAAAGTGGTTGAAGGACGGCAACGGGAAAATCGGCATCACGAACTACGAAGCTATCACCGACGATCTTGAACCGGGCCGGCTGGCTGGGCTGATCCTCGATGAAAGCTCCATGCTCAAGTCGCACTACGGAAAATGGGGAACGAAGTTGATCGAGCTTGGAAAAGGACTGGCATGGAAACTATGCCTGACGGGAACTCCGGCACCGAACGACCGAATTGAATACGCGAACCACGCGGTATTCCTCGACGCATACCCGACCGTCAACAGTTTCCTCGCTCGGTTCTTCGTGAACCGTGGGCAGACGCAAGAGCGGTGGTCATTGAAGCCGCACGCCTTGAAGCCGTTCTACATCGCCCTGTCGCACTGGTGCATCTTCCTTGAGAATCCAGCGACCTACGGCTGGAAGGACAACACGGCCAACATTCCGCCGATCAAGGTCCACATCCACGACATTGACCTGACCGATGCGCAGCAAGCGTTGGCCTATAAGGCGACGGGTAGCCTGTTCAGTGACCAGCCGGGAGGGATCACTTCCCGATCCGTCCTCTCGCAACTCGGCAAGGGATCGTATAGGGGCGAGGATGTTGACTCACTCAAACCGGCATTTATCCGCAATCTCGTGGACGGGTGGAGCGGAACGGAGAACACGATCATATGGTGCCTGTTTAACCGGGAACAGGAGTTGATGGAGAAGACTTTCCCCGAGGCGGCGAGTATCAAGGGAGAGACAGCCTACGAAGACCGCGAGCGGATGGTGGAAAACTTCAAGGCGGGGCGAACGAAGGTTATTATCAGTAAGGGTAAAATACTAGGTCTTGGACTTAATCTTCACGTTTGCACAAGGATGGTTTTTAGCGGCCTTCAAGATTCCTATGAAACTTATTGGCAGTGTGTTAAACGCGCTAATAGAATAGGAAGCACAGTTCCATTACAGGTGCATATTCCTGTAACTGAAATTGAACGACCTATGATCGAGACCGTTCTTTTGAAAGCGAAGAGGGTGCAAGCTGATATGGAAGAACAGGAAATGATATTCAAGACAACTGGAGGATGCTGTGATATCTGAAAAGAAGCGTCAGTATCTCCGAGATTATTACAAGAACAACAAGCACCGTCGGAAAAAGCGCACGCCTGAAAAGCAGGCGGAATACAATGCCACGCGGCGAGAAAGGTATAAAAACGATGATGCAATGCGGAAGTATTATGTTGCCATGACTGCCGAATGGAGGAGAAATAATCCTGGCAAGAGGAACATTTCAGACAGATTGCGTATGTACGGATTAACTGACGAAGCGTTTATGAGACTTATGGAAAAACAGGATAATAAATGCGGAATCTGTCAAACGCTGTTTGGAAATAAGGTAAAGATGCACGTCGATCACGACCACAAGACAGGATTGGTTAGGGGCATTCTTTGCGGTCACTGTAATCTTGGCATCGGAAAATTCGGTGATTCGCCAGAACATCTTCGAGCAGCGGCGGCTTATCTGGAAAGGAATGTCTAATGCTTTTGCGTGATTCTCAGGAATACGAAGTGGTGCGTGGGGATTGTATCGAACACATGGCGACGATGCCGGAGTCGAGCATCGACATGGCCGTGTTCTCTCCCCCTTTCCCCTCACTCTATGCTTACACGAGCGAGGCGGCGGACATCGGCAACTCGGAAGACCTCGGCGCCGATGCAAAACTTCATCTGTCGTTCTTCTACCGACAGCTTGCCCGCGTGATTAAACCCGGCCGGGTGGTTGTTGTCCACGTCGCGCAGATTCCACGGATGAAGAGGACGCACAAGGAAGGCGGCCTGTTCGATTTTCGCGGCCTAAACATCCGCCTTGGCGAGCGGGCTGGACTGGTTTTTGAATACGATTGGTGCGTCCGCAAGAATCCACAGAGCCAGGCGATCCGAACGAAAAGCAGGGAGCTTCAGTTTTCTGGCCTGGAATCAGACCGCGCACGTTCACGCGGCGCCTTGCCTGATTATTTGCTCAAGTTCCACGTTCCCGGAGAGAACGCGGTCCCGGTCCGTGGAGATGGCGGGGTGACGAGAAACGAGTGGATCGATTGGGCGGAATGTTGCTGGGCGGACATCCGAGAGACGGACACGCTGAACGTCGCGGAGGGGCGTGGCGAGGATGACACAAAGCATATATGCCCTCTCCAGCTAGGCGTCATCGACCGACTGGTGCGCCTGTATTCCAATCCCGGTGAGGTAGTGCTATCCCCGTTCGCCGGCATCGGTAGTGAGGGGTACATGGCGATCAAGAATGGCCGACGGTTTTACGGGATCGAGTTGAAGGAAGAGTATTATGCGGCGTGCCTGAGAAACCTTGAACGGGCCGTGACGGTGCGGGAACAAAACCAGCGCACATTATTCTCGGAGTTAGGCGTATGACCGCTCCAATCACTGGCCGTTGGTTCGCTCCGCCAAGCATCTTCCCAGCATGGGTCGAGGCCCTCGTGGAAGAGAACCACGAGCTACGCAAGGCCCTGGCCGAAGCGGAACGGCAACGGGATGAACTGGTCGAACGGCTCCGGAAAATGGAAGCGACATGAAGCACAAGTGTTGTGTCTGTCATCGGCGAGCCGGCCATAACCCGGATGATTCAGGTTGGGACGACACGACACCTTTGGGTCCGGTTACGAAGTGTCCAGAGTGTATGCAGTGGTCGTGCCCAGATTGCCAACACGAGAAGGATTGTTGCGAGAAGGCCCCACGCGGCTTGTTTAACGAGTTGACGCCTTAACCTTCACGGATGATGCCAATGAAACGTCGCCGTGTTCCTAAGACGTGCCGCCACTGCGGCAGGGACGCCAATGATCGCGGCCGAGGCCTGTGCTACCGGTGCTACAGCACGCCAGCGATCCTAGCTCTGTATCCGCCGATGGCGCGGCGGTGTAGTGGAGAAGGCGACGGCATCTACGATGTTGTCCAGGAGAGGATGCCTGGCGATGCTCCATGCCGCTGCCTATACTGCGGCCGATATGCGTGTTCGCGGTGGTTGTCCCTGTGCCAGGCATGTAAACTTTGGTATGAACGGCGTGCCGTGGGTATGCCGCAAGAGAGGTCGATTGAATCATGGAAAAGGTGAATGAGAATGCTGGGTGGAGCGCTTGTTTCGATAGGCGGCGGAAGGCAGCCGAAGAGGCGTTGGACAAACTCAAAAAGGAGAACCGGCCGTGAAGAAATCTCAAGCATCGTCGGACACGGAACCAAAAGCCGAGCCGCAACCGAGGCCGGAGTGCGCCTATTGTGGCTTCCCTGATCCGGTAGGCGGCGTGAATGCGAGAAAGATGTGCTGCCTGTGCGATGCGTTGATAGCGGAACATCAAGACACTACTCCGATGCTCATAGCCATCGCTTTCGTCGGAAACCGCATCCGCCGCGACATCTTTTCAGGGCACGAGTCATGAGGCGAGTATCCGCTAAGCAAGCGAAACGCCTGGAAGAGTACATCGCGTCATTTATTGCCGTCGAACGAGAACATGTCTCCGTCACGATGTCTCGGCTCAAGGCGAAGGGCCTTGTTGAGAGGCGTGGGCGAGAATGGAGAACCTGTGGCTGATTCAAATATCGAGTGGACCGATAAGGTCTGGAATCCGGTTCGCGGTTGTTCCATCGTGTCTCCGGGGTGCCACTCGTGCTATGCGATGAAGACGGCGCACCGTTTCAACGGTCCCGGCCAACCATACGAAGGTCTGACGAAGCTCGCTAACGGAAAGCCTGTCTGGACCGGAGAGGTCCGGTGCATTCCGGAGAAACTGTCGGAACCGCTGTCGTGGAAGAAGCCTCAACGAGTCTTCGTCAACTCGATGAGCGACTTGTTCCACGAGAACGTTCCTGGCGAGTTCATTCAAAAAGTCTGGCTTACGATGCAGCGTGCTCACCGTGAGCGCGGGCACGTTTTTCAGGTTCTTACAAAGCGTCCGCAACGGATGCTTGAGTTTCTTACCGAGCCTCCACCAAATGGTATTCAATGGTATGCAGCAACCGGCAATGTGCCGTGCCTAGAACCAGGAATATGGCTCGGGGTGTCGGTAGAGGATCAGGCCCGCGCCGACGAGAGAATCCCGCACCTACTGCGGACGCCTGCGGCGGTGAGGTTCCTGAGCGTCGAGCCTATGCTGGGTCCGGTGGATCTCGGCTTGATGGATATGTTTGTGGACTTGGACGACGGCACTCAAACTCCAGGGATAGGCTGGGTGATAGTTGGCGGTGAGAGCGGACCGAACGCCCGCCCATGTGCTGTGTCCTGGATTCGCTCCATCGTTGAGCAGTGCAAAGCGTCTGGGGTGCCGTGCTTCGTGAAACAGATGGGCAGTAAGCCATACGAAGACGCTGACGATGGCACTGCCGTGAGATCTTGGGGCGAGGCGTCCATTCAGCCGAATGGCGACTTCGTGCAAATCCACCTGCGCGACAAAAAAGGCGGAAACATCGAAGAGTTTCCCAATGATCTGATGGTGCGAGAATTTCCCAAAAAAAAATGAAATGGTAATCGAAGATGCCGTGAGTGCAACAGGGTGCGCCGATTAAAGATTATGGAGTCAGTAATATGACCGACCTTTTCATGCGAGCTGGCGCAACCTTCAGTGATTGTGGTTTGTATCGTTATACGCTGACGAGGCGCTGGAATAATGACTTGCCGAGTGTTGTTTTTTGCATGTTGAATCCATCGACGGCTGACCACGAGACAAATGATCCGACGATAACCCGTTGCATCGGCTTCTCGCAGCGGTGGGGATATGGTGGACTCGTGGTCGTGAACCTATTTGCTTTCCGCTCGACGGACCCGAATGGGTTGTGGAGGGTTGTTGATCCGATAGGCCCGGACAATGACCGGCACATTCTTGAGCAGGCCATGCGGAGCGATGAGCGCGTAGTTGTCGCTGCCTGGGGGAGCCAGCCTCGTGCCCTTGGCCGTGGTGCTAATGTGATGGCTATGCTTAGGCAAAACGGCATCACGGTCAAGGCATTGAAACTGAACACGGGCGGTCAACCATCCCACCCGCTTTACATTAAATCAGACCTCAAACCGGTAGTGATATGAGCGACGAGTTCAGCTTGCTTGATGAGGCCAAGAAGAAAGTGAGGCCGTGATGGCTGCCCGCATGAAGCTCAAGGATATGCCCGCCGAGATTCAGGCGAAGTACCGGGAGGAGCGGAAGCGTAGCAAGCCGCTGCCGAAGGTTCCGCTGCGTGGCCGCTGCTACAAGATGGTGTGGATTACTCCTCTGCCTATTCCTCCATCCGTGAACAACTGCTATACCGTTGCGAATGGACGAAAGATTAAGAGCAAGGCGGCGAAACTGTACCAGCAGGCAGTGTGTGAACTGTGCGTAAGAAAGAACATTGGTCATGTTGTCGGTCGATTAAGTGTAAAGGTATCGGTTTATCCGTCGAGCAATCGGCGTTTTGACCTTGGAAACCTGGACAAGATTCTCTTTGATTCTTTGCAGGCCGCAGGAGTGTTCGCCGATGACTCACAAATCGATCATCTATCGTTTCATCGTTGTGCTATTTCTGACGCTCCCGCTTATATTTCGGTCGTGATCGAGGGCGACTGGCTTGTACCAGAGAACTCGGGAAGGTAATCGAGTTTTGAGAATTTCATCAACAAGTTTTCAGGATAAACGACAGTGAAGATGAAGACTAAGGTGAACAAGAGCCAGGCGAATTGGAGGAATTGCCATGACGAAGGAAGAACGCGCCGAGGTGTTGGCCGTGTGCGCGAGGATGCGGAAGGGGCCGCATTATGGTCCCGACGTTCGCAAGTTCAGTTACGAAGATGTTGACCGTGTACGGGCCGCGTTCGAGAATCTGACGATGCACGTCGATGCATTGTGCGCCCAGATCGACCAACTCGAAGAGGAGCTTTCGCGGACAAAGGCCAACGCTCTCGCGGTGTTCAGAGACCTTAACGCCGCCCGTGCCGAGAGTGTGGCTCTCAAAGTGCAGTTGAAAGGCACCTTTCGCTACACCTATCGCGGAGAGATGGAGCCGAAGAAATTCGACCTGGATGATTAGGGGAATGGAGGACCGCCAGCATGACCGAGCACGAAGCATGGCTGATGATCGCCGAGGCGTTGGCCGACAGTTACCACAACGGCTGTTTCACCGTGGACAATCATATAGCCTACGGTCTGTGCGACGCTATTGGTATATTGCATGACAACCTCCTGATCTCGTATTCCGTTTGGAAACGTATGGATAAGCGATTAGAAACCAAAAAGCCAGCCAGAGCCTCAACAGACGTAGTTGAATATTGGTGGACTCTGACGAAGGCTGGCAACCGCCGCCGAGTCGCCGTCTGCCATGAACTGGCTATGGAGACGGCGCCAGGGAAAAGGAGGAGTAGCCGATGCCGGACGAGACGAAACAAGAGTGGTTCATCAGAAACCGAGAAGAAAACCTGCTCTGCCTACGGGCGATCCAAGTCCGCGCTGAACGAGCAGGCAGGCACTCAGAAGCGGCTCGGTTGAAGTCGATCATCGACGACATCGAGATCCTCGGAAAAGAGCTTGATTGGAAGCCTGACCCAGAACGGAAGTCGCGTGATGAATAACCGAGTGCCGTGAACTGTCTGCGGAGACGGCGCCGAGGAAGAGGATGGTGAAGCAATGACGGAAGCCGAATGGCTGACCTCAACCGACCCGATGGCGATGCTGCAGTGGCTGCTCGGCAGCAATCAAGCAGAGCACGTCAGCGGCAGAATCATCACGTCGAGCAACCGCAAACTCCGCCTGTTCGCGTGCGGGTGCTGCCGACTCCGTGGTGCTGATGCGGAGCGGGTCGATGAGTACGAGAGGAGGGGATATTTCCTGGACGTGACGTGGAGCGACCTTGAGTGGGCCAGGACGTGGTGTTCCTCTGAGCATGGCAGGCCGGGGCCGAGTAAGGAACCGACGCACACCCAGCGTGCCGATCTGCTCCGCTGCATATTTGGCAATCCTTGGCGACCAGTGAAGATGTCTGTTGATTATTTCGACGACAGTAAGGGAAATCATACGCACGTTTTTGAAGACCCAGCATGGCAGACCCCTACTGTCGTTTCCATCGCCCAAAACATCTACGACTCCCGCGACTGGTCCGCGATGCCTGTGCTGGCCGACGCGCTGCTGGAGGCCGGACTGCCAGAGACGGTGGAGTGTGGGGATTGTAAGAATGGATTCGTTGGGGTGAAATGCTCTGGGTGTGGCGGTGATGGCTTATCGACTGGTCCTCCCGAATGCCGTACCTGCCGACGCTGCGATGGTACTGGAACAATGTCTAAGAAGTTCTGTCCATCTTGCAACGGCACCGGACGCCTGCCGCATCCGGTCCTCTTGCATCTTCGCAGCGGAAGCCAGCATGCGCGGGGATGCTTGGTGATCGACGTGTTATTGAACTTGGAAAAGATGGCAATGTGATGGCGAGCGGATTCCGGGACATTGCTGGTCGTGTTGCTAGAGATACGTTGGTATCCAGGCAGAAACTCAAGCATCCAGAGCAGAGTGCTGAAATCGAAGTGAAGGGGATGTTATGACCGAATATGAATGGGAGTCAACCTCAAATGCACAAGTCATGCTGGAGCATCTTCAGATCTACGGATTCGTCTCTCCTTCTGTGACTCCACGGCAACTTCGTCTTCTTTTGAATGCCTTCCATCGAAATATTGTCATTCCAGAACGTCGAGGACAAATCGACACGGCAGATATGGTCGCCGATGGGGTGCCAGACGACGGCACCTGGACGATGAACCCTGTCTCCTTGACCCATCTGATTCGAGAAGATGTTCGCCACCGTCCCGGCTTATTTATGGCTCCGATAATCCGCTGCATTTTCGGCAATCCTTGGCGTCAGGTGACGCGGCCAGAGCGAAATGGTAAGTTGGACAAACACGGGTGTCCCATGTCGATATTCCCAACGTGGGCTGATAGCCAAGACGTTATCTCCATCGCCCAAAACATCTACGACTCCCGCGACTGGTCCGCGATGCCTGTGCTGGCCGACGCTCTGCTGGAGGCCGGGCTGCCGGAGACGGTGGAGTGCTACGCTACCGGAGAGAGTCACGGGGATAGATGCGCGGGCGGTCGCATTCAGTCACCAAACGCTCAATTCACACGAGACTGTTCGCAGTGCAACGGCACCGGACGCCTGCCGAATCCGATCCTGGCTCACCTGCGTCCGAAGATGGTGACATGTGAGAGGTGCGACGGCGACGGCCAGGCACATGGGAGCGACAGGCCGTTTGAATGGAGCGGTCCAGGAACATATCCAGGAACATGCCAACAGTGTGAAGGCGTTGGCATCCATACCGTCGAGCAGGTCCATGCCCGCGGTTGTCACGTTTTGGACATGCTCTTGAATTTACAGGAGAAAACATGAGTGACGACTGGTTCAAGGCCCTGGCTGTCCAGATATTCAACAGCTTCATCGCCATCGGAACATCCGCCAAGCGTACCCGTGACGAGCTGGAGGCGGCTCTACGGAAGGCGTACTCTGCCGGCGAGAAGGCGGGAAGCGAACGGAAGAGTGATCCGGTGGCGAAACAAGCGACGTGGACAAAGACGCTTCCGACCGTGGTTGGCTGGTACTGGTGGCGTGATGACATTACCAGACTCGTCATCATTCGGAAGGTTAGTAATTGGCCAGGCGGCGGGTTGGCAGTGTTCGACTGGCGCCTAGCCAGAAATCCAGATGGAGTGACGACGCCAGAAGTTGTCGGCGGCGAGTGGTGTGGGCCGCTGGAGGTGCCGGGAGGGGCCGCTGGGTTATAGAGTTGCTTATCGGAAAGGAACAGCCGTGAACATCACGCACGTCGAGATCGACATACCGATCCACCGCTCCGGCCGTCTGCTGGCCTTTGCCAAGGTGCTGCTCGATGACGAGTTCGTGATCCACAACCTGCGGGTGATCGACGGCAATAGCAACATCTACGTCGCCATGCCGGCGAGGAAGCTGGAGTCGCCCTGCAAGGCGTGTGGGCGGTTCAACCACCTTCAGGCGTCGTTCTGTTGCGACTGTGGATCAGCCCAGGAAGAGGAGCGGTTCGCCCACCATCAGGACGGCTCGCCGATGATCCGGGCCAACGGGCAGCGAAGGATTTACGAGGATGTCGCGCATCCGATCAACGAGGCAGGGCGGGAGAAGGTGGAGGGGGCTGTTTTGAAGGCGTATCGGGAGGCGGTCGAGGTGGCAAATGGTCAAGTGTTGCAACAAACGAAAGGGGATTAACAGTGAAGACGAAGAGCGCGAAGGTGAACAAGAGCCAAGCGATCCGAGAGCACCTGGCGTCCTTCCCTGGCGCGAAGGTGAACGACGTGGTGGCGGATTTGAAGAAGCGAGGCATCAAGGTCGTGCCGAACCACGTCTACAACATCCAGGCCGAGCTGCGGAAGGTGAAATCCAAGGCAGCGAGGAATGGGAAACCGCATCGGAACGGCAAGGTGCCGACAACGACGGCGGTGACGTTCGGCCCGTTCATTGGACCAGGAACAGTAGCGACGTGGACGCCGGACAGAGTTCAAGGATTCAACCGTTGTATGCCGCCTTCAGGGGTCATCGAAGATTCGGCGGTGGCGCTGATCCGGCGTGCGAAGGAACTCGCCCAGGACTGCGGCGGGTACGACAAGCTGAAGGAGTTGGTGGAAGTGCTGGCCGGCTGAGCGAGCGACGGGGCGGGAATGTAATCTCGTCCCAAGGTTTCTTGGATAAAGGAGTTTGCAGTTGAAGACGAA
>ERZ1292642.1669-Hain-H14-01um-R1-1669-length-10260-cov-5_pt1 | contig 10260 bp, 7 predicted proteins | sample MGYA00564403_ERZ1292642 | MGnify/ENA primary metagenome ERZ1292642 (study PRJEB36523, sample SAMEA6512643) | groundwater metagenome | collected 2019-01-09 | study: AquaDiva: Metagenomics assemblies of 32 groundwater samples | reverse complement strand
ATCCTATCCTCAGGTGGATTGTATCGTAAGGATTATATAGTCTTTGCCCTCGATGCCCTCAACACCATAGGAAAAGTGAGCAAAGGGAAACTATTCACCTATAGCCTTTCATCCGCCCAGCCGTTCCGCTTATTCATCCGAGACTCAGAAGTCCGGGTCCATGCTTGGAATGGTGGGGGATATCAAATAAAACAACCCTTCGGCAATGCTCATCGATCCAACGGTGGAGCTAGAATCTAAAAGGAGATCAAATGCCAAAAGCAAGACGAAGTTATGTGGCGGTACAGGTTACTCTCACATCAGCAGATACCAATTATGAGATCCTAGCTCTGGTCAATGCGATCTTAGGAACAGTAGCTGAGGCCCCGGGTGGTGCTAGGGATTTTGTCATCCAAGCCCACCCAGGAATTGATGGGGCAGGCACCAACACCTCTGATGTATTAATTGGTGATGGAGAATTATCAGCCACTAGATTCGGCACAGTGCTCATCCCCGGAGCCTCAGAGACATTTGTATCCACCCTAGAGAACGTCCAGGTAGGCGGGGTGTACGCTAGATCTGCGGGAGCAGGTCAAAAACTCAACATCAAAATCATCGCCTAATGCCCAGACAGAGAAACATAGACTGGACTCCCAATATCACTGGGGATGTTCCGGCGAATACTGAATATGCCATCAAGAGATTGTATGAAGATGTGCGTAGAGTATCTCTGCGTGTGGACTCGGTGGAGAGTAGGCCGCTTCCTAAGATAGACGTGGCGAGTATTAAGAGACAACTCCAAGCTGGTGGTGTAGCTCCTCTTAATCTCACCGGGCTGATCGGGCAGACCGCAGAACCACAACAAGCTGCTGCGCCAAATTTCATCACTCTCCCAGATATCTCCAGTCCTGCGGCTCAGGGTGGGGCTCTAGCTAGACAAGACGGGATTCTCTATGTATTTGATGACTCAACCAATCCCGGGGAATGGAAGATCATTGGGGCACTGGGAGCGATATTCCAGGACACTCATGCGAACAAAGTTAATTATGTTGCCTCTAACTACCCAATTGGGGTGGTGTTTTTTGAGACCGACCGGAGGGTATTCTATACCAATCAAGGAACATTTGGGTCATCAGCATGGAAGTATGTAGAGGGAACATTTAGGGATGTCTTAGCTAACATTCCAACTGATCTAGGGACCAATGACACCTTCTTTAAATTCTATGAGAATTCCTTCGATCACATCCTCCTTTGGACCGGTGCAGGGTGGCAATGGGGTCCTGGGAATCCTATGGTCTCTGGGGCTGGGCCGATCATGTGGGAAATCGATCCGCCTACTGGATCTTGGGCACTGTATGATGGGGGGACCTATTCTTATCTGAAGTCAGACGGAACCACCGCGAATATTGTGCTACCTGATCTAGTGGCTGCCGGATCAAATGCCGCTTACCTGAAAGCTGGGTCTCCTAATAGTGGGCCGAATGCAGCGGTGGCTCCAACTGCAACAGGGGGTGGGGGAACGGTGAATTCTGGTACTACTGGAATTACCCTCCCAACGAACTCTGGAAGCAACACCACAGGGATAACTCTCCCCACAAATGCCGGATCAAATACCACCGGACTAACTGTTAATAACAACGTAACCACAGCCGCCGTAGATCCGGTGGGCGGAGGTTCAGTTGCTTCCTCCACTCACGGACATTCAGTTACAGACCCTGGCCACACACACACAATGGGGAGTATTACTGACCCTGGCCATACCCATACCCTAGGCTCAATCACCGACCCTGGCCACACCCATACCTTCACAGCCACTCAACCAACAATTTCCAACACCGGAGAACCCAGGAATCTTGTTAGAAGACCCTGGTTTAGACGCTAAGGTATAATAGAATAAGGAGATCCAATGGGATTCTGGAGCACACTCGCTAAGATAGGAAGCACGGCCCTTGGGGTTGCGGGTACTGTTATCCCAGGACTCTCTGGGGCATCTACGGCTCTTAAGTTGATCTCTGGAATTGGGGGAGGGATTGGGAGTGCAGTGTTGGGGGGATTAGGGGATAAAGCAGCAAGTGGGAATACCACTACTGCTGGGACATCAGCAGGGAATTCCTTCCTTGACCCATTGATTGCCTCTCAGATGGAGAAGGTGAAGGCTCAGAATATTAATGCCCGCCCAGCTATCCAACAAGGATTGGATACCATGGCTCCGGCTAAGGATTACTTCTCCAAGGCTCTAGGAGGAGATAGACAAGCTCTATCTGACCTCTTGGCTCCTGAAGTGTCCACCGTACTCTCCCAGTATGATAACGCGGCGAAGACGGCGGCTGAGTTTGCTCCAAGGGGTGGGGGGAGGACGGCGGCTTTGGCTGATGCAGGATTCAAAAAGGCCGGAGCTTACGGCACCGCCCTGGCTGGATTACGAACTGGGGCTGCAACTAACCTTGCTGGGATCGGCGAGAAAGAGGCTCAACTTGGACTTCAGGGAGAGGGATTAGAAGCGACTGAGAGAGGACAAGATATTGGTTTGCTTTCCTCTCTACTGGGAAATAAGTTCTCCTCTGAGACAGCTAAGGGATCTCAGGATATTCAGAAAGCCTTATTGGACTTCCAGAAATCTCAGGCATCTAATGCTCAGTATGCAGGGTTGGGCAAGGACATAGGATCACTGTTGATCAATATTCTAAATAAGAATAAAACAGGGAAGGCGGCATAACATGGGAGCCTTTTCTCATCTTCTCACCGGCCTCCTCTCTGGAGCTTCTGAAACCTATAGTAAACAATTAGAGGAACAGAAGAAACAAAAACAACGCCAGGATGAACTCATGGCGTCTTCTATGGAGGATAGATTAAAGAATGATCCTAATCTAACTCCAGACGATCAAGTTGCCATACTTCAACAGGTAGGAAAACTCAGAGGGTTTGACAATAAGACCATCCAAGCGATGACTCAGGCTTCTGGATACCTGAGACGGCAGGTAGAGGAGCAACAGAGACAGAAACAATTCTCTGGTCCTCAACCAGGGATTGATATCTCTAGGCATGAACGGGCTCCGGAGGCTGGATTAGAACCCAGTCTTAGTAATCTCCCACAACAAGTCACTCGGCCAGGGGCAGCATTCCCTGATATCCCAAATATGCCTCAAAGGACTGTTGGAGATATTGCGACAGAGAAAGAATCTGCTCTGAAGATCTCTCAGACTAAGCAGCTCGCCCATATTCAGTCTGAGATCCGGAGGACGGATGCGTTAGGGAATATTGAGGATAAACTGGCTATCGCTCAAAAATACAAGGGTACTCCTCTGGAAACCCAAGTATTCCAGATGTTGAATATGACCCCCAGAACCACTATGGCTCCTGGGATTATTGTTCCGGGCGTGATGCGCGGGTCTAAATTAATAGAGGTAATTAAAGCCCAGGGGGGCGACCCCACCGGAATTGATCCTTCTGGAGCTTATAAAACAGTTCTAGGGAGTGATCGGAAAACAATTAATAGTTTCTTTCCCACAGAAGACACCACAGTTGCGGGAGGGAAGGCGGTTATCGGTTCTTTATTAATTAATTCATTTCCAAAAGACGCCTTCGATAATCCTACTAACCCCGGTGGAATGTATGTAGTGGTTAGGAATCAGGCTGGTGGGAAACCCATTGAGATCATTCCAGAGACAGAGCTTGCTACGTATTCTAAAAAGAACAGTGTTCAGTTTGTAGAACAAAGTGATGGAAGTATTAGAGCTGTTCCGTTTACTGAATCCTCGGTTGCCCAGAAGGTTGTGCCTGGGGCTGGAACGGGAGGGTTAGGTGCTATCCCCAGTCCCCCTGCTGGAGTATTGGGAACTCCTAAATCAGCAGCGACCATTCCCTCGACTCCTACAATTCCTACAGCTCCTAAGACACCTACTCCCGTCGCCCAACAAACTGGTGGACCTCCCGGGCCTCCTGGATCTACAATTGTTGGAGCGAAATCAGTTAATATTCCTGAGGGCACCGTATCAAAGATCACGGCTCAACAGGATCTAATCAGAGAAGGAGAAGAGATCCAGAAGCTCCTCCCTAAAGTCAAACGAATAATTGGTCCTCTCGCCGGGGCTCTATCTGGACTCAGTTTTAATCACTTGGGTGGTTATGGACTCACCAATGATGAAATAGCTGCACTAACTAGGATTAGGGATTTCGTCGCTACCAAAGCTTTTGAGCAAGGAGGTAAGACCCTACCCATGGGTGAGCAGGCTATCTACACCAAGCATCTCCCCCATGAAGGTGATACTCCGGTACAGCTAATAGAAAAACTGAAATTCTTTCTACCTAGATACAAAAAGGATCTAGAGAATCAACTCAGGGGGTTGACCGGTAATGAACGCAAACAACTCGAACGGGGTCAAGGGGCTTCTCCTACCCCTAACACTCCTCTTCCTGGTGGTCCTACTTATACTTTTAGTCCGGGTCTTGTAGCTTCTGACTCTGACGTAGTTGAGGCATTTAGACAAGCAGGAAACGACAAGACTAAGGCAATGGAAATTCTAACAAAGGCTGGGAAGACTAAATAATGTCGCCTTCATTGTTGGATAAAATCAATAAGTATCAACCATCGGGGTCCATTGGGATTCCAGAGGAGAGTCTTGAACAGAAATTGGATAGGTTAGCGGCTGAACAAGGAGAAAAGAAGTATGTCCCTTCTACTCCCAGTCATCCCCTGGCTAAGATAGGTCAGCCCATTCAGGAATTCTTGGAGGGGGTGGGAAGTGATGTAGCTCGTACAGCCACTGGGATATATAACCTAGGTAGAAATATCCCATCCCTCCCAGGCATCCCAAGTCTCCAAGGTATGCCAGAGCCTCCTGAGGTTCTTCAACAGGCCGCCTCCACCAGAAAAATAGGCCCCTCGGGGGAGGATCTAGGAGAGCGAGAGGGAGCATTTAAGGTTGGCAGAGGAGCATCAGAAATAGCCTCATTCTTTGTTCCAGGAGGATTAGTTACAAAAGGAGTTCGTGCGGTTAGGGGATTAGGTAAGATTCCCCAGATCGCTGCTAGAACCTTGGGTGAAGCTGCATCAGCCGGGAGTATCACCTTAGCTAAAAGTGGGGGAGACACAGAAGCCGCTGCTCAGGCTGCTTTAACTGCTGGAGTAACCTCTGGGGCATTTGCTACAATTGGAGGAGCCCTCAAAGCCATCCCCCCTCATCTAGCCTTTCCGGGATTGAAGTTCCCCAAGAAGTTCTCTCAGGATGAAGTTGATAATATCCTCAAAGAAGCTTTGGATCATGGATTTAATATCTCCCGAGGAGGAGTAAAGAAAGCCGGGAAGTTTGTCAAAAAAGCCGGTGCAGAAAAATTAGCCGGAGTTGCACAGGACGCCGCCACCCCCATAGATACGACCTTTCTGGAAAGTACCCTCAATGGGCTAAGGACAATCGGCAAGAACGCCGGGGATAAGGGATTTCAGAAAAAAGTAGATAAGGTTTGGAAAGAGTTCCTAGAAGAGAAGGGCGCTAGACCGGCTGGGACTATGCAGATCCCTGGACCAAAACCTGAGGCTACACTAACTCCAGCTGGTCAGCCCATCACAGTGTCTACCCCTGCCGTTCCTCTCAGGATCACTCAGGCAGATGCGGAGAAAGCTAAAAACGCCTTGTATGACTTAACTCAAGAAGCCTATGGGAAATTCAGATCCAATAAGGCTGAGGTACAGAAACAGATCGCCAGGGGGATTAAAGAAGGCATGGAAGATCTGAATCCTGAGTTATTCAATCTCAATCAGGACATTAGAAACGCTGCGACTTTCCAAACCGCCGTTAGTGACTTTCTTAGATCCCATCCTAACATCCTCTCAAAAGATGAGATGATAATGCACGCCTTCCTGGGAGCGACCACCGGGTATAATCCATCTCTATTCAAGATCACTGTCCCTGCGGCCTTACTAATGGAGTTGTATGCTAATCCCAGAATCCGTTCTGCTTTGGCTATAATGTCCACCCGGACTTTTGGTCCTGCTGCTACAACCGCCAGCCGTACCGTAGGAAGAGTTGCAGCCTCTCAAGTCCCTCAGACCCTACCCCCTATGCCTCACGGTCCCTTAGGACCCTCAGGTCCCGGAGCCCAGTAATGGAACAAGAAACCATAGAGAAGATAGCTAAGATTGAGGTTATGCTGGAAGATGTTCATCATAGGCTATTCGGAAATGGTCAACCGGGGCAGTTGTCCATCCTGGACAACAGGATATGTTTACTGGAAAAGTTAGAGTCTAAAGCTAAGGGAGCGTTCTGGGTGATCTCTGGGTTATTCGTGATCGTTGGATTGGATAGATTGGTGTTTTTGGTAAGAGGTAAGTAATCATGAGACTAAAATTATTCCTGTTCTTCCTTGTTACGGTGTCTGGATGGTCTCAGATTACCTTTCCTCCCGGGCCAATTAATATCTCGGTGAACAACCTAACTGATGGTGCGACAGTACAGACCTCTCTGAAGCCCACATTCAAGCGAGATACCTGTAGTGCTTCTATCTCTGCTAATTCCCTGGTGCAGGCTAACCCAGCCGCTCCCGCCCAGATCATAGCTTACGCCGGGACTGGTCCGGTAATAGGGATAGCAATTGATTCCTGTGTGGGCACTGGGCAGACTAATGTTGCTTTGTTGGGAGCACAGAATTGTATAGCTGAGGGAACAATTACAGCACTGAATTTATTGATCCCAGGTACAACAACTCTCACTAGATGCAAAGATAGTGGAACCACAGATGAAACCACCATCCCCACATCTACCCCTATTATTGGAATAGCAAGAGCCGCCGCAACTAATGGGGGAACATTTGAGACCCTACTCACTGGGATTAGAGATTTCGGAAGGGCGGCGGGAGGAGGAGGGACTCTCCCGGAGATTGTTAATGTTACCAGTGCTTCTACCACAACCGAGACAATCACTTTGAATACTACCCTGGCTGATCCATCTCAGGCATTTCCGATTTGTGCTACCACCGCACGCGTAGGTTTTGAGGTGGGTGCCTGGAGTTTCAATGCTGGTCTGACGGAGATGACGATCACATTCTCTCTCCCAGGCTCACCAGAAACTGGCACATGCACGGCCATCATAGCCGGCGGGAGTGGTGGGGGAGGGGGTGGAGGGGATTTCTCCAGCAATACATCTACCTCGGTGGATGGAGAATTCGTACTATTCTCTGGCACTGCTGGTAAGACAGGTAAGCGAGCGAATCTCACAGCGCCCGTCACGAAAATGACCAGTGGAGTGGCGAGCGCAGCCGTAAATGCTGATGTGCGCGGTCTCTGGACTGGCACCTGCGATAACACAACCTATTTGCGCGGCGATGGAGCCTGCGCGGCTGGCGCAGGTGGCGATACAGTCTCTGCCGGCACTGGCATCTCGATCACAGGCAGCGCGCCAAAGGTAATCTCGCTGGACAGTGCCACCCAAAGAACCTTCCTCACCGGCAACACAAGTCTTACATTCGGCACGGTGGCTGCTAGTGACTGTACTACCGGAGTAATTACAGTCACTGGGGCAGTACTAGGAGATCAGGCTTTTGTTGCTCCAGGATTTTCCTATACATATAAACTCACTCCTCATGCAATTGTCACAGCCACCGACACCGTAACAGTTTCCTTATGTAACCCGACTGCTGCCGGTATCGCCACCACAGCCAGTCAGTCATACACGGCTACAGTTCTGAAGGTATTCTAATGACAAAACTTCTTCTTTTCGTCACAGCAGCCATTTCCCTCTGTGCTCAAACCAAGATTGGTGGGCCTAGAATAATCAATGGGACCACCATGCCTAGAGTTGTCAACTGCGGGAACTTCAGCACAGCGCAGTTGGACACCCTCTCTACGGACGGCGGCACGTATTCCACGTTTGCATCTACCGACATCACCAACACCGAAGGAGCGTTCGCCAAGACCTGCACTATTCCGGCAAATACCTTTGTTGCAGGGACATATGTGCAATTTCTAGCATTAGTTGCATATACAACTTCTGCCACGGCCCCTTCAAGACAGTATCGGGTGAGACTTACAAATGTATCTGGAACTATTGTAATAGACACTACTGCTTTAGCTCCACCTAATAATTTAACATATAGGTCTGCATGGTTGAATTGGGGTTGTGTAGGCACTGCTGCTGCTGGAGCTTCGGTTAACATTGCATGTCAAATGGAGCAAGTTACCACAAACGTTACACCAGCCTTTACTGGATGGAATAGTGCATCAAATACTACCGCAGCATTTCAAGCAGTAGGGGCCACCAATGGCGATCTGGTCTTTGTCCTGACAGTCGATCTCGACGCTGATGCTGCAACTGCGGGTAATATGGCACAACTCCTAGCACTGAAAGCATTCATATGGCCATGAGATCACTAATTTTATTCATCGCATTGCTTCCGGCTCTGGCACTGGACAACTCTGTTACAATTAGAAATAATTTCACAGGGGTTCTAACAGACCACCCGATTACCTTTGGGAGATTCTTCGCCAGGGGAGAACTAGCGAATTATTGTCGCCCTTTCGCTACTCCCAGCACCACAGGAACCAGAGCGGCAGTGGCTGTATGGCATTGTGATCCAAAGAATCGTTGGAATGACACTAGCGCCCCCAGGACGATCACTGGGGGAAGGGTGGGTGCCCTCACTTGGTCTACTGGAGGGGGAGGAATCCCTGTTGGTGGTATTACTATTGCATCTAATGGGGTTGCCACCATACCATTTGATAATCCGCATAACCTGACCGTTGGTCGCCGGTTAGTACTATCTAAACCAACAGGAGGCATCCTCACCACAGCCTCCGGCAGCGCTTATGTTTATGGATCAATTGATGTAGTTGTCTCTAGGGTTCCAACTACAACCACAGTTGAATATCTCTCTAGGCATACAGCCTCAATTGGTGGATCTTTTATTACCGGCACCAGTTACACTGATGTCCAGGTTACAGCTAAGATCGATCCGAATGAACCTTCAGATGTTTGTCTGATAACCTCAGAAAGCCATGGATTCTATCGCAGTGATCCTGTTACTCTATCAAGCATCAGCGGTCTCACAAAGTGGGATGGCAGTCCTCTTAGTGGGACTTTTATTGTGACTGGGATATCAAGGGATGCGTTTGTTATCAACGAACGATGTGCGGGTGCGTGGACCTCGGGCGGCACGGCAACTGGTACTAGTGTAGGTGCTGGGTCTGTACAGTATGCTAGGGTTGCATTATTTACAACTATCCCGGCTTCCCCAGATACAACCAGAATTGACTTTATAAACTCAACTGATCCTAGTTCGTCTGGTAATGCAGCAGCCACGGCGACGGCTGGATTCGATGAAACAGAGATGCTGGCAGCGACTTGGAATTTTAATCTAGTCACATCCTCCTCAGTAAAGACCGGTTCAACTCCAGCTATTACTACCAGGGCAAGAGATATTCTCACAGCAGGGGACTTGACGGTGGCTACCTATTGTAAGCCTAGGATCTGGTCAAGAGGTCCTGTGGATACAGTTGTTATTACGGAGTTTGGTTGCACAGGAGATCTTGATTACGATTTTGGCTGGAAGATTCGGACTGGAACTACGTTCTCCTCTGCTGTTGTAACTGCTGACACACAACTACATGTTGCGTCAGCAGCGAATATCGATGCATTCGACTCCACTGGTACGGCCAAAACAGTTCTATTTGGGTTTTCGTCGGCAGGCAACGTAGAAACCATGACGGTGGAGGGTACGCCAGTAGCCGCACCAACAACCTGTACGCTCAACGGCATTCCCACCGCAATCACCACAGGCGCGTGTGTAACGGTTACACGAGCAATCAGCGGCACTGCAACTAATTATGCACTCGGACGCCCTATCGGTATCCGGCAATGGGAAGATGCACCATCTAATGAATACAAATCCCTACATCCAGTCTTTACGCTGAGGTTCATCAACGGATGGTCCGGAGTTGGCGGTCGCGTCGAAATCTATAATGATTGGGTATGGAAGATCCAGAATTTATTCTATACAATCGATCTCCAAACTGGCGGAACTCCGGCTAGCAGAATTACAAAGGGCACCGCCGCAACTCCCATCAAGCATCACAACTCGACCTCATGGCAACTCTCCACTTGGGATGGTGCTGACCCAGATTTCTTCTGTAAAGGTGGCTCCGGAACAGACCCGGACAATTGCGCGACTACAGGCGGCGGAACGCGAGCACGCCGGTATCTGATCGATTACAACACGCCTTATCTGATCTACAGCAGGGTGATTCCTGAATGGAGATTGATTGGGGGTAAAGCCACATCGATGGATACCGCT
>ERZ1292642.1668-Hain-H14-01um-R1-1668-length-10267-cov-4_pt1 | contig 10267 bp, 12 predicted proteins | sample MGYA00564403_ERZ1292642 | MGnify/ENA primary metagenome ERZ1292642 (study PRJEB36523, sample SAMEA6512643) | groundwater metagenome | collected 2019-01-09 | study: AquaDiva: Metagenomics assemblies of 32 groundwater samples | reverse complement strand
GAGACTGTCTAGAATCACTTTGGGCTCAAACCTTTCAAGACTTCGACATTATTACAGTTACAGAAGAAGGTGAACTTGCAAAACTCAGGAATGAAGGAGCAAAGCGAGCAAGAGGTAAATACCTCATATTCATTGATGATGATACCGTATGCGATCCCGGATGGCTTGAATGGATTATTGCCACATTCGATAAGGATGAAAGTATTGCTGGTATGTCAGGGCCATCTTTTATTACATCAGAATTCCGAAAGAATAGAGACATTTTCAGGAACCCTGTTATCAAATGGTTATATGATCAGTTATTCTTATCAGGACGAGCACATCTTCCTGGCAATATCACCGAGTCTGGAGCATGGACAACAGGAGCCGCAAACAAAAACTGTTCCTATGAAGGGCCAGTTCATTTTCTCGAAGCTTGTAATATGGCTTTTAGGAGAGAAGTTTTTGAAGAAATGGGTGGCTTTGATGAAGCCTATAAAGGCGTAGGTGATTGGAGTGAACCCGATCTCGCGTTTAGAATTAGAAAGGCTGGATATAAGCTGTGGTTTTCAAGAGATGCCAGGTTGGAGCATAGACCCAGTAAATCAGGAGCCTTTAAGAAGAGACTCCACGATTCTCGGAACCGGATGGCAAACTATGAACTCTTCGCAAGTCGTTGGGTTAAACCTTGTTGGCAGCATAGTTTATATAAGCAATTCTTAAAGGCTTATTATGCGCTTGCGACCTTTAAATGACACTATTTTTGTAGCTTTAGAGGAAGATCAATGGATGTACATTAAAAAACCAGCCCTTGTCCATATTCCAGATGCTTATATTGGCGGTTTTAAAAAACGGTCACAATGGGGAAAGGTCATTAGCTGGGGTTCAAAATGTCATTATAACTACAAGCAAGGAGACCGCGTATTCTTTAAATGGGAGAGTGACAGAATAGGCGTTAAAATTGATGATCAGGACATAAGATTTGTAAGAGAACATGAACTTTTAGCAAAGGACGAAGATGCTTGATCTTAAACCTTACGGCGCATTTATAGAGAATACGATTCGTCCCATGATCGAGGAAGCCCAAACTTTATTAAGTGATCTTCACGGTTATGGACTTTATTTTTGCAAAGAAGATATCTCAAAAATTATTCATATGATTGCTAATAAGCATTTAAAAGCAGTTATTATTCAGTCTATTGCTAACATTATAATTACAGGAATTATTTGCTGGACTTTATGGATGATGCGAGCATTGTTATTCCAGTAAAAAATGAGAACCATGAAATTGTACGAAATCTATCTAAAGAACTTACATCTCTCGGCGCAGAAGTTATCGTTGTTGATGATGGTTCTGAAAATCCTTATCCAGAAGCGATCAAGCATGGAGTAAGCCAAGGCTACGGGTCAGCTTTAATGACCGGAATTAAGAATGCAACAAGACCTCTTATTCTTACCGCTGATGGAGATGGCCAGCACCAGGTTTCGGAAATAATTAAGATTTATCATGCCTTTAAACTTATTCAGAATGCAGACATGGTTATTGGTGTTAGGAGGATAAAAGGTGAGAAATTCATTCGTCTCATTGGCCGGAAACTACTTAACTGGACTGCTAGTTTACTCTGTACTTATTTTATCTCTGATCTCAATAGCGGTCTTCGCATTTTTAAACGCAATCTTGCAATTGGCTACTTTCCTATTCTCTGTCGGACATTCTCGTTTACGACATCTCTTACGATCTCGATGATGGCAGATAAGTATTGTGTAGAATTCTTTCCGATCAATGTTGAAGAAAGGTCTTATGGAAAATCTCATGTAAATGTAGTAAAGCATGGCTTAATTACTTTCTATTATATTTTTAGGAATAGTTTTGCTTTGAAAACCAGAAGGATTCGAGGATGGTTGCGACGTTTACCATAGACTGGGAGCCGATTTGTTCATTCAAAAACTACTCAGAGTTTAATTCTGATGGTGTTGCGGAGCCAACGGCTTACCTCCTTGACCTTCTGCGCCGACATCAGATTAAAGCTATTTTCTACTGTGTTGGGTGGTTATCGGATCATTGTCCAGACTTAGTAGACCTGATAAAACAAGATGGTCATATCATTGGAGATCATACCTATTTCCATAGTACAGATCCAATCGTAAAAATAGTTGATGATGTTCCTTTCAGAGCTCCTAGATGGTATGGGGAGAAGCGTCTTTACTCTGGAGGTTTTTGGTTTAGAGCCATGCCTTATTGGTGGCTTAAAAAAGAGGTTGATAAAACAGGGGTTTTCTTTATACATCCTCATGATGTTATGCTTGAACATCCAGACTGTATAAATCCAGTTAAGACTTTCGAGCGAAGGTTTGGGCTTAAGACTTCAAGAGATAAGCTTGAGAGACTTTGTAGAGAGGTGAATTGGGATGAGCCGGGGTGAACCTAGTGAGGCACAGACACAAGATTATACTTCTAAATGGTATCACGAACGCTATAGCTCTACTGGCTTTTTGTACCATTCTAGGATTGTTACAGATATGCTTAGTGGAATTAAGTTTAGGGACGGACGTTACTCGGATAAGGTTCTTGATGTGGGCTGTGGGGTGGGTTTCGTGTCTCAGCTTTATCCTAATTTCGACATTACAGGAATTGATATCAGCGATGGCATGCTTGAAAGAAATCCTTACACATGGCTTAAAGCTCCCGCCGAGTCGATTCCTTTCCATGACAACCACTTTGATTTTGTGGTATGTCGGAGTCTTTTACATCATCTGGATGATCCTAAAATTGGTCTGAAAGAAATGGTTAGAGTCTTGAAACCTGGTGGTAAGTGGGTATGCTGGGACCCAAACCATAACATTCTCTATGAAACTATTCGTCATATTTTTCAGCATACAGACCGTTTTAGTCATCTCCATAAGTCATTTAATGATAAAGAATTGTTTAGAATGATTGAAAAGTCTGGACTTGAAATTACAGAGAAAAAGTACATTGGTTATTTTGCATATCCCTTACTTGGTTTTCCTGACATAATAAACTTTTACATTCCTATAGGATTAGGGCATAAACTAATAAGGATTGATGATTTTATATCTAAGACTCCATTAAAGAGATTCTCTTGGAGCTTGATGATAAGGGCGGTGAAGAAATGAAAGAAATATGTTTCTTTATATTTCCTCTATTATTTTTTGGAATTATGGCTGTTTATGAAGGCCATTCAATTTGGGTTGGAATTAACCCATTAACAGCATTCATTTGTATGTTAATTTCTATAGCTTCTGGATGCGAGGGACACGATATATGAGCTCAATTTACGCAGATCACGAAATTAAACGTAGTGGCACAGGTGTTTTAACAATTGGTAAAGAGATCGGCTATGATAACTCTCATGTCGATGATTATGGATTTGAATATGGGCCTAAAGATTTAAAAGTTATGTTGATTAATCCTCCTGTTTCATTCGATGTATTCTATGGAGAATGGGATATGTCAGATGTTAAATCAAGCTCTCCCCCTCTTGGAATTCTTTCATTAGCTTCTATGATTAAGCAATATGGTTATGAAGTTAAAGTTTTGGATGCTCACGCAGACGGTTTAAGTATTTCAAATATATTATCTGAAATTGAAGACTTTGAACCTGATGTTGTGGGGCTTACAGCTATGACTGTTATGATTTTTGCTGCTGCCGAAATTGCTAAAGCCATTAAAGAGCATTCACCGAGAATTAGAACTATTTTAGGAGGAGTACATGTTACAGCAGAACCCATCGAAACTCTTAGACGCTATCCACAATTTGATTTTGCGACTGTTGGAGAAGGAGAAGTAGTATTTGTTGAGTTTCTTGAGCGATTACGAAAACAGCAAGATCTCGCTAACACTCTCAGCCTTGTCTGGAGAGAAGGAGAGTTAATTCATGTTAACATTCGTAGAGCCTTTTTTAAGGGTCTGGATGAGTTTCCTCCTCCTGCTTTTGATCTCGTTCCTAATCTGTTTAACCACTATAGGCTTTCCGTGTTTGGAACAAAAAAGTTTAAAAGTGTTGGTTTGGTTACATCACGCGGTTGTACTGGGAAGTGTACCTTTTGTGATCTTGGCGTTGTTGGTCGTGGTTATAGAGCTAATAGTGCAGGCTATCTTATCGATTTAATGAAGGATCTTTACACAAAATACGGAGTATCTGACTTTCTATTCTACGACGATTTATTTGTTGGTTCCCGCCCAAGGCTTCAAGAAGTCTGCGATATGATTATAAGAGAGAAGCTTCCGTTTACTTGGTCATGCTGTGCTCGTGTCGATTTCATCCATGTCGATATGTTGAAACTGATGAAAGACGCAGGCTGTTGGATGATTGAGTATGGAATTGAGTCAGGATGTCAGAGGATTATAGACTCTATGAGAAAGAATATTTCAAAGGAAAAGATAAGAGAGGTTATCAATGCAACCTACGAAGCGGGAATTGTTACTAAAGGTAACTTTATCTTTGGAAACCCAGGAGAAGATCATTGGAGCATTACAGAGTCAATTGATTTTGCTTGCTCAATTAAACTCAATTATGCGCAACATACTTTCCTCCAGCCACTTCCAGGAAGCGAACTCTATGAAACTGCTGGAAAATATGGAGAGTTTGATCCAAGCTGGGACAGATTCAATACATTCTCTATTAATTTCATCCCAAAAGGATTCACAAGAGAAGATCTAGTGTCTTACTCCAAATACTTCTGGAACCGATTCTATTTACGGCCGCATATTATCCTCCAAGAGATTATGAAAATTAGGAGTATGCAGGATATTCATAGAGCTTGGCTTGCGATTAAAGGATTTATTAAGGCAACTGTTTATAAGAGGAAGCTTCCTGATTTCGTGATGAATCGGAGAGAAGTTGGGCTTGTACATTGAAGATACTTTTTTGCAATCCTCCAAGTCCAGACGGTCACACTTACTATCGTGATACCAATCGCTCAGGCCGCCGTTCTAAAGCCAACGAACTATGGCCCCAAGCTGGGCTTGCTCAGTTTGCTGCTTTATATCTTTCTCATGACGTAAGACTCATAGACTGCATTGCTGAGAAAATGCCTTATTTTAGGCTCTATGATTATATGAAGGATTTTAGGCCGGACTGGGTGTTCTTTAATCCCGTATCTTGCACGATCACATCAGATATGTACGTTGCTTATTTGGCTAAGTTAGTGGGAGCTAAGACTGCGGCAATCAGTCCTCACATCAAGGCCACTGAAGAAACTTATCTATACCTTGACCACTCAATCCAACACTCTAAAACAGGCCCTGAAGCTGAGTACAGACTTCGGGAATTAATTACAGGAGAGAAAGCAGATGGCACAACCTTTGAAGACCTACCTCCGGCAAGACAAGATCTTTTGCCCATTAGTTCTTATTCTATGCCTTTTATTGGTAAAGGTTATACCGCTATTATCGCTTCTCGTGGCTGTCCCTACGCTTGTATATATTGCAGGACGACCGTGGCGACTGAGCGAAAGATTAGATACAGAAAGGTAGAATCAGTCATTGAAGAAATCAAGAAATACCGCCTAACCAACTTCATCCTTCATGGCGACACCATGACTTTAAACAAGGGGTGGATATATGAATTCTGCAAACGACTTCGTGAACTACCCTTTAAATGTAGAATTGTGTCTAACAGTCGCGTTGATTGCGTGGATTTGGACATGCTCAAAGAAATGAAATTCGCAGGGTGGTGGATGGTGGCATACGGCTGCGAATCTGGAGATAATAGAGTCCTAGCTATGAACAAAAAGGAGGCTACCGTTGAGCAAGCGAAACAGGCGATTAAATGGACGAAAGAGGCTGGGATTAAAGTCTGGTTCTATGGAATGTTGGGCATGTACGGGGATACTGAAGAGAGTATGCAAAGGACAATTGAACTGGCGTGCGAAACTAACCCAGACATTGCTAATTTCTCTGTGTCTGCCCCATATGTTGGAACTGAATGGGGTAACATTGCTCAGACAAATGGCTGGGTTAAAGACCAGAATTCCAATGCTTTTGACCAGAACTATTCAGCCCAAGTTGACCAGCCGGGATGCTCAAGAGAACTCGTTAAAGAGTACCAAAAAAAAGCATATCTTAAATGGTACTTATCTCACAGAGGATTAAAGTTCTTACTAAATGGATTAAAACCAGAGTACATTTCTTATTTTGTAAAATCTGGATTTAATCAACTATTCGGATGATTACGGCCTATGCCCAAATCGCCAAAAGACTACCAGCTCCGATCTTTAAGCTCGGAGCACAAGCCTTCATCAAAAAAGACTTCCCTCGTCACCTTTTTATCGAAACAACTGCTGCCTGCAATCTTTCCTGTTCGTATTGCCCACGAGAAAGGGAGAGTTCGCATATGGATTTTGGACTCTTCCGGAAAATTATTGATGAGGCTCATAGATACGGATCTCGAAGTTTTAGCCTTCACCTTTTTGGCGAGCCACTCCTTTATCCGAGGATCTTTGAGGCTATCAAGTACATCAAGAAAAGGAATTCACGCAATACTGTCCTGCTCACCACCAACGGCACCCTTCTCAATGACTGTATCAACGACTTTATATCCTCCGGGATTGACCAGGCTTACTGGACATGGCGACGAGAGGCAAGATTTACAACAAGCACCATATTAAAGCTTGAAAACTGGGGAAAGTTCAGGGTTCGGTTTATTGATGGGATTACGCCTGATTCTGCAAGAAAGGAGTGGAAAAATTGGAAAAACGTAGAAGGAAGAAGAATGCACAATTACGGAGGGGAAATAGACACTGGACGCTGGCAGAAATTAATGCAGAAATCAAAGCCTGCAGAGAATCTAAATCCTATAAAAGAAAGATGGCCTTGTTACCATCTCTGGCTTGCTCCCGCTGTGGCCTGGAATGGCAAGTTTCTGATGTGCTGCGCCGATCCTCACCAAAAAGAAGTCTTCGGAGACATAAACAAAGAGACTGTAAACGAGTGCTGGCAAAGGCTAGAAAAAGTAAGACAAAGTCATCTTGAAGGAAAATATGAAGGAATTTGTAAGAAATGTGACGTTTGGCGAGAATACCCAGATATCTTTTTCCATGGACAAAAGAAAAGTTCTTGATGTTGGTGGTAAGGATGGGTTTAGAGCTAGGAATGAATTCTATCCAGGCTCTGAAGTTACAGTAGTTGACTTAGAGAATGGTTGGGATGTCATGGAGGATGGACTTCCAAGAGGGGATTGGGATGTAATCTTAGCCAACCACTTCATTGAACACATTAGCAATCCTGATATATTCCTTGAAGAGTGTAGAAACATTATGGGGCCAAACACGATCTTAAATATTGGGACCCCAAATCTCGCAGCATGGTTTAACCGTATCCTCTTCCTCTTTGGCTACGTCCCTCACTCAATGGAACTTTCAACTAAATACAATGTTGGTAAGGCTTTTAACTGGAACGAGGAAGGATTGGGAGGGCATATTTATGTTTATACAGTGCAAGCCTTGTGCGAACTCCTCAAACACCATGGATTCAAAATCATTTCAATATTGGGTGAACGGAGTACTTACCCCTGCAACAAATTTATTAGAGGCATTGACATTATCCTCTCAAAAAGAGCTTCATTCTCCTCCTCTTTCCGAGTGAAATGCATTATTTAATTTTAATCGGTTACTGGCTTCTGTTTTGGCGCAAGTTTCTGTGGAACCCCTATCTTCTATGCACTTCTGAGATTGCTTCTACATTCTTTCCACATTGGCGATGGATGGGAAGGCAATTAAGACAAGGAATATTTCCATCTCAAGATGATATTTTTTATAAACTTCCAGGATCTATTCCATTTCTCGCAACATTCTATCCTCCCAATTTAATAACTGCTTATCTCGGAAGTTTCCTAAAAGAAGACCATGCTTTCAGGTTGTACGCTTACTTTATAATTGCTCATTTCTTACTATGCTCCATTTTCGCTTATCAATTATTTGGAAACTTATTCGGAGCCATTACTTTAGCTTATGCCGGATACGTTATTAAACCAAATACACCTACTTTTGTGTTTTCTGCAACTTGGATACCCTTAGCTCTTAAAGGCGGGGTTTTAGGAGCTGTAGGCTGGTCTATGAGCCTATTCGGAGGGTATTACCCTATCCTGGTCTATGTATTGCCCCTTATTGCTCTATTACAACCACTTTCTTTCATCGGAGGCTGTTTTATGGCTTCTAGCCAGTTACTGCCATTCTTGGGCTATTTTAAGAGGTCTGTAAGGATAGGTGAGAAAGTAGATAAAAGCTTTGGCCGTATTTCTTGGTGGAAGTTATCAGACTTAATTAATCCGATAAGAAGTATTGGAGCAACTAATGGAGTTCATTACCCAGAGGTTATGATGTATATGGGAATTGCGCCGTTCCTTATCTGGCATCTTTCTTGGTGGAACATTCCTTTGAGTATATCGATTCTAGTGTGTCTAGGTATACTAGATTCTGTGCAACGAATTCCGGCACGTAGCCTGTATCTCTTGACTCTATCAGTATGTTTCTTAGCCCAGGATACGAATCTAGGAATTCTTTTGTTAATCCTACAGGCCTTTTTACTTCTCCAAAATTCTTCAATCTATCCATCATTCCCTTTCTCCCAGTGGTGGGATAAGCCCAGTCGATTATACTCCAAGAAACCAAAATCCTACAACTGGCCTTTTATTACCGGCTATCGTGAAGGGATTAAAATCAGTCATTATGTCGGTGCCTTTAAACTCTCAAATTAACAATCACTTCGCTGTAGTTAATAGTCTTGGTCGTACTGTGCTTATTGAGACAATTCGTATGGCTGCGTTTTATGTCAGCCATTCAGGGTCTTACCAAGGCCATAATCGTACGTTTATTTCCCAGATCAAAGAAGGCAGGTCATGCTATGCCTTCGTTCAAGGTTCCGGTCTGCAAGTGCTGATTGACCGCTTTGGTCTTGCTTATCATGCTGACAAGATTCAGGATACTTTTAATTATTGTGTGAGAAAAAGTGCTTAAAGTTTCAATAATCATGTGTCATCATTTAGGGCGTGATCTTGTTCTTAAATCTATCCGATCCTTGCAAAATCAGAAGAATGTAGAAGTTGAGATTATTGTAGCAACCTCAGATAAAACTGCTAATTTTCATGGTACTAAAACTATCTATGTTCAAGGAGGCCCAGCTCATAAAAGAAACATTGGCTTTAGGTTTGCTACTTATGACTTAATTGCTTTCTTTGACGACGATATTGAGGCAAAGTCCATGGCAGTTTATGAAATGGGAAAAGTCTTAAAACACGAAGGCATTGGAATGGTTTTTGGCAAGCTCCTTAACATGGAGTTTAGGAACAGATTCGATGAAGCTGGATCATTTCTAACATCATCTGGATTTCTTTGGGCGAGAGCTGAGTCAGGATGCCTAGATCAAGGCCAATATGAGACTTCCGAAAATATCTTAGCAGGTAAATCAGCTGCTTGTATGATTCGCCGGCAAGTTTTTGCCGATGCGGGGATGTTCGACGCTTCATATGAAATTCTTGGGGAAGAAACTGATCTTGCATGGCGAGTTTGGCTATCCGGTTGGAAAGTGTTATATGTGCCCTCATCAGTGACCTATCACGCATTCAATACAAGGTTCAAGCCAAAGGAGTTCTACATTTCCAAGCGTGTTTATTATAATGGTTGCCGTAACTATCTTACAATGCTCTATACAAATCTTGGAAAGAAAAGATGGATTATCCCAATCCTTACACAGCTTGTGGTCTGGTTTAGCGCAAGTATCGGCATGTTTCTTACTGGAAAGTTTGAGGCTGCTTATAACATCCAAAAAGGCATTATCTATTTCTTCTCCAATATAGGGATGATCTGGAGAAAAAGGAAGAATGTTCAATGGAAACTCAGAAAGATAAGTGATAAAGATTTAATGCCAATCATTTTAAGAAATCCTCCAATTTCGTATTATCTCAAACGCTTTACTCATTATATTTATACTGGAAAACATGGCTAAAGATCATTGGCCTAACCTGCATGATGATCCTTATGCCTTAGCCCGTCTCAAGAAATCAATCAAGGCTTGTGATATCCGTGAAGGCCACTCCATCCTCGATGTAGGATGCCACCAGGAAGAAGCTAGACAGTTTATCCCCGCTGGCTGTCACTATCTTGGCCTTGACCACCTTAAGGGAGATGATTTTGATGGGGGATTTAGTCTTCATCAGAAGTTTGATCGGATATTGTGCCTAGAGGTTCTGGAACATCTCATGTGGCCTCGTAAGACTCTCGCTTCGATTGCCTCTCATCTTGAAACTTCTGGCATTTGTGCAATATCACT
>ERZ1292642.1477-Hain-H14-01um-R1-1477-length-11027-cov-4_pt1 | contig 10281 bp, 10 predicted proteins | sample MGYA00564403_ERZ1292642 | MGnify/ENA primary metagenome ERZ1292642 (study PRJEB36523, sample SAMEA6512643) | groundwater metagenome | collected 2019-01-09 | study: AquaDiva: Metagenomics assemblies of 32 groundwater samples | reverse complement strand
CGCGCTGAACAACGACGCCGATGCGGTGATGACGCAGGAGGAGCAGACACGCCGCAACGCCATCGAGCAGGGCAAGGACCAGAGCGCCGAGAAACGCCACATGGCCGAGCTGGCCGCAGGCAAGACGGAGGGGTGTCTTTCTCTCGATAGGGGAACACCCCTCCACCATTCGCTTCGCGAACGGTCCCCCTCCCCCAAAGGGGGAGGATTTATGTGGGGAATGCGTTCATGAATCGCGATCTCATCGGCTATGGCCAGCACCCGCCTGACCCGCGCTGGCCCGGTGGCGCGCGCATCGCGGTCCAGTTCGTCGTCAACTATGAAGAAGGCGCGGAAAATAGCGTCCTCAACGGCGACAAGGGGTCCGAAGCCTTCCTGTCGGACATGGTCGGGGCGGCAAGCCACCCGGCGCGGGCGATGGCGATGGAAAGCCTGTATGAATATGGCAGCCGCGCCGGTTTCTGGCGCTTGCATCGCCTGTTCACCGAACGCGGCCTGCCCGTGACCATATTCGGCGTCGCCAATGCCATGGCGATGAACCCCGGTGCGGTAGAGGCCATGCTGGCGGCGAATTGGGAAATCGCCAGCCACGGCCTTAAATGGATCGACTATCAATATGTCCCCGAAGAGGTGGAACGCGCCCATATCGCACAGGCCATCGCGCTGCATGAAAAGCTGACCGGCACTCGCCCGCTCGGCTGGTATCAGGGCCGCACGTCGCCCAACACCGCGCGGCTGGTGCGCGAAGAAGGTGGCTTCGTCTATGACGCGGACAGCTATGCTGACGACCTGCCTTATTATGCAGAAGGGCAGCTGATCGTCCCCTACACGCTCGACGCCAACGACATGAAGTGCGTTGCGCTTAACGGCTTTACCGATGGCGAGCAGTTCTTCCGCTATCTGCGCGACACGTTCGATCAGCTGCGTGCCGAGGGTGGCCGGATGATGTCGGTCGGCCTGCACGGTCGCATCGCCGGGCGACCGGCCCGCGCCGCCGCGCTCGCCCGCTTCCTGGACCATGTCATCGCCAGCGGCGATGCCTGGGTCGCCCGGCGCATCGACATTGCCCGCCACTGGATGGAGGTCCACCCCGCATGACCATAGACGATCCGATCCTGCTCGCCGAAGTCACCGCTGCCTTCATGGAATATGAGCGCGCGCTGATGGCGGATGATGTGCCCGCCATGGACGGGCTGTTCCATGACGCGCCCACCACCAACCGTTATGGCGTGGGCGAAGTGCTCTATGGCATTGAAGAGATCCGCGAATTCCGCAAGGGCCGCGGCGGATCGCCGCAGCGCAAGCTGGGGAAGGTGGCGATCACCGTCTATGGCGACAGCTTCGCTACCGCTGACGCCGAATTTTTCCGCGACAATAGCGAGCGGCGTGGCCGCCAGACCCAGAGCTGGGTCAAATTCGCGGATGGCTGGAAGGTCGTATCGGCCCATGTCAGTCTGGAGGGCAATACGCATTGACTGCGCTGTTCGAACATAGTCCCTGGGTCGAGGCGCGGGCGGACGCGCGGCCATCGTCGGGCAACCGCCATGCCGACCTGATGGCGGTTGTCCATGACGCGACGCCCGACGAACAATTGGCGCTGATCCGCGCGCATCCTGAACTGGCGGGCAAGGCGGCGATTGACAAGACACTGACCGATGCCTCCGCCGCTGAACAGGCGTCGGCGGGTTTGGATCGACTGACCAGCCAAGAATATGCACGGTTCCACGCCTTGAACGCGGCCTATAGCGCGCGCTTCGATTTCCCCTTCATCATCTGCGTGCGGCTGACCGACAAGGCGGGTATATTGGCCGCCATGGAGCAGCGGCTCAGCCATGGGCGCGACGAAGAGATCGCAACCGCGCTTGCCCAGATTGGCGAGATCGTCCGGCTGCGGCTGGAGGATATGGCATGAGCCTGGCCGCGCTGGAATCCGAGCTGGCCCGGCAACTCGTGCTGATCGGCCATGGCGGCGCCGACTGGACCCGTCCGCGCACCCATCCGAACGGGCATGTCCATGACGTCATCATCGTCGGCGGCGGGCAGAGCGGCCTGGCCGCAGCCTTTGGCCTGCTGCGCGAGCGTGTGTCCAACATCCTGGTCATCGACGAAAATCCTGCCGGGCTGGAAGGTCCATGGGACACTTATGCGCGGATGATAACCCTGCGCACGCCCAAGGAACTCAACCCCATCGATTTCGGTATTCCGGCGCTGACCTATCGCGCCTGGTGGGAAGCGCAGCATGGCGCGGCGGGCTGGGAGGCGGTCGACAAGATCGCGCGTGGCGACTGGATGGCCTATCTGCGCTGGTATCGTCGCGTCTTGAACCTGCCAGTGCGCAACGACACCAAACTCTCCCTGATCGAGCCGATGGAGGATGGCGTTCACCGCCTGCATCTGGACGGTCAGCCGCCGCTACTGGCGCGCAAGGTGGTGCTGGCGACCGGCATACAGGGCGGTGGCGAATGGCACGCGCCCGCCATGATCCGCGACGCCCTGCCCCGCGACCGCTACGCCCATACCAGCGAACCGATCGACTTTGCCGCGCTCGCTGGCAAGCGCATCGGCATATTGGGGGGAGGGGCCTCGGCCTTCGACAATGCCAATGCGGCGCTGAGCCTCGGCGTGGGTGAGGCGCATGTCTTCATACGCCGCCCCGTGCTGCCGCGCATCAACCCGATCCGCTTCATGGAACGGGTCGGTTTCACCGGCCGCTATCCCGCGCTGTCAGACGCGGACAAATATGCGGTGATGGCGTCGTTTCTTGGCCATAACCAGCCGCCCACCAACGACACGTTCGATCGCGCAGCCGCCTGGCCCGGCTTCGACCTTCATCTGGGCGCGCCCTGGCTGTCGGTCGATCTGATCGACGATCAGGTATGCGTGACCACGCCGCAGGGTGCGTATGCGTTCGATTTCGTGATCCTGTCGACCGGCCTTGTCAGCGACCCCGGCCTGCGCAGCGAACTGGGCGCGGTCGCGCCGCATATCGCGCGCTGGGCCGATCGTTTCACCCCTCCGCCCGGCGGCGCCAATGCGCTGATCGATACGCATCCTTATCTGGGCGAGGGCTTTGAACTGATACCCCGGACCGAAGCTGGCGCAGCGGCGCTGCACGGACTGTTCGCCTTCAACTATTCAGCGCTCATCAGCCTTGGCCTGTCGGCATCCGCCCTGTCGGGCCTGCAAACCGCGCTGCCCCGGCTGCTGCGCGGCATCACCGACCAGCTTTTCCTGGATGACCGCACCGCGCTGGTCGCTGACCTGCTGGCCTATGATGAAGCGGAATTTGTCGGGCAGTGGCCAAAACCCCAAGAGGAGGCAGCATGATGGCCAGCCTTTCCACCCATGTCCTCGACACCAGCCATGGCTGCCCCGCCGCCGACGTCGCGCTGCGCCTGCTCCATAGCGACGGGACGATCCTGTTCGCCGGTGTGACTGATGCCGATGGCCGCTGCCCCGGCCTGCCGCCGGTCGCGCCGGGGCGCTATCGGCTGGAATTCGCGATTGCCCGCTATTTTGCCGGGCGCGGCGTTGCGCTGGCCGATCCGCCCTTCCTCGACTCCGTCATCATCGATTTCGGCATTGCCGATGGGAGCCATTATCACGTCCCCTTGCTCGTCTCGCCCTATGGCTATTCAACCTATCGGGGCAGTTGAAATGAGCGTGCAATTCCTGCTGGATGGCGATCTGGTCGAGATCGCCGATGTCGATCCCACCGCTACCCTGCTCGATCATCTGCGCTACAGGATGCGCCGCACCGGCACCAAGGAGGGCTGCGCGGAGGGCGATTGCGGTGCCTGCACCGTGCTGGTTGGCGATCTGGATGGCGACGCTATCGTCTGGCGCGCGGTCAATGCCTGCATCCTGTTCTTGCCGATGCTGGATGGTCGCGCACTGCTGACCGTCGAAAGCCTGGCGCCCGCCGGCGCGCTTAATCCGTTGCAGGCATGCATGGCTGCCAATGGCAGTTCGCAATGCGGCTTTTGCACGCCGGGGTTCGTCATGTCGCTCTATGGTCGCTGCGTCGGGGCAAGTGGGCATGACCTGCCGGTCGCCGACGTGCTGGCGGGCAATCTGTGCCGTTGCACAGGCTATGGCCCCATCCTGGCCGCAGCCGATGCCACCGGGCCGCTGGAGCGGGACGACACGGCAACCGCGGTCGCGCTGAAGGCGTTGCGCGAGCGGCCCGCAGCATCAGGCCAGCATGGCGATCGCCGCTGGTTCGCGCCGCGCAGTGGAGCCGAGCTTGCTGACCTGCTCGCCGACCATCCCGATGCGCGCATGGTCGCGGGCGCCACCGATGTGGGCCTTTGGGTGACGAAGGGATTGCGGAGCATCGACACGCTGATCTTTCTGGGCGACGTTACCGAATTACAGACGATCGAGGAAAGCCCTGCAGGCGTCCGGCTGGGCGCGGGGGTGCGCTATGCCGACGCCCACGCCGCCTTTGCCCGCCTTCATCCCGATCTGGGCGAACTTACCCGCCGGATCGGCGGGCTTCAGGTGCGCAATGCCGGGACGGTCGGCGGCAATATCGCCAATGGATCGCCCATCGGGGATGGTCCGCCCGCATTCATCGCGCTTGGGGCGGAACTGACGTTGCGCAGCCGGGACGGGCGACGGACGATGGCGCTGGAGGACTATTTCCTCGACTATGGCAAGCAGGATCGTCGCCCCTGGGAATTTGTCGAAAGCCTGTGGATTCCGCGACCCGATTCCCAAGCCATCATCCATATCGCCAAATTGTCCCGCCGCTTCGACAGCGATATTTCAGCGGTCTGCGGTGCATTTCATCTGGCCGTCGCTGACGGGATCGTGACCGGCGCGCGTGTCGCCTTTGGCGGCATGGCGGCCACGCCGCGCCGGGCGCCGATGTGCGAAGCCGCGCTGACGGGTCAGCCTTTCACGCTGGCGACGGTGGAAAAGGCGGCTGACGCGCTGCGCGCCGACTATGCCCCCCTCTCCGACGTTCGCGGGTCCGCTGCCTATCGCCTCGACGCCGCCGCCAATCTGCTGCTGCGCCTCTGGCACCGGGAACAGGGGCAGGCCGTGTCGGTGCTTGGTCTGGAAGCCGTCCATGGCTGATCGCGATCCTGCATGGCATGTTCTGCCCAAGCCCTCACACCCGCATGACAGCGCGCCGCTCCATGTCACGGGCGCGGCCCGCTATGCCGATGACGGGCCGGAACCTGTCGACATGCTCCATCTGGCTTTTGGCCAGAGCGCCCATGCCCATGCCCGCATCCGGTCCATGGACCTGTCTGCCGTCCGGGCGGCCGAAGGTGTCGTGCATGTCTTTACCGCCGCCGACATCCCCGGCGCGAATGATGTCAGTCCGGTCGCAGGCGACGATCGGCTGCTGGCCGATGGCGAAGTGATCTGCGTTGGACAAGCCATCTTCCTGGTCGCCGCCACCAGCCAGCGCGCGGCGCGCAAGGCCGCCCGCCTCGCCAGTATAGACTATGAACCATTGCCCGCCTGCCTGACGATCGCGGCGGCGCAGGCGGCCAAGTCACTGATCGAACCGACCCAGCGGATGGCGCGCGGCGATGCTGCTGCTGCGCTGGCCAGCGCGCCCCATCGCATGACTGGCAGCTTCGATATGGGCGGGCAGGATCATTTCTATCTGGAGGGGCAGGTCGCTGTCGCGACACCGGGCGAAGATGGCCAGATTCATCTGCTCTGTTCCACCCAGCATCCCAGCGAAATCCAGCATCTGGTCGCCCATATGCTGCATCGCCGCTCCGCCGACGTGACGGTGGAGGTACGCCGCATGGGCGGCGCCTTTGGTGGCAAGGAAACGCAGGCGGCTCTGTTCGCCGCGGCGGCCGCGCTGGTCGCGGACAAAACGGGCCGCCCCGCCAAATTCCGCTGCGACCGGGACGATGACATGGTGATGACGGGCAAGCGGCACGCCTTCCGCGTCACCTATGATGTCGGTTTCGACGCGCAGGGCCATGTACTGGCGCTGCATTTGCGTCTCGCCTCTCGCTGCGGCGCCACGGTCGATCTGTCCCCCGCGATCAACGACCGGGCGATGTTCCATGCCGACAATTGCTATTGGCTGCCGGATGTTGAAATCCTGTCGGAACGGCTCAAGACCAACACCGTGTCCGACACGGCCTTTCGTGGCTTCGGCGGGCCGCAGGGGATGCTGGCGATAGAGCGCGTCATGGACGATGTTGCCGCGCATCTGGGTCATGATCCGCTGGCGGTGCGGTGCGCCAATCTCTATGGTCCCGGTCGCGATGTCGCGCCTTATGGCATGACCATCGCGGACAATATCGCACCGCAACTTATCGCCCGGTTGCGCGCCGACGCCCGTTATGACGCGCGCAGTGCCGCAATCGATGCCTTCAACGCCACCAGCCCGATCATCAAGCGTGGCATAGCCCTAACCCCGGTCAAGTTCGGGATCAGCTTTACGACCACGCACCTCAATCAGGCCGGCGCGCTGGTGCTGGTCTATGCCGACGGGTCGATCCAGATCAATCATGGCGGCACGGAAATGGGGCAGGGGCTGTATATCAAGGTGGCGCAGGTCGTCGCCGACGTCTTTGCCGTGCCGATCGACCGGGTGCGGATCACCGCCACGCGCACCGACAAGGTGCCCAATACATCGGCCACCGCCGCCTCGTCCGGTGCGGACCTGAACGGCATGGCCGCCTATCAGGCGGCGATGACGATCCGCGAACGGCTGACCGGGTTCCTTGCCCGCACCTTCGGCTGCCCCGACAGCGAGGTGCATTTTACCCCCGAAGGCGTGATCGCGGGCACCGAGCGGCTGACCTTTGCGCATCTGTGTCGCAAAGCGCATATTGGCCGCGTTTCGCTTGCCGCCACCGGCTATTATGCGACGCCCGACATTGCCTATGACCGGCAAGCGCATCAGGGACGCCCCTTCTATTATTTCGCCTATGGCGCTGCCGTGTCCGAAGTCGCGATCGACACGCTGACCGGCGAGCATAAGGTGCTGGCCGTCGACATTCTCCATGATGTTGGCCGTTCGCTCAATCGCCAGATCGACATCGGCCAGATCGAGGGCGGCTTCATTCAGGGGCAGGGCTGGCTGACGACCGAGGAACTGGTCTTTGACGATCAGGGCCGCTTGCTCACCCATTCGCCAGCGACCTACAAAATCCCGACCGCGTCGGATCGCCCCGCCCATATGACGATCAGCCTGTGGGACGGGGAGAATGTGGAGCCGACAATCAATCGGTCCAAGGCGGTCGGTGAGCCGCCCTTCATGCTCGCCATCTCGGTCTTTTCCGCCCTGACCCGCGCCGTGGCGGCGGTTGCGCCGGATGTTCGCGCGCTGCCCCGCCTTGACGCCCCCGCCACGCCCGAACGCATATTGCGTGCGGTCAGCGAGCATCGCGCGCGATGAGCGAGTGGCTGGACTGGCTGCGGCACTTTGCAGGCAAGACACCAAGCGCACTGATCACCATCCTGGGCAGCGAAGGCTCCGCGCCGCGTGGGACGGGGACGCGCATGCTGGTCACGCATCAGGGGCTGCATGGCACCATTGGCGGCGGTCAGCTCGAATATCGCGCGGTCGAACAGGCGCGCGCCATATTGGCGCTGCCGCCGGGTCAGTGGCGGGTGCAGGATTATCCGCTTGGGCCGCTGCTGGGCCAATGTTGCGGCGGTCGGGTACGGTTGCTCATTGAACATTGCGATCCCGGCGCCATGGGCTGGCTGGCGGATGCCGCGGACGATCGAATTCTCGTTTCGACGTTCCAATCCGACCGGGTGGAAAGGCATGTGGGCGATCATGCCGTGCCGTCGCCCCCGTCGGCGCGGGGGGACCGTCCCCGCGCGGGCGACTGTCTGGCGGAAATTATCGGTCAGTACCGTCGGCCGCTCTATCTGTTTGGTGCGGGTCATGTCGGTCAGGCAATCGCCCGCCACGCTGCAAACCTGCCATTCCGCCTGTCCTGGTTCGACACGCGCCCGGTTTTCGAAACGATCGATGGGGTCGCCGTCGTGCCGGAGGCAGCAATAGAGCAATGTGTGGCCGACGCGCCTGACGATGCCGCCATTCTCATCCTGACGCATGACCATGGCCTCGACTATCGCCTGACCCAGGCTGCGTTGAGCCGTCCGCCCTGCGCCTATGTCGGCCTGATCGGCTCCGCCACCAAGGGCGCGCGTTTCCATGCGCGGCTGACGCGCGATGGCATCGATGCACAGGCCCGCGCCCGGTTGACCTCGCCGATCGGCGTGCCGGGGGTCATGGGCAAGGAACCCGATGTCATCGCCATCGCCGTCCTGGCCCAACTGCTGCAATTGAGGGCGGCATGATGCAGATGGCCAAGGGGATCAAGGGCTTTCGCGGCGAAATGCTGTCAGTGTCGCGCGATCCGCATCGTCATCCTGATGCCGTTCGCTACGAACCGGATGGGTTGTTCATTGTGGAGGACGGCCTCATCGTCGCACGTGGCGACTATGCAAGTCTGGCCCCCAGCTATCCGGGCATCCCGATCGATCATCTCCCCGGCCTTGTCGTCCCCGGCTTCATCGACGCCCATGTCCATTATGCGCAGATGGATCATATCGCCTCGCACGGCGAACAGTTGCTTGACTGGCTGGATCGCCATATTTTTCCTGCGGAAAAGGCGTTTGCTGATCGCGCCCATGCCGCCAGCCTGGCGAACCTGTTTCTGGACGAGTTGCTGCGCAACGGCACGACCAGCGCGCTTGTCTTTCCTACCGTTCACGCGCATTCGGTCGACGCGCTGTTCGACGCAGCGCTCGACCGGAACATGCGCATTCTATCAGGCAAGATCTTGATGGATCTGGGGCCGGACGGGCTGGCGGACATGCCGGAAAGCGGGCGGGACGAAAGCGAAGCGCTGATCCGCCGCTGGCGGGGGCAGGGACGGCTGGGCTATGCCGTGACGCCGCGCTTCGCCCTCACGTCGTCGGACGCGCAGTTGCAGGTCGCCGGCGCATTGCTGGCCGATCACCCCGACATATTGCTGCACACGCATCTGGCCGAAAATCTCCGCGAATGTTCCGCCGTGGCTGACCGCTTCCCGACGGCACGCGACTATCTCGATGTCTATGACCGCTTTGGTCTGGTCGGTGCCCGGTCGGTTTTTGCCCATGGCGTCCACCTGTCGGACCATGCCTGCACCCGCCTCGCGGAAAGCGGCGCTGGAATCGCCGTCTGCCCCAGTTCCAACCTGTTCCTGGGCTCAGGCTTTTTCAACTTTGGTCAGGCCGATGCCCATGGCGTACGGATTGGCCTTGGCACCGATGTCGGCGCGGGCACATCCTTTTCACTGCTCCATACGGCGGGTCTTGCCTATCAGGCCGCCCTGTCGCGCGATTACCCGCTCGATCCCTTCCGCGCCCTTTATCTGGCGACAGCGGGCAGCGCTACGCTTCTGCATATCGACGATCGGGTCGGCGGGTTGGAGCCGGGGCAGGAAGCGGATTTCGTTCTGCTCGACTGTGCGGCCACGCCGTTACTGGCGCGTCGCACGGCAAAGGCCACGCTTGCAGAGCGCCTCTTCGCGTTGCAAATCCTGGGCGACGACCGCGCCATCGCGCGGACCTACATCATGGGCCAATGCGCCTGGAACCGACAAGGCACAGCATCATGACTGATCTCGACAGCTTCATCCGCGCCCTGCCCAAGGCTGAACTTCATCTGCATATCGAAGGCAGTCTGGAGCCGGAACTCATGTTCGCGCTGGCCGAGCGCAACGGCGTCGCCATTCCCTATGCCAGCGTGGAGGATGTCCGTGCGGCCTATGCCTTTGGCAATTTGCAGGATTTTCTCGACATCTATTATGCCGGGGCAGACGTGCTGCGGACGCAGCGGGATTTCCACGATCTCGCCGCTGCCTATTTCGATCGCGCGGCGGCGGATGGCGTGGTTCATGCCGAACTCATGTTCGATCCGCAGACCCATACAGATCGGGGCATCCCTTTCGCCACGGTTATCGAGGGCCTGCTGTCCGCGATGGCCGACGCGCAGGCGCGCCATGGGATCAGCAGCGCGCTCATCCTCTCCTTCCTGCGTCATCTGAGCGAAGAGGCGGCCTTCGAAACGCTGGCCGCCGCCGAGCCCTGGCTCGACCAGATCGCCGCCGTCGGCCTCGATTCATCCGAAACCGGCCATCCACCCGAAAAATTCGCCCGTGTTTTTGCCGCGGCGAGGGCAATGGGCCTGCGCCTCACGGCCCATGCCGGAGAGGAAGGGCCGCCCGCCTATGTGGCCCAGTCGGCCCGAAGCTGCGATTTTGGTCATCTTGGAGAACACGTCGGGAA
>ERZ1292642.1663-Hain-H14-01um-R1-1663-length-10282-cov-16_pt1 | contig 10282 bp, 18 predicted proteins | sample MGYA00564403_ERZ1292642 | MGnify/ENA primary metagenome ERZ1292642 (study PRJEB36523, sample SAMEA6512643) | groundwater metagenome | collected 2019-01-09 | study: AquaDiva: Metagenomics assemblies of 32 groundwater samples | reverse complement strand
CCAAGGCGTTGCCCACCTTGAGCCTACCCACGTTCTTCGTCACCTTACGCAACATGGTCAATGCTCCTCTTAGAGGGTAGTGGAAATGCAGTAAGCAAGTTGGGAGGCGACCACCTTTTCGTCTTCATAATACCCGGCTTCCACCACCTCAATCTTCTTGCCAGGGTCCGGATCGTCGTAAACACGCACGGCCCACGGTGCCGGCAGCTCTGGATTAAACCAGCGAAAGCTCAACCCAAACGTGGCAGTGCGCATCCCGGTCGGATTCGGATTGACGTGGCAGAGCAGGAAGTTATTGCCCCAGATGTTGACCAGCGACGCGGTGGCATTCTCCAATGCCGCGTTGCGGATGGAGTCTGAAACCAAGATGCGGTCCACTTCCAGCACGGCCTTCAACTCCGCGTCGTTCACCAGGCCGCCTTGCGTGTACTTGTACATGTCGAGCAGCACCGGGTGGCGACGCAGCACCTTGTGCGTGTCCGCGTCCATCAGCGCCGTGTTCGCCCGCAACCCCGTGTTCTGGCGGATGAAGGCGTGGCCCGTGGTCACGTCCGCAATCGGGTCAGAAGCCACGTAGTTGCTCCAGAGGGTGGCCCCGCTCAGCACCACGCCGGAACCGATGTTGGTAATCGAGGTTACCAACTGGGCAATCCGCAGCTCCTTACCGCGCATCAGCATGTCGACCAGGAAGCGCGTGGTGCGTGCGCGGAGCTGAATCGGGTCGTCCGCGTTAGCGATCACCTCGTGCGCGTTCTCGCTCGCCAGCGCGTGGTTGTCCGCGAAGTAGCTATCGCTGGACACCTGGAACTCCACGCGGCCCGGAGGCGTCTTAGGAGCTCGCAGCGTGCTCGTCGGCACCCGCAGCCAGCTATTCTTGTCGATGGTGTAGTACTTGTCGGACTGCTTACGCACGTCCACGTTGGGGAACAGCTGTGCGCCGATAAACGTCCCAGTGGAGAAAGCCTCCACCGCGATGTTGCTCAGCGGCACGTCGATGTGCACATCCCTCGTGGTGAGCCCCAATGCCAGCACGCTTTCCGAGTAAGACGTGCACAGTGCCAAAAGCAAGTTAATGAATCGTTTCATGGTTGATTTCTCCTTTGTGCTTGATCTTACCCGTTACGCAGCGCCGGACCAGCGTATTGGATGAAACAACAACGCGCTGATCACATCACCATCTGCTCCTGCGGCCTCTAATGCGCGCCCCGCCGCCATGTCTCCCGAGGTCACCGCCACCGCCCGCCCTGTGCCGGACTGCGGGGTGATGATGGCATTCACCGTCACCACGCCTCCGGCCACAACCTTGGAACGCCCAGCGTATGCAATCACCATCGCCTCATCAATGCCAGGATCGTTCTGCATCACTCCTAGCACTGATATCGAGGTCGGAGCAATCGAAACCCGATTAGCCCTGTTCGCCGCCGTAGCCTCTACGAACACGTAACGCAACGGACCTAAACCGACATAGCTGGAGTTGGACCTGAAGTGCGGCAGCGTGTCCTGCTCCCCGCCCTCGGCCTGAGCCCCGAGAGCTCGCTGCACATACCGTCCCAACCACCGCATCAAAAATTGTCTCATGCTCTTGTGCTCCTTTCTTTACGCCGCACCCTGCCAGCGTACCGGGTGGAACAGCACCGCAGTTACCACATCTCCGTCCGCGCCTGCCGCCTCCAAAACGCGACCTATTGCGATATCGCCAGAAGTTACCGCCGCCGCGCGTCCGGAACCATTAGTGGTAATAATGGCATTGACAGACAAGCTTCCACCGGCTACGACTTTGGAACGTCCTGCGTAAGCAATGGACATGGCTTCCCCCACATCCGGGCTGTTCTGCATCACGCCTAAAATAGCACTCGCGGTGGCAGAGACCGCCTGATCGGCCTGATTAGCCGCCGTAGCACGAACGATGATGTACTTCGCTGCACCCAATGCCGTGTAGCTGGAGTTGGTTTTAAACCCCGGGTACATGAGCTGACTGCCAGCTTCGGCTTGAGCACCCAACACCTTTTGGGTGTAGGTCAAGAGCAGTTGCATGAGAGTTTTGATCATCTGAATTACTCCTTATCGTATTCGCATTTGATCTCTTGTCTGACCTACTGCTCACGCCCAAGTTCTGCGCGATAACGAACAGCCAGTTCCGGGTCCTCCGCGAGCACCGCTACCATCGCCTGCTCGTACTGCTTCACCTCGGTGTGCTTGGCGCGGTAAGCCGTGACCCGTTTCTGCACTTCGGCTCCAGCGTCTTCCTCGATCACGCCGTCTGCCCGCACCGCCTGACCGGAGAACGCGAGCGCTTTGAACAACTTCTCGCTCTGGGCGTTGATCTCGGAAACCACGCCGTCGATCGTCTCCACCAGCGTCTTATCAGCACTGATGTCCTTACCCTCCTTGTCCTTGGAGTAAACCTTCACCACCGCATCCGCATGCTCCACCGCGTAGGCATAGATCGCCTTCAGCGCCTCGCGAAACGCAGGGATCTTGCACGCGGTCACCTTCGCGCCCACCTCCGCGTTACGCCGTTCTTGCTCAATCTTGGCCATGCGCTGAGACAGCTCCTTGGTCTCCTGCTTGGACTTGGCTTCACGCGCTTCGGATTCCGCCAGCCGCTGGCTGAGCTTGACGATCTCGCCCGCCGTGTCTTCCTCGATCTCCAGAGCGTGGATCTCCTGCTCCAGCGCCCCGGCCTGCTCGGTCAGCGTCTTGATCTGGTTGGCTTTAGCAGAGTACTCCTCGTCTTCGTCCTCGCCCTCGCCCATCATCTTCTTCATCGCCGTGTTAGCTTCCGCCATCGACGTGTGAGCGCTGACCATCTTTCCATCCGGCCCCATCAGGTTAAACTTATCTCCTGCGGGCACCACCTTGTACTCCTTCGCCGCGTTCAGGGTCACGATCTGCTCGTTCAACTCGTCCACGCGATCCTTCAGCTCTGCAATCTTGTCCGTGTTCTTGCCCATGTCGTGCTCCTTTATCAAAGTAACCAACCCTGCCACTCGCTCCGCCAGCGTGTCCACCACCGCTTGCGAAGGAACATTCAATTCCTGCTCCAACGTGCCCACCCGCTCAAACCCATCTGCCACAAACTCCATCTTGTGCAGCGGGACCAGGTTCGCGACGGCAGGCACCTCTGCTCCGAGCAATGCTACTGCCTTCAGAGCACGACGGTAATCCTTACCACCACGCTTAAGATTAAAATAAATCTCGCTGCTGCAACGATCATACGACTTGTTTCGAATGGCATCGACCACAGAATCATGCAGGTCGGTGAAGTCTGCTCTCAACTTGTCTCCATCTCGAGCTACGTTCTGGATCCACCCGTAAGCTGGGGCACCGGGTTGGTCTTTGGTATGCCCAATTTTCAGTGCTGGGCGATAATCCAGATCCTTGAACGCGAGAACCATGTCATCAAGGTCTTTTTCCGTGTACACGTCGCCATTATGTGTACCTGTCTTGAAAATTTCGATTCCTTTGATGTCATTGACGTACTCGGCAAGCTCAAATGCACGGACCTCATCATCTTCCTCAGACATATTGGCGATCGCGCGCTTGCCCTTGCCGCAGATGTGCTGCATGTGCCCGCCATTATCCACTGGCATGTCCTGCGAGTTGCCCGCCATCTTGCCTGCGCAGTCCGGGCACTTAGCGGCCACCTCCTGCCGGGTCATGTTCTTCAACCCGGAGACGGCGTGATCTTTTGATTTTTCGGCAGGCCATTTGCCCACGCAGAACTTGTGGAGCGCGGCGCAGAACGCCTTCTCGTCGTCCACCTTACCCGCCATCGTCTCGGCGCAGCGGGTGAACATCCCCTCGTCGGGGCCGAACTTGTCGCACAAGCCCTGCGAGAAGCCCGCGAAGAGCTTTACCGTGGTTTCGTCGTCGGGGAGGAGGTTGCCGTGCGCGTCGGCGGACAACTTCAAGGATTTAATTCGAGCCAACCGCATCTTGTCCGCACAGGACGGACAAAGCACGCGCACTTGCTCGCGGGTGAGGGTATAGCTCTTTACGATCATGACACCAATATTACGGTGTCACCTCATAAAGATATATAACTTAGCAGCTAAGTCTATCAGCTAACCACTTGATTCCTTTTTTCTTTCCCTTATCTTCTCTGCGAAAGCATTCCCTGCTTTTTCAGCAATCTCCTGGCGCTTTTCAGGAGAAAGCCTGCTTGCTCTAGCTTTTCCACCAAGTGAGCCATGCCGCATCGCGATCAAGTTCTTACCCAAGAACTCCACCCCGCAAGCTGGGCACCGATATTTAAGTCGTCCGCTCGCTGTGCCTACTCCAATCACCTGCATCTCGGTTTTACACTTTTCACAGACGACTTTCGGATAATCATTACCATTCTGCTGCTCAGCCACGCGTGGGTCTCCAAACGATGTAGGTGTAGGCTTCATGATAAAAAGAACCGAACGGAATCCGCCTCACTTCCAGTATCTCCGCCAACCCGTGCCGTGCCAACCGCTGCAGCGCGGGCAGGTATCCCTCCAAATATCCACGCGCCCGTTGGTACCGGATTGCTAGCTGGTCAAAGGAATTATTCTCGTTGTACAGTTCAATGATAGGCTCTAAATGAACAATGATTGGTGGCTGGTGGGCAAGTAAAAAGCACAAGAATTCCTCAAACCTCCTCCCTACCTGCTCCAACGCCCCTACGGTAAGCACCCCGACCTCTTTCAGATTGAAATGAATACAGTCCTCATTAGAACTTAACATGTCAAACTCCACCGCGTGGGCTTGAACGCCTTGCTGCCTTAACTTGTTTACATGCTCCAACGCCTGCTTGGACCACTCCAAGCCAAACACTACCTTACCCGGCTGCTGCTTCGCAAGAGCCAGCAAATTGTGTCCCGTACCGCACCCGAACTCCGCCACGGAGCGGACGCCCTGGAAATACTTGTCAAACAGGTACGCGCGAACCACGGCCAAAAAATCTACCTCGAACAAAGTAGATTCAGGAAGTACGTATCTACCACTCAACCGCACAGGCTGCCCAGCAGGCTTTACCAAGAATGGAGGGAGTATGGCAGATTCCCCATAACACCGTTCCCACAACTTTTGGCGTTCCTCGGAAACAGAATCATCAGACACACTGCATAGTACCCCGGAATCAAGATATCGTACTACCTGAGCCTGTGCTTCGCGCTGTTCATTGTCATTGAGTACGCGATGCTTGAAATTACCCACGCTGATCGCCTGCAACGCCGGACCCGATAATTCTTCCGGAGTACAGCCTAAGAGCTCAGCAAAGTTCACGATCATACAAATCTCCTTTTTAATCCTAATTCAACCGGCGAACCTTTTTAAATGGTTCATCAGTCTTCATTCTCCCTCTTGTTGAACAAGAAATGCCTTTACCACAATCAACACAGACATCTGACGTGCCCCACCCAGCATTATGATCTGGAAATTCTTCATGTAAAATTCTAGAGTGACAGCATTTAGACTGTAATCTAAATATCTCATTCTGGGCTTTACAAATTCGCTGTTGCAGTGCCTTAACTTTTACCATAGATAATTTGGTTTTAATCATAACCACCTCTACACCTTACCCAAAAGATCAGCAAAATTTATCATGTCAACCACCATGGACGTTTTCTGAGCCAAAGTATTTTTGCCGTTCTGTAAATCTCCTCCTGCCACCGTTCCGACCGTCGCTGCTCCCATTCGACCAGATCCAGCGCCTGCTCTTCGCTGCCCGCTTGCAGCAGCAGCAAGCCAGGCTGATGAAAGAACCAACCGCTACACACTTCGACAAGGTCTGCGGTGCGCCAGCGCTCGTAGACCTCGGGAGCTGGTACTGAGACCTCCGCTTGCTCAAAGAAAAAGAACTTTGGCGCAGGAGCAAGAAACGACGGTAAACCAGAACTATGCGTGATAGCAGTCACACAAATTTCCCTCCCTTAGCGCCCTTGCCGAACGGAAAATTCCATTCCTGCTGCTTGCCCCATACCGCGCCCATTATCCGGTCGTCGCTGATCGCCCGCGTCAACTCTGACTTAAACTTCGCTAATTTTCTAAACACCTGCCTACGACTCAACGGCCTGTTAGGATCAAAACCTTTTGCTCGTTGCACCTGGGCATACCACGCGCACAGTACCAAACCCAACGTGGCGGCCAGCGCCATGTTCCCGTCATACTGTTTCCCTTGGCTGTGCAACTGTATCTGATTGTGGCAGAGCATCGCCAAAGACCCTAGCCAACGAAAAGTATTCGTCGTACCATGCCCTTTGTTTTTGCCACGCGTGGCCGGAGGAGTTGTATTTCTGGCAATGAAATACTCAACCGCACACAGGTAGTCAACTGTAGTCATTTTCTTTGGGGCGGGCAGATTTATCTTTCTATTCTTTTTCACGGAATCTCCATGTGACAAGTTTCGCACCCCGCACCTTTGTCACTCTTCCATGGCTTCAACATCAGCGTTTCTGGCTTATCCCAAACCGTCCCCACCGCGCTTGACCCATCTACGTCAAGACAACACGTTGCCACTCGACCATCCACCAGCACCACAGCCCAACCCTGCTTCAGGTAGTCACACGGGATCTTCGGCGCGCTCACAAACCATCTGTCACTTATTGACCCGGCCCAATCAAATGCCGACGTGGCGAAAGAGCTGTTCGTCCCCGCAAGTATTCCGTGCCGCTTCGCCACCTCCACCGCCAACCCCGCCTTCTCCGGGCGATGCAGCGAGATAAACACCGCAGGACGCAACGGAGCTATCGCTGCGGCCATGGCTTCATCCAGGAGCAAGCCATTGGTCGTGATGGTCAACATCCGCTGCGGCCCGATCACCTCGCGTGCCTTCGTGGCGTACTCCACAAACCGGGGGTGCAGCATTGCCTCACCAATACCTGTGAGCGAGAGCTCCGTCTGCGTTCCCTGCCGAACGTAGAATCGTACAAGATCAAGAGTTGCGGAAAACGTGTCCTCACTCATGTCCTCCTTCTTGCGAGGCAGCTCGGGCCAATGTGGACAGTATCTGCACTTGAGATTGCAACGGGTGGAGAGTTCAACTTGGTGCACGTCCCTTACCGGACGCGGATATTTAGATAAGGTCAATGTGGCTGTTCCTTTTTCATATAATCAAGAGTTACTCCGTGTCTATGACGTATCGCATCTTTGTGCTCCTGTATCAATTCCGCATCTGAAGGATCATTTGGATTTAACCGTCTAGGTTTATCCGTCTTTTTATCAATCACCCAAAACTCCTCTGTGTAATCATCTTTACTCATCTGACCACCACATACTCCAACAGCCGTTTATCTGCCACGTCTTTTGCTTCGACAGGAGTCAATACATGATCAGTTGCCATGCTCTTTTCCTCTTCCTCCGGCAAATCCAACGCAATCCAACGCAACGGTGGGATGATCAACACACGCTGGCGGTACTCGACCTTAGACACCCACTCGTATCCGCCGGACGCAAATCCAACTCCAACCATATACACGTCATCATCCACCCAAACCAGATCGTTCCGAAAACCGCCCGCTGGATAGTCATACACCCGATAACTCCAACCATCTCCGTACGCAGCAGAGAGCCTCATTTCATAACCTCAATCGGCGCCTCTACCACCAACGTAAACGTGGTCGGCTTCGGCTCACTAGCAAACTTGGCTCGGATGTGTATCAGACCCTTGTTAAAGTAAACAGCGAACGCGAGCTTCGAATCGTGCTTGATGCGTAGGTGTTCACCGTCTTTCAGGCTCAGCTTCATAAATTTGGTCTCCTAACTTCCAACCCTTTCGTCGATGCCATCCCAAACAAATTCCTCAACAGGCAGGTGCTTCCCACACCCACAGCAGAATGTAGATCCGTAAAAAGACGGATCACGTGCGTACGTCTCTGCGAGTGCTACTCCCATCGTGGTGACCACACCGCAACCCTGATTAATTCTATTCAGGCGGTCTTGCGTCCAGTAAATTCCAACAACAGGGTACTGTGGTGAATCTTTTGGGTACTCCTCATATTTAACATACCCAAACTTACTGTAACTCTCATGCTCTTCTGCCGTTAAGTCTCGCAGCGGATTCTTTGGAGCAGCAAGTCCGAGGTGTCGATATGACTTCCGCACCGGGCGAACGAAGCCTTTAGCACGCTCCTCCGGAGTCAGCACCACATAGGCTTTCTGCATCCCATTGGCTTGGATTTCTCTGTGATCCGGAGTCACCGGCTGACCGTTCGTGAGGCACTGTTGAGAACAATCAACAAGAAGTATATCCTTTAACTTTTCCACCATTTGCTCGCGGCTCTTGCGGTCCTCTTCGTCATGTGGATTCTCTGGTTTCTTCCCTTCTACAATTGAAACAGCTCTCCACTCCCCGCTTTCGTGATAGTACTGCAACTCATCACAGCCTTTAAGCCTGAGGGGACTCCTACCTCCCAATCGAATCTCAGAATCAGGAACAGCACTCACCCACTTAAATGTTCGGTAGATGCGTAGTTTCATGACTTTTTCCTTATCTCAAAATGAAACACCCTATCCTCGCTAATGCGAAACGCTAGCATATCCTCCCCAGTATCATCCACTTCAGACACAGGAATAGATACTCTTCCACCAAGGCGTTTCAAGAACACAATCATCAGCTGGTCCTTGAAGTCATCCATTACTTCCGCGTGCTCTGGCGCATCTGCTCGTGCTAAATCAATTCCTTTACCCATCTCACACCTTCTCCTATTGTGGTCTTGGTAACAGCCCCTGCTCTCGGCAATGAACCAGGATAGCATCCGTGCATCCCTCCATCCACGCCAAGGAAAGTCCTGCCTTGCCCTCTCTGACTCCGGCGTCCTCCACCTCGCACAACGGGCAGTACTCTCCACCGTCTCCGGGCCGAGTGCTCAACAGGTAAAAACCTCCAGTCTCCAACGCCATGCCCACAATCGACCACTGAGCGGCCATCAACGGGTCATACACCGCACCAACCAACACTTCTGGAAGCACGAGCGCCAAAGGAATATTACTATCTTCCACGATCAAGCCGCCCATACCCTTGCTGATGACTTGGCCGCGAAGCTCATCCCAGTGAAAGTTGCAGAACTTCATATCGTCACACCCCCGCCGGAGGTTGCCACGCATTGTCCGCCGTCTTCTGCACCGCCCACACGCCCTGCTGAGACCACACCCGCCCGAACGCCTCCCACACCGCGATGGTCACGCCAGGGTGGTAGCCCCAAATGTAATCGTACTGATCCGCGATCGACATCGCCGCGTCCCACGCGCAGTCACCACCCTGCACCTCCAAGTCATCCCCACAGAGCAGCCCACCCACGCGCACCAGCTCGCGCGCCAACGCGATGTCCTCACGCACCGCCGACAGCGCGTGATCACCATCCAAGTAGATGATGTCAAACGTGTTAGAATGTAATATTTTAACAGCCTGCTTTAGCGTACCCTGAAAATGGCGTATCGGAACGCGCATATCCGCGAGTTCCGCGTTCTGGCGAAACCGCCGGTAAACCTCGCCGCTGCGCAGTCCCTCAGCCATCGTGTTATACGCCGCGCCCTGGCCAAGATACTTTTTCAAGTACTCCTCCGACCACGGGTCCACGCACAGCACCATGCCACCCTCGGAGCAGTGTTGTGCGATCGCCGCACTCCAGATCAGAGCGCTCTGCCCCTCGAACGAGCCCACCTCCAGCACCGAGAGGCGGGACAGACCGGAAGATTTGACCAACGCGTTCAACACCCCGTACCGATTAGCCCCACTCTGCACAACGCTGATTTCTGGCTGGTTCATGATTATTTTTCGTTCGGGTAAGTACCTAATTTAATCCTACATTCGCGCTCGCGCCTAATCCGTTGTGCCTCACACATTCTCTTTCTACTCTCATGATTAAATTTTATCCCCCGATGCTCAATATACCGTGTTCGAATCTCGCCAGTACACGCCCCAATATAGGACTTGCCGTCTGCAAAATCCAGTCTATATAAATGCCCTGTTTGTTTTTTCTTCATACCTTCTCATTTGGATCAAAATGAAGCGCAATTGGCAACGTCCAAGATTGATGCTCCTGCCCGTAGTGGTACTGCCCGCAGCGCATCATCGCGAACGCGGTCAGCGGGGACTTGCCCCACCGCTTATAGAACAGCTTCTCGTCCGGCCCGATCTGCGCATCGTGCTGCGCCTTGTCCGTCGCGTCCGTGGTCATGCGGAGCAAGTGATGCACGCGGGCACGGCAGCTGCGATAAGAGCGCAGCCCCGCCTCATACATCCGCAGAATCAAATCCGAATCCTGGTAAATGCGGGCGTAGCTCTCGTCATACTCCCACCCCCTGCGAAAAAGAT
>ERZ1292642.1662-Hain-H14-01um-R1-1662-length-10284-cov-7_pt1 | contig 10284 bp, 19 predicted proteins | sample MGYA00564403_ERZ1292642 | MGnify/ENA primary metagenome ERZ1292642 (study PRJEB36523, sample SAMEA6512643) | groundwater metagenome | collected 2019-01-09 | study: AquaDiva: Metagenomics assemblies of 32 groundwater samples | reverse complement strand
AAAAGATTCTCTGAGATCTACACAGGTTCAGTCGCCACAATAGCTGGAGAGCGAAAAGAATCAAAGGAAGTAATTGATAAAGAGATAATTATCAAGAATTTCGTGTTGCTTAATAGCTCTTATGGTGAATTCGCCGTTATAGAAGCTGAACTGGATGATCAAGCGATAAATTTCCCAGTTGGATCTGGTGTAGTGATACATCAGCTCAAAAGGGCGAAGGAAGACAATAATTTGCCCATGAAAGCCACAATTACGCACAGAAGATCCGAGAAGTCCAAGAGGAATTACTTCACATTAAGTTAAGCCAAACTTTATTTCGCGCGAAATGAAAACATTTCGGCGTGCCAAAGCGTGATTCCGCTTTGTGCATTTTGTTTTTATAGAATCAGAAGAAAGAACACGAAAATACCCGCCAAAGCAGTAATACTCGGGATCAATGTTCGGGTGACCCGCTCGTCAGGATGCAGAGTTCCCGAGGAGGCCGTGTCCTCTACCTTTTTATGCTCTGCATCTAAGGGTATTTTTTACAAGATGAACGACAAAAAAAAACTCCAAAAAAAGCAGATGGCTATAATAGTAGGAATACTCCTAGCCCTTAGTATCTTTGGATTCTTCGGAATTCACAATCCGGGAAAGGCCAGAACCGAAGCGTTTCAGATTTTGAAAGATGATAGAGATTATTGGGAGAATCAAAGTAAGATGCAGCAAGAAAAACTTAATAGATATGATCACGAGATAAAACAAGTTGGGGAATTTTGTGAATTCAATTCCACCTGCTTTATCATGAGTGAGAATTTCATCAATAAGACAAAATTTGGGAAAGGCCTAATGTATGAATGTACTACTATGGATTACGTACCAAACAGCCCTGCATTTTGCAGATTTTTCTATCAAGAAAAAGGGGTAAAAAATGGAACAGCAAGATAACCAAGAGAAAAACATTAATAATGAAAAAGTAATGGATCTGAAAGAGAAAGTGGAGAAAGTCACAAAATGGCTCAACAAACATGGTGTTAAGACACAGGATCAGAAAGATATTCTTTTCTGGAAGATTGCAGCTCTAGGCATGTTCATTCTTTTTTTCTCAATCTTGACATTTGGCATTACAACAGGCAAGTTCCGCGATATAGTCTCAATTAATCAATCAATCACCTCATTTGCGAACTGCCCCGAGCAGCCCGCATGCCCTGCATGCCCCTCATTCCAATCTTCATCAGTAGTCTGTATATCAAATATCACATGTCCGGATGTTAGCGTGAAAGTGTATATGAATGGAAGTTAAAATGAAAACCACAATCTTCACAAAGGACATAAAGGAAGCTGAGAAGGAGATGAGAGACCCCGATATCAACTGGAGTGAGAAGCAAACCGAATACTGGAAGGGTAGAAGAAGCCAAGCAAAGGAAGACGACCAGCGCTTCAGGAAGTTCTTGGATGAGATAAAAAAGAAGGGAAAGAGGATGCATGACTTAGGTGAGGACTTTGTTTTGGCTGTAGAAATCAAGGAAATAGACCGCCTCGCAGAGGGAGAGAAAGGATGAAAGATAAAACACAAGAAAAGCAAGTAATGATATGTTGCGTATGCGGAGAGATAGATGATAGCTATACAGCTTACTGTGGAAGATGTCATAGAGTGCCTCATAGATTAATGACTTTAGAAAAACAAAAAGAGTTTAAGAAAGTATTGGAGAAGTTTATGTGAAAGACAAAATCCAGAAACTCAAGGAAGAGATAAGGGAGCTTAAGGAAAGAAAAAACGTATTTGAAAATGAAGAAGATAAGTTAATTGGTGACGAAGAGTGGGCAGAGTTTTTTGTAAAATTACATTCAACAAAACCAAAAAGAATGAGTGATTTACAAAAAACAATTTATTTTTCTTTTCTTGAGTTAGAACTAAAAGCAAAACAAGCCCATCTTGCTGACTTGGAAGAAGCGGACAAACGAGAGAAGAAAATAGAGAGATTCATAAAAGAACATACTTTTAGAAAAGTAGGTAATCACAATTTGATTAGATTCTTGCCATTTGAGTGGGAAGAGCTTTTCGGGAGCGAGAGATGAGATTTAAGGAAAAACTTAGCAAAATAAGACAAGAGAATGAAATGAAGAGAATTTTAAATAATATAGAGAAAATTATCTCCGATAAACGTATTACAAAAAATCCTGTTTTAATAAAATTAAAGAAAGATATGTGGAATATAAATACAAAGAATAAGCATCTTGCCCGAGCGACGGCAATATACACTCTAGATATTATAAGAGCAGCATTGGTAGGAGAATAAATGGCAATCAAAAACATAGAAAAAAGACTTGAAGAAGCATTAAAGCTTTTAAAAGAAGGACATTCTCCTCCAGCAAGGAGATTATTGATAGAAGTTATCAAAACAATCAAAGCTGACTGCGAGGATTTCTTAGAGGAGATAAAAGAGAAGTTCGGAAAAGTTCACGGATTAGATGGGAAGGATACAGAAATGGTAGTTAAACTCAAAGCAATCATCCGCAAGTGCGAGAAGGCACTGAAATGATATTCCAGCAATTTATCCCATTTCTAATTCCTATCCCTATTTTTATTAAAAGATGGTTTTGGGAAAAAGATATAACCGAGCAAAATAAAGCCGAACAAATAAAAGGATTACTGGAGATTAATAGAATTAAGAAAAGTATTTTGGATGAAAACTTAGAGGAATGGGAAAGACTTGAAAAACAAATGAGTAGTACACAAAAAAAACAATTAGAAAGGAATGAACAACGCTTGCTGAAACTCAGATTTATGTTTCCATCGTATAGTTCATGTTTAGACTGGAGAATAAGAGAAGCAAAATCTATAATAGGAAAGGGAGTGCTGAAATAAAATGGCATATTGCAAATGCAAACTAAGATTAGCAAATTCCATGTCTTTTACCTGCCCAAACTGCGGGAATGAGATATGGGAGTATGTGAAGAAGTTTGGAAGGAATAAGAAATGAAATGCAAACATGAATACAGATTAGCAAGAGAGTGGTATACTGAAGATGATGGAGAAATGACTTATATTTTTTATTGTATAAAATGTCTATCTTTTGAGATTAAAGTAAAATGAAAGTCCCATATAAGCTAACCCGCATCTGCAAAACAGAGAATGGAGCAATTCGCTATGAACCAATAGAAATAGAAGCTAACATTTTAAAAGACCCTAGATATAAAGACCAGTGGATTCTACTATATGAATATCGGGGTGATATGACAAGAACATTCACTCTTCAGCCTGATAAAGAGCATGCCATCTCGCACCTCGAGAGCATACTGGAGAGGCTTGTGCATGAGGAGCATGTGAATACATTGAATACAAGGGAAGCACCACTGGGGAATTTCAAAACTTCGCTGGAGAATGATTGAAGAAAATGATAAATCCGTTTTATATTTTAGGTGGAATCTTTGTGGCAGGAGGTGGAATCTTTGTGGCAGGAAGTATTGTTGTGACCCATACGATTTTATTAGAAGATACATCTGCTGATTTTCTGTTCGCTATTATGGCTACTATATTTTTCCTTGTAGGGATGTATTTTATTGAGAAAGGAATGGAGGATGATTGAAGATGTTTGGCAAGATCCCGCATTCTGGGCAGTTAAAGAGGTGGAAATATGGGGCAACAAGAGGTAATTAAATACTTGGAAAAAAGAACAAAAAGGAAAAGTGGCGAGTGGTTTCGTACAGAAGAGATTTCCAGTGCCACTGGAATAAACTTCCAAACAGTCTCCAGAATCCTCCGAACTATGAGGAGATATGGAGAAATAGAATTCCTTGAGATAACTCCATTCACTAAAAAAAAAGTTCAGAAATTCTTGAATTTTTCCATTAAGGACATCAAGATTAGGAGAGGAATGTTTTTATATAGGGCTAAAGAAAATGAACGCAAAAAGGGATAGAGACAGGAAAAGATACCATAAAAGATGGCGTAAGGAAAATAGATTGCACTTCAATGAATATATTAGGAATTGGCAACATGCACACCCAGAAAAAGTCAGAAGATGGAATTATAACTGGAGAAGGAAGAATAAGGAGAAATACTATAAGATTCAAAAGGCATGGAGGGAAAAGAACAAAGAACATCATTATAAACTCCAGAAAGACTGGAGAAAGAGGAACAGAATTAAATATCAGAAGTATATGAAAAATTATCAGAAGGCATGGAACGCAAAAAATAAGGAATACAGAAGGGAATACATGCGGAAATATCGGAAGAAGAAAAACCAGGGCAAAGGAATGTAGCTAATTCCTTGTGGGGTTGAGAGCCCCCCCTGGCGCAATTATACACCTTTTTCAATAATACTTTTTATTGCATCTTCAGGAGTAGCCTTGAGATAGATTGATGTTACAGAAATATTAGAATGGCCAAGAAGCAGCTGCACTTGATTCAATGGTACTCCCCTTTCCAAGGCCCTTTTTGCGAAGGAATGTCTCAGGCTATGAAAATGGTACATATACTTTTTTCTTGCCATGCCCTTGGTTGTTTTAAATTCATATATTACTTTATTAATTCCAAGATCCAGACTTATTTTCTTAAAGGTCTTTTGTATAGCCATCTTTGTAATCTTAAGTGGTATTTGATTCTTCCATTCTTCCTTGAAATATTTAGGCAAGTTCACTAATCTTGGTTTATTTCCTTTCCCTGATCTTATCTGTATAGTTTTTTTTATTGTGTCTATATCCTCTTTCTTCAAATCAAGGATCTCTTGAATCCTTAATCCGCTTCCATACGCAAGCATGAAAGAAATTCTTATCTTTACACTTTTTACATTATTCAGAATCCTACCAAAATCTTTTTCGTTCATAGCTTCATAGAATCTATTGCCCCGCGAGATATGTTTGAATACCATTGTTGGTATAATTCATAAACTTTATAGTGCAGATTCCCTACACAAATATCTTCCTTTAGTTTATGTATTAGTCATTAGATAAACTTCCTATTTAAGTCTTTCTCTCAGGATGCTTAAAGGTTTTAAGCAATTTACACAAGTTTTAAGCAATGCTTAAAGGTTTTAGCTTTTTTCTCCTTAGAGAAGGAAATTTTTCCCCACGCTTATAGAAAGATTTAAATAGTCTTGATTACTCCTATGTATTAACAATATATTGTTAATACTATATGAAGTATATCTAAAATATCCAGCGAGGTGCAAATGCCAAAGGGAGTAAGAGGAACACAAAAACCAAGGCTACTGAAAACTTTTTGTATGACTGAAGAGTGGGAAATGCAAGTCTGGAATACATGGATCAAAAGAACAAAAAATATTAGTGAGAGAATCAGAAAGCTAATTGAGTTAGATACGAAGAGAATCCAAGGGATTACCGAAAAGAGTAGGTCAGAAATTAGTCATCAGGGGGAAGGAAGGGTAGATCCTCAAGGTTATCCAGCTCTTCCTGAGACAACTCAATCTTCTTCTCATGAGGAGCAGTCCTAGTTCGTACTTTTAATCTTTCAGCTTCCTTCTTTTCTTTCTCCTTTTCCTTCCGATATTTTTTAAGTACGACAATTTCTTTAGTCCGTTTTACTCCCTCTTCATATTCATTCTTTAGTGCTTTGTATTGATCCTCCCAATTCCTATACCAGTAATTATTTGGTTCGCGTGCGCTGAATGATTTATATTTCACCCAGAAATCTTCCCCGCTTTTTGCTAGCGCACAAGTCGGAGGAACAACATACCCACTCCTTATCCCCCAAGGCAGAAAGATTACTGCATGATATTTTGGAAGTGTGTACACTTTACTCTTCAGCTCTTTTGATGAGTATGCAGCAACTTTTGGACCTAGAAAATTATCTATGTCATAGTAACTATCTAATCTGAAGCACGCAACAATTCCGAACTGTTCAGCGAAGAGCTCAATGAAGGAAGGAGACTGAGAGTCAAGCGCAAAGTACAATCTCTTACCCGCACCCTTCTCAAGAATCTCTCCAATAAGTTTCTTTGTTGCAGCTTCCTTAAGATTCATCTCCTGTTTTGGTATGAAGTCTTGGCTTTCCCTCATCAAAATAACTACTGGTCGCCTGACGACTCCAGTCCTCTTAAGTTCCCATATCTTTTCAATCAGATAATAGACAAAGAAGTTGGCGTGATCCTGATATTGTGATGTTTCCAATACAGTTATCCAATCTCCCCTCATATCTTTTTTAATTTCATCTGTGGTAAGTGCAAGAGGAAAGTTCGCGCTCGAGAAAACTTTTTGATCAAGGAAATCACTAATTCCAATAGTCAATGACTTGCCTCCATGTACAGTAGGAGCGGTTAAGATAGCGCCAGTCTTTAAGACTACCTCTTCAGTATGGGCCTGCGACAACTCGTATACCATCTCAGGTGCAGAGGTTTTTTTATCAATCTTGAATTTCACAACATTCCATGTGTTAGCTTCGGTTCTCACCTCCATACCCAGGAGGCTCTGCCAGCATTTGATCGTCATCTCGTTTGTAGGAATAGTGAAAGGCTGAAACTGATGGGGGAGATTCTTAGGTAAGTAATCTGAGTAAGGCATGAGAACTCTTACTGGCATACCTTCTGGCTTGACTTCAGCACCATCAATATCTAACCTCTGTTCTTTCCAATATTCTAAATCTGAAGGGAACATAGCATGTGGGCCTTCCATCTTCCCACCCGAATGGATATCGTATATCTTAACTCCCCGATTCTTGAAGAGTGAAGTAGCCACGCGTGTCAGGAAGCCATTCTTTCCATACCTTGTCTTCCCAACACAGAGTAAATGACAGAATGGTTCTCCATCAATCGAATTCGGAATTAACCAATCGTGTGCTTTATCCATTGTATGCGTTTATTTTACTCACCATTTGTTAGCAAGAAAGCCCACACTCTTTAGATGTGGGATGAATTGCGTAGCCTCCAATACATTTAAATAATCTTGATTATTAATTTATTCTTTTGTTGAGGGGATATGTGCGAGATAGTCCTGGTCGATTACATGCCATGCACCAGGTTGCTCAACCTTTAAATAATCGCTCATGATCCCCTTAGTTCTAATCCATCTATTCCTATGCAGATCGATAGTGCCATACCAGAAGCTCCTCATCCCCTTTTTGCGCATCCATCTTGTAGGGGCAAGAAGGACTGAGAAGGTTGCAACACTAGTTTCTCCGCATCCATATTCTTCAATAAGGAACTTAACAAAAGCTCTTTCATCCTGTAGGCTGGAGATATTCGGATGGAAGCTAACGCTTTCAAGATGCTTTATCTTCTTTTTATGCATTACAAACGTATTTTCCCTCAGCCAGACTTTTGATTGATAGTCATAATCATCTGCGTCATATATGCGCCGGATTAGAAGTGTCTTAAGCCTCATCTTTCTCTTCCTCCTGATCACTTATAGGATCTGGTTTGTGATGTGCATCTAAAACCATCCTACCATATGGCCTTCCCATGAATTGTGGGAGCTGTGATACTACTGCATTCAGGAGTGCATCATAGTTTTGGTTCGCCAGATAAATTTTTGTAATCTGTAATTTGATACTCTCTTTGATTAGTATCGGATTAGAATCATACATCCCGAGAAGGGTGTTAAAGGATCTCCAATCATCCTCAAGATCATCTTTGCCTTTGCAGAGAGATTTAAGGACAGCTTCTGCCTCTAGCTTTACTTCCTTATTAGCTTCCTCCGTTTTTCCCGAGCTCATCCCATTAAGAATCTTAAGTATCTTTATAACACTCCTAACATTAGTTACAACATCATCACTGTAAAGTATAGAAAAGTTTCTATCTAACCTTTGATATTGCTGGATGAAACTCTTGATTTCTATGCCTAGCTTATCGCTTATCATTTCCTCTCTTTATCTCTTTTTTAATTTAAACCCTGGGAAAAGGAACAATAACGGAGTGAATTAGCTGTTATTATTCCTCCTCCTGGGGAAAAAGAGGTGATTTAGATAGTATAAACTCCTTTTTAAATATTTTTGTTGCACTTCTAAAAAGAAAAAATAAAAATAAAATAAAAAAAGAAAAAAAGTTTTTTGTTGTCTATTGTAGTTACTTAGCGAATACACTGAATCTAAGCCGCATATCGTATGTGTAGATATCTGCTTCAGACTCCGCATCTGTCTCTATTCCATCAAGAATCTTAGTTTCTTTCGTACTCTTGAATGGTCCGCCATCAGCGAAGTGTATGATAACATTTTCAGCACCAAGTGAACCTGACTTCGTAGTAATTCTTATCTTAAAAGTCATTGTTCCGCCATCTATGAAAAGAGGCGAGTTTGATACATCAAACCACTTATTTACTGTGTTTCTAGAATCATACGTTCTTGTACTTGGAGTGATGCTTGCAGATGTAATTTTACTAAGTCCACCTTTGAGTGAATCAAGTAAATTAATCTGTCCATCGACTGGCTTGACAAGAATCCTTTTTGATCCATCATACACATTTCCACTGAATCTTACATCCTCAAATGCAACATCTGTAATGTTAGTAGCATCAATTGTATCATAACCAATGTTCCTAAGCCACCATGCAGTGTTTGTTTCATTCAAAGCGAATGTAATCTCAGGAGAAAGTTGACTTTGTCCAGCAGTTACTCCAAACCCAGCAGGATCAGCTTCCTGATCAGATCCGTCCCTACCGATAGTTACCTTTGTATTAGAACTATTGGTGAATGTTATTTCAACAGAGTTCGATGCTTGAAGGACGGGAACATCTACTGGTAGATCCGCCTTTGTTGGTGATCCTTGTGGAACGTCAACTCCAAATCCATAGTATACTGCTCCGCTTCCATTCACAGGCTGTTCATTAGTAGAAAGAGTGTTGAACCCCCACGCAATGAACTGCTTTCCTACACTCATTCCTGTTGTGCAAGTCTTCGTTCCAGAAGCTGTTGAAGTGTAGTCGCAAGAGAAGGAATTTGCTGATGGAATGAATACACTGACATTCACATTTGGCTTAGTTGATTGTGGTGTATCATCAGAGAAGTCTCTTGTTGTAAGTGCTGTACCAGAATCTTGGATGTTGATCACAGTTCCAGTATTTGCTGGCAAACAACTATTGGTTGTAGAGTCATAAGTACCACCGAGACCAGCGCAAGCTGCAGCTATGTCAGAAGGGCCTTGGATTGCCTCCTGTGAGACAACTTTGCCACCGAAGACATATTGGTAGCTAACAAGCCCAACAAACCCAGCTATCACAACCGAGAGTATCACTAAGAACCAAATCAATCCAGATGCTTTAGCTTTCTTATCCATTTATTTCATACCCCCTTTTAAGGCTCTTCGCCCATCTCTATTTTTCATCATAAAAATATTTAAAAAGCCCAGATATTTAAATTTAATTGAGAAAACTTGTTTGTTTTAAAATTTAAAAGTTTGGAAAATGAAAAAAAGAGAGTTAAATTCAGATCAGTTGACAACAACACAGCAATATATTTGGTCTTTCAAACTTTATTCTAGATTAAGAGAAAAGAGATTACCAAAATATTTTAGAGATGATGAGATAGGAGGGGGATTAAAAGAGATACAGGAATCAATCGGTGCAAAATATCAATTAGGTGGCGGTGTTAATCAGGTTATTAAGTTACTTTTTAAAGCAGGAGTTTTAGAGCCAGCAAGAAATGGATTGCTCAGAAAAAGATATGTTTTCAACTTGAAAAAGTTTGAGGAATTTATTGAGGGCCAATACCTATTTCATCTCTACAACTATTTCCATTATCCAACAACAGGATATGATGATAAAGTAATTAATCAGTTGCTGGATTTGGAGATCTGATGGCAAGACCTTCTGGACAGGCGGGTGGAATTGGGTTCTGGCAAGGGCTTAAATGGGTTCTATTACTTCCTTTCAAGCTTCTTTTCACGAAGAAGGCTCTGATATTCCTCATAATCTTATTGGTTTTAATAAGTGGTTACAAGGCCATTGAGGCAAAGGATTGGACTATATTCCCCCTCGAGCTAGGGAAGACCACAGCACTCGCGGACAAGCAGATAAAGCTCCAATTTGATGATTTTATTGCAGAAAAGGCGGCAGGCACAGCAGATTTCAAAGATACTCTACTTCTCTTCTATAGGATTTGGGGATGGTGGTTCTGGATTGTCTTGTGGATTACCATAATCCATTGGGCAGTCATTAAAGCCACAAATAGAGCAACAGAAGGTATAGGCTCGTACTTAATCACTTTTGTGTACTTCATGCTATTCCAACTCGTCTATGGGCTTATTGTTAACCTTTATCTTGCATTCAGTGGACAGATTCATTCCTTTTCAGAAATATACCTTCCACTAAGTGCCTTCTGGTACATTTTTGTAGTGCATGCTAATCTTTGGATCA
>ERZ1292642.1661-Hain-H14-01um-R1-1661-length-10289-cov-4_pt1 | contig 10289 bp, 26 predicted proteins | sample MGYA00564403_ERZ1292642 | MGnify/ENA primary metagenome ERZ1292642 (study PRJEB36523, sample SAMEA6512643) | groundwater metagenome | collected 2019-01-09 | study: AquaDiva: Metagenomics assemblies of 32 groundwater samples | reverse complement strand
CTTGAGCCTCTTCTGTGTTAGCTTGTATAAGATAGGTAGCCTCACGAGAGCTAAGATACCAGTATTCATCTACGGCGATTAGATCGGGAAATTGGATCTGATAAACTTCAGGCATGTAGTAGAATTTATCGTCTCTATATGAGCCTCGAGGCAAACTTAAGATGTCATCAGCAACTTCAGGATGGATTAAAGCGGCTTCGCTTCTGTTATAGAAAGAACGGGTCCACCAAAATCTGCAATCGCTCATGTCAGATTTTCGGAAAAACGGATCGAAGATACACGACTTCATGTCTACATAGCGCGTTCCAATATCTCCAGAGATAGGATCGTTCTTCATGTCTTTATACATGTAGATGAAACCAAGACCTGTAGTTAGTGCCCCTTTCTCAAAGGCGTCGCTATAAGTCTGATAAACACCGTTCTTATGGACATGATAAAGGCATTTAGTTAGTTGATCAGCGGTTTTTTGCCCTTCAGGCTTCACAGGTATGCAGATGGTTGATTTACGCGTTTGTCTTTGATGGCCGCTGATGGCTTGCAAGATAGGATTGATTATATTGAAATTGAACATCCTTCGTCGCATATTTGCCGTGCCAGGATAAAGGCTGGCCCAAATCTCTTGATCCCCCATAGCATAACGCTGGTCAAGATCTCCCATATTCCATTGAGTCTGGAGAATATTGATTGAATCTTCATAGTTTCTCTTCATCGACTGACGTAGACTGACATCTATATCTGATGGTGGCCAAAAAATTGGATCTGCGTTCCTCAAAATGATACCTATCTGTTAATTTTGAATCTTGCAAAACAGATTCATAAAGAGCAAGTCATGTAAAGCGGATTTACATGCAGCCCCGAATCTTTTCTGATAGACTTGGAACTTCTAGCTATGACAATATAATAAGACAATAAGGGGTCAAGTAATGGAATGGATAGATATTTGGATAAAAGATCCACATAGAAATGAAGAAATCCTCTTTATGACAGGTGATGAAGAAATACATCTAGGAGAAATATTTTCTCAAGAAAAACTAAGGAAATGCAAGTTTTATAGTTATGTAAGAAAATGTGATTATGAATGTGATTTGAAAACACCTTATGAAGAAAGGGTTATTTATTGGTTCCCACTTCCAAAACAGCCTGAACGCAGCAAACGAGAAGACTTTGATGAATTTTGCAAAAATAAAATCGATGAATTACTTCCTTTGTGTCAAAAACAATGGGAGAGCTGTCCGATCGATGTAAAGTTTAACAAAGATTCGGTGTAAAGCAGATTTACATTAACTGTTATTTCTTGCGTTTTACAGGAGTCTTTGCAGTTGATTCTTTGAGAAGAGAGCGGCTAATAGCAACGACGCCTTTGAGTTCCAAAAGCATTTGATTCACGCGCTTTGTGTTGTCTCTAAGCTTTTCGATTGTGTCGACTAAGTTAAGCTCAAGGATCTTATCCAAGTTAATGGAAAGAGCTATATTGCACTCTTGAGATTCATCATATGCCACTTCAAGTCTAAGCAATTTGCCTAAGATATCATCGATACCTAACCATCGTCTAATAAACTTCTTCATTTATTTTTCCTTTTTTTTGACATCATCTAATTTCTTTACAAGCTCCATTATCTTTAAATCTATGTTACATAAAATTGACTTTATTTCTTGTTGTGCTAGCCAATCATTCAGATACTCATCTTCTTCGATAAGTAGTTTCTTCTCATCTTTTAAAACTGTGTATCCTTTGCTTTCCATAAACTTGGCAAATTCAATTGGCCACTCGCTTGAATATGAAGCAATTATTCCAAGTTTTTCTTGGATATCTATCGGCAATCGCATTTGTTATTAATCCCTGTAAAGCAGTTTTACATTTCAAGACGCGTATCTAAGACATCCACTTCGATTTCATAAACATTCTTAGTGTCCCCACACTCTTCACATGGAGGACCATCCCAAAGATGATAATCGGTTTCCTTTGGTGACAATCCCACAAATGGAGCGCAAAAGTCACACAGAACTACATAAGGTTTTTTCATAATATCTACATCGAAAAATATGAATTCGCTGCCTTGTAATCATCTACCACAGAAGCGCTACGCGAGTCAATCTTACTTAATCCTTCAGCAAGATAACGGAGAGCATCTGCGAAGTGAGATGACCAATCATGGCGAGGCTTGTTGCTATAGACTTTGTGCTTGTCGTCCCAGTCTTTGTGATAATTCTCGAGCGATTTAATGAGCGGCTTGCATTTGGTATCGTCAATATAAATACGTGAAGAAAGCAGTCCTTTCACAGCCTCTATTCCATCAGCAATGATCCCTCTAGGCACAGTAGTCACTTGAATTTGCAGGTCTTCGAGTATATCACGACGAGTACAACCAGTAGATAGGCCATCCACATGCTCAACGTCATGGGGAAAGAGGTGTCCTCCATACTTGTATCCTTTGTTCATTAACAACTCTTTAAACCATCCCAGCGTTTTATTGCTATGCTCTTCGCAGTCAAAAATATTGATATTGGTGCCATGGATCTGGAAGAAGATAATGGCCGTAGAGTCATCCCAGCCTAAATCCCAAGCCGTAAAGACCATCTTATTTGGATCATATTTAACTGGCCCTATACGCTCTTGCTCCTGCATTTTCATCATAAGCTTGGCATAATATGATCCCTCTACACCACGATCAAAGCTGCAATAATACTCTTGTAGGGCAAGCTCTTCGCTCATGCCTTCAATTTGCTCTTGCTTCACATCCTCGGGCGTTAAAACGCCAGTATCTTCGATTGTCAGCTTTTGGGAGAACCATCCTTCGGTTTCTTTGGCAGAACGGAATAAATCGTAGAAGTGATTGCGTCCACGAGGCGTGCTAATGAAGATAGCCACACCCTTGTTAACTTTAAGGATAGGACGGATATAATCCCACGCAGCTGGATCTTGCAGGGCATATTCGCTAAAGACTACGATTTTAGGATTCGTTCCCATTAAGCTATCGATGTTATCAGACCCAATCAGTTGAAATAGACTGCCATTTGTGAAGCGTATCTTCATCTCTTGGCCATTAGAGGAGGCAATGATCTCTTTAGGAATGTAGTCTATAATGCGAAAGCCATCGTTATTGATGGCATCCCATATGACCTTTTTGGCTTGAGAATAGGTTGGAAGCACATAGAAACATGTGCAGACTTCTTTGATGAGCTCTTTTATGACCCAATTGAATATTGTGAGATCTTTGCCCCCTCGGCGATGGCAGCACCAAACGACGCGTTTAACGCCTTGGTCAAGGGCTCTTAGGATCGGAAGCTGGTATGTCCTTGGATAGAATTTCGACTTGATTACCATTTCCATAGTTGACTTCGAAGGTTATTTTTTGAGGATCTTTGCTTTCTTCTTTTTTCAGAGAGGCTTCATAGGCCAGAAGGCCCTTTTTCTCATCACGTAGGAAATGATCATAATTAGTTGCATTTAGATCGTATGCTTTAACATGTAGTTGCTCATGACTAAGCCATTCTTCTCTTCTACAAGCTAAAAAGCCTTTTGCAGTTTCATACGCTATCCGAAACTTATCATCTTCTTTAGCCCAAGTAGTGATGATTGAAGGAGCAATAGTGGGTTTACGTGTGCAACAGAACTTGTTTAGATTGATGCTTGTGTCTTGTGCTGCCCATTCGACCATTTCTAGGGCAATTTGATCTCTATCGTGGATTCGAGGGCGTCCGCCTAGATTGACAGTCATTAACTTCCTTTAAATAAATGTATAATCATTATTTAGCACATAATAGATACTATCAGACCATGCGCTGTGTCGTTGCATGTTATTTTTTATGCTTAGCTTTCATCATTTTATCGCACTTAGCCATTTTCTTGTCGTGTTTTTTGTCCATTTTGAGCAAAGAACCTAATTCTTTTCCCTCAGATTTGTTTTCTTTCATGATCTTTTTTATTTTGGCGTCCACAGTACCTCTAGAGTTAATCTCCAGGGTATACGTATAGGGGAATTTTTGACAAGCTAATATTTTTTCCTTCTTTTATTGTATACATATATCCGGATACATGATATATTATACCTATCGGACATAATGCACCCGATGCAAAACAAAACCTGGAGACTAAGATGACTATTTTTGATGGCTGGTATTTTCCTCAAACATGCAAGAACTGTGCCCAAGCTGGAAATGGAAGCAAGAAAGAGCCGATTTCTTTTTTGGATGTCCAAACAAAATATTGCGAGCTTTGCTTCGAAGCAGTTTTTGACGAAGAGGAGGTTGAGTAATGTCAATCTACTATTGCTCATATTGCGATAGATGCCGTGATGCTGATCATCATGGTATCAATGAACATCCTCAAGACGAATGCGAAGGAATCTGCGATGAGTGCCTTTATGTTTTAGAAGCGCGAGCCGAATCCATCGAGGAAGAGGAACTCAGCTATGAAAATTAAACTGAAACCATGTCCTTTTTGTGGTGGATCAACATTGGTGGACATTCATTTCTCTAATCCAGATTACGTAACATTTTTTGAATCCAAGCTAAATGAATCTTGCATTTTATGCATCAAGTGTGGATCAAGAGGTCCTACGAAGTGGTATCGCGATAATCAAGAGCATCTTATGAATTGGAACAAAAGAGCGGAGGTTGAACATGACACCTGATCAACTCCCCTGCATATCTGCAATGCATTCTACCAGCGATCGAATCCATGAATTGCATGACTCTCTCTATGAAGAGCTAGTCGATCAATATGAATCCGGTGATATGTCTAGCTTTTTTGAGGATGAATATCGTAGGATATTCGCAGATTTAGACGCCGGTGTTTATGAAGGGCGCCTCTTTGAATTGCACGAGGCCACAGATAAAATGATAAAAGAGTATATTGAATACAAAACAGGAACTTGCGATGTCTGATAAATTTGCGGAATATTATAACACACCTGAAAAGATACAAGAACTTTCTGAATATGTTCATCTCAACTTCAGACTAATTCAAACAAAGATGCTCTCTGAGATGAGAAGGAAATTAGATATAACTCCCGACCTGGAAAATACTGAGGGTTATGTTTCTCTAATGCTCTCACTTTACGGTAGGATGTTTAATGAAATGACTTATGGTCTATGTGGAATTTGTCAATCTTCAGAGACGAAGGTGTCTGATATTATTCCTGAAACTACATTGAAGATATTTCTAGATTTATGGGAAGGGAAAAATCCTCTAAATGGCCGACTAAGGACGGATGTAAAAGATGATTTAGTAGGATTTAAGAAATATTATCTTGAAAATATTGATGAATTGCGCAGCAATAAAGAGGCTTTGCCTAAATAAGGAGATATGAAATGGACTGGTTTAAACAACACACTGATACAGTAATTGTAATTGGCGCTTTAATATCAAGCATGCTTTGGATGGATGGGAAGTTTAATAAATTAGAGATGGATATGGCTGTTATAAAAACCGTACTGATTATGAAAGACGTTATGCCTAAAGAATTGGCAAAGGACATCAAACATGGAATGGATTAGCGTTGAAGATCGTCTTCCAGAACCTGAAAAAGACTGCCTTATATCAAATGGGGTGCACGTAGGAGTGGGATATTACGAAGCTGAATATTTCGCCGAAGATCCCGAAGACCCTCTTCAATATTCATCTGATTGCTGGCATCAAGAAGGTTCCAATTTAAAAACTTGTAATTCCGGATTTGCTGATGTAACCCATTGGATGCCTTTGCCTAACCCTCCTGCTGTCTGGGTGGACAGTGAGGTTGAGCATGATATTTGATCGCTGCAAATTAGACGAAAAAGATTATAGAATCATACCCATAACATGGCAACCATCTAAATTTTATACGATAACTTTTGACGGTTGGAATAAGTTTATTTTAGATATTACCGATCCAATTTTTATGGATCTAAACGTTATGGCTGAAGAGACTCTTAGGACTTTTTGTAATCTATATAAAAATGACTTTGCTTTTACTCAACCACAATTTTACATTAAAAGTGATGGAACTTTTACAATCAAAATTGGAACTTTGAAAAATGAATATTATGATAATTTAATGAATAAAAAAGGGATTAAACACGAAAATGAATGAAATCCCAGATTCTTTTGGCGGAATTGACCCGCCTGCTGGAATTCCAGAAACAAAATGGATAGATGTGAACGGACGCGAAGAGCATGAAGCTGTTATTAAAGATTCAGCTAAATGCAAAGAACTTGGGATCGATCAATATTTTGAAACAATGGTTTATTTAAAACGTTGGGGTGGATGGCTGAATGACCAAAATAATAGTTAAGCAAAAGAAAATCTACAACCAGATGCGCTACTATCCTCTTTGCGATACAAGTCGATTGCTATGCGACATACAACGTCATGCCAATAGCACTACACCAAAAAGCTTAGGTGAATGGCAGCTTGATGTAATTAGGAAAGCCGGATGGGAGATACAATTTAGCGTATGAATTATATTGAACAATTTAGAGTGAGATACAAAGATAAAGATGGAAAATTCATTTCAGAAGCGGAATGGGCTGGCCTACTAGAAAATAGAGATTATTGCATAATCAAAAAAACTTTCATAAACAGAAAAGAAATTTCAACAATTTGGTTAGGATTGATACATATTGGAGGATATTATTTCGAAACAATGGTATTTACCTATGGAGATTGTGAAGATCTTGAGATGGAGAGATATGCTTCTCTTCAAGATGCAATCGATGGCCATGAACGATTCGTTAAAGAATATATGAAGTTGGAGAAGAAAGAATGAATAATTCTAAATGGAAAATTTTACAAGATAGGGACGAAGACTGTCCTGAATTGAACTCATACACCATTACTCTTAATGAAAATTATACTGGATGGAATACAGATTCTGGGTATGACGGTTATGGATTACCCAAAGAACTTGCCGAATGGATTTGTGAAACGCTTAATACATATGGGAAAGATTGTCCATTTACCATGTGTAAATATGGGATTTGGGAAAGAAAAATTAAAGTAGAGATTCAAGATGACTAATGTTGAAAGAGGTATATCCTTTTTGTGCTTAGGAATTTGCATCCTTTCATGGCGATATGATTTCCTCTTTGGTTATAATATGGCTGCTGGTGCTTTTCTGGGTTTAGGAATAGCAAGAATATCGGAAGGATTAAAATGAAAGAAGATTACTCAGTAGAAACCTTAGTGAAAACTTTCCATGAACATGACGTTAAAACTAAAAAAGAAAATGAAGAAATGAATAAGCGTTATTTAGAAGAATATGGAAAGCCACACCCATATTATGATGATTTTTCGATTAGTGCCGCCTTGAAATCTATGTGCGAAGAAATCGTGGCTCTAAAGGCTTCAATCCAACCAAGGATAAAGAACGTCCTCGAAAACGACGCTATAAGTGTCAAGTAGTTCTTCACAACTTAAAAAAAGCGCTTCATTAACGACTTTGTCATCATCATATTCAGTATGCCTTACCCTAAGATGCTTTAGAAATTCATATTCCCGCCTAAGGTGAGAATAAAACGATTGCACTCTGGCAACGACTTGATCATGAGAAATCTCTGGCTTTTCAGAAACGACTAGTTCTTCTATCAAATTAGCTCTCCTATTTCTATTCTGAGAGCATATTCTCGTACATTCCCCTTTTCTTGTCCATATTCAAATTTTAATCTTGGGTCTGCATCGGCTCGGCCCATAGCTAAACCTGGGATAAGCAAATCGGCGATGTAATCTCGACAGCTCTTCATTGAGTAGACTAGATTATCGTCATCGATAAACCTAGGGCCGATTCGAATCATGGTAATAATACAAGGAAGTTTGATGCTATCTTTGTGAGGACCAAGGAAAAGAGATATGGCTCCCCGTTGCTTCCTATGCCTGGCATGATTCTTTGTCCAATGCTGATGCAGATTGGCCTCAGAGTGAATACGAATCGGGATTGTTATTTTCATTTTCCTCTTCAAAGAATTCTCTTATCCAAATTCCTATCTTATCGATTGGAAAATCATCTGAATAACATTCATGCGCTTTTTCTAATACATATTTTATCAATTCTTCAGTCGGTGTCATTTTGTAACCGACTCACCCTCTTCCTGAAGGAATTGATAAGCCAAAACTATCGCAGATCTTTCTTCGTCTGTTAACGAAGCGATTGAATAAATCAATTCCCTTTCTATAGGAATTCTATCCAAAAGCATCTCTTTGGCTTCGTGAATCAAATCAAAAAGAGATACTTTCTTCATTGGACTCCTTTTTTTCTTCTATTGGTTTTTCGGGTCTATCTCTGCAAAAGAAACATGAATATTCATCGCATTTCTTACTGGCCCATTCATTGCAATCTTTGCAAAAGTATGAGTCATAACGCTCATCGTATTTGTAGTAAACCAAGCATTTCGCGCAAACAGTCTGCGTCATGCCGATTTCTTCTTGCTGTAAAACCGCTTTACATCCGCCTCACTCATAAAGCCGAACTCTTTAGAAGGGCAAGGTGGCGCGATCTTTTTTATTTTGACCCTAGTCTTATCTCTTTTATTTTTTATCTTCTCGCTCAATGTACGGTACCTATTTTCTAGTCGGAGAGAATTGTACTCATCCATCTTTTTAAAAACCAAGGCTTTTGGAAGCTGGTAAAGATCCATCAAAGGAACAACATATTCTCTTTTCGGCCAAGTCTGTCCTATCTCAAGAAAATAAAGCGCCATCTCTTTGATGCCAGCCATTTCAGTAACAGTCTTTCTCTTGAGTCCGTATATCTCTCTCGCCTCTCTAAGAAGTTCACCAAGAGTCATTCCTTGGTGATTTTCTATGAGGTGTTCCATTGACATTTTTTGATAATCTGTAATATTAATCATTATCCTCCTAAGGGTTATAATGCTAGATGTGGCATAAAGGCGATTATTTTGCAATTCATGTTATGCCTTTTTCTTACTAATTTTATCTATTGCCAGTTTTACAAAGAGAGCGCATTTGTTTTCTACTCTCTTTTGATTAACAAACCACTTCATGTCTCTCAGGATTTCGTGAATATGCAACGCGGAGAGTCTTTTGATGATCCAGCCGAAGTTCTTAAAGTCGAAATCCTTCATGAATTCAACTCTTAAAGCATGTGGTAAGCTTTTGAAGTGATCTCGAAGTTCTTGTTTTTCTTTTTCAAGATCTTTGGGTACATCCGGCGGAGCCGAAATCGTCGCGGATTTGGTCGTTTCATGTACATTAAATATCTTATTATCTTTAGCTACATCTAATACGTGGCAACTTACGTGGCAATTTTGAGCGTTTTTGTGTGTGAGAAATCGCTTGTTTTGCATATCGAAATTTATGAGCTCTTCTGGCATAAAATAAATGTTTGAGCGATAGCCTCTTTTCTTCCATCCAATGAGTCCCCATTCCGCAAAACGCTTCAGAATATTTTGAACTGTTCTTTTGGCCATTTTGCAATTTTCGGAAATAGTTTCAAGTGACGGAAAGACGAAATGAAGATTTTTTGACATCCACCAAAGATATTCGAAGAGTCTTTTGTAGTTTCTATTGAATGAGCCCCAAAGGGAGATAAGTACTTCTACGAGGCTATGTGAACTTGATTTTGGCAGGACTTGTGTGGTCATCTAACATCTTCTTTCTCTCAACTCTTTTTTATTATTGCGGATAATTGAAGGCTAATGTTAGGCTAGAGAGCAAAATATCCTTTGGAAGATAATTTTAGTCCTGTTAGTCTATTTTTAGCCTTCGTTTCCTTTGACTGTGGTGAGTTGTGAGAGGCGTACCACAGTTTCACAGAAAAGTAAACCTCCGTTGATTTAAGCGCAAGCAAAGATTAACGGAGGTTTTTTATTTTGACAGAAAACATGCACGAAAATATAGTCAAGACGTGTTAAGATTTTTTTGCTGAAATCCTAAATATACTTCTGCTGGAGGGATAAAATCCTCGGGCAGATTTTTTTGACTTGTATTGTCCTAAGATATAGAATCATATTGCATTTCGTTAATACGGTTCCCGCCGTATGTTAGTCTTAAAGGTATGTTTGGGGCTCAGATGAAAGTCTGGGCCCTTTTTTATTGAAATATGCTTATCGTTATATTTCAGATCATTATGCCGACTGCGGGAAAATGATCCACATGTCATTGTGAGCTTTATATTGGCATTTTGAAGCTAAAATAAAGATCTTCAATTTTTAGCTCTTCATAATCCAAAAGAAGAGATGATTTTGGTGCAACAATACGTTTCAACCAAATTTTTCTTTTTGGTGAAATAGGTTTTTCGCTTATTTCTAATATAAAATCCGAATGATTTTCGATTATAGTGCTCCCATGTCTTAT
>ERZ1292642.849-Hain-H14-01um-R1-849-length-15702-cov-16_pt1 | contig 10291 bp, 9 predicted proteins | sample MGYA00564403_ERZ1292642 | MGnify/ENA primary metagenome ERZ1292642 (study PRJEB36523, sample SAMEA6512643) | groundwater metagenome | collected 2019-01-09 | study: AquaDiva: Metagenomics assemblies of 32 groundwater samples | reverse complement strand
CGATGTATGGCGCCCGGATTGATACCGTTTCAGGGAATTTTGTCACCGCCAAGCCGTATGGCATCCGCGACGGTATCGATTTTCAGCTGACCGGTGAAGTGCGTGCAGTTGATACTGACGCGATTCAGCGCCATCTGGACAGTCATAATATTGTGGTGCTTGGCCCGACCGGTTATTCCACTACCGGAGAAGTTTTTAATCTGCTGGCTGAAGAAGTTGCTACCAAAACTGCGATTCGCCTTAAGGCAGATAAACTGATTTTTCTCGGTAAGCAGCATGGCCTGATGGACAGTAACGGTCAGCTCAAACGCGAAGTGACACCGCAACAACTGGATGATTTTATTCCGGTCGAACAAGATGCGCTTGAAAGAGGACTACAATTAAAAGCCGCACAGGAAGCCTCAATGAACGGCGTACATCGGGTGCATCTGATTTCTTATGCCTATGATGGTGCCCTGCTGGAAGAGCTGTTCACCCGGGATGGTTCCGGAACTCTGGTCACCGACGCGCATTATGAAGAAGTGCGGATGGCCGATATTCAGGATGTTGGCGGCCTGATCGGTTTGCTGCGTCCACTGGAAGAAGAAGGCATTCTGGTCTATCGTTCGCGTGAACGTCTGGAAAATGAAATCAACCAGTTTGCCGTAATCGAACGGGACGGCATGATTCTAGCCTGTGCCGCCCTTTATCCGATTCCGACGACGGGTGATGAATTGCGTTCTGCAGAAATTGCCTGTGTTGCGGTACATCCAAGTTATCGCAAGTCTAATCGGGGCAGCCAGATCCTGCATTATCTTGAAGAAAAAGCCAAAAGCATGCAGATTCAGCAGCTGTTTATTCTAACCACCCGCACCGCGCACTGGTTTCTGGAACAGGGCTTTGAACCGGCTTCAGTCGATGATCTGCCGGATGCCCGTCAGGCTTTTTATAATTATCAACGTAATTCAATTGTTTGCAAAAAGTCACTTTAAAGTGGCTTTTTCTTTCAGTGCTTTAGCTTAATTTTAGATAAAGATATCTGGCAATCTCGATTTAAATTTTAAAATTCTATTACTGGTTTTTAGCTAAACATATCAACAGATTAGATTTAAAAAAATAACTATAAATTTCATAAGTTTGATTAATTTAAATATTAAATCTTCATTTTTATATAAATCACTTTTCTGCATAAGTTTTGCGCTTTTTTATTTATCTTTTTTCTTCATTAGAAATTCCTGAATAGTTATTTTTTTAGAAAAACAAAAACGATTAGCGTGTGTCTAAGTTTTCATTCACTAGCTTTTCACTTTCGGGAGTTTTGATTCATGCGCCAATCTCATGTTCAGTTTTTAACAAAGACTGCGGTACTCGGTACCGCGATGGCGGGTGTCATGATGCTTTCAGGCTGCTCGAAAAAAGAAGAGACCATTACCCTGAATATCGGTTTCCAAAAATACGGCATATTACCTATTTTAAAAGAGCGCGGCACGCTGGAAACCAGCTTAAAACAGCAAGGGGTCAATGTGAAATGGGTAGAATTTCCGGCCGGCCCACAACTGCTTGAGGGCCTGAATGTTGGCAGCGTCTCTTTTGGTGAAGCCGGTGAAGCACCGCCAATTTTTGCCCAGGCGGCCAACTCAAATCTGGTCTATGTGGCCAATCAGCCGCAAGCACCTAAGGCCGAAGCCTTGATTGTACCGAAAGATTCACCAATCCAGTCTATTCAGGATCTGAAAGGCAAACGGGTAGCCCTGAACAAAGGTTCAAATGTGCATTACCTGCTATTAAAAGTTCTGGAAGCCAACAAGCTGACACTCGGTGATATTGAAGTGATTTATCTACCACCTTCCGATGCACGTGCTGCATTTGAACGTGGTGCAGTTGATGCCTGGGTCATCTGGGATCCGTTCTTTGCAGCTGCTGAACATCAGATTGGTGCGCGTGTCATTGCCAGCGGTGAAAATGTGGTGAGCAATCATCAGTTCTATCTGGCAGATCGCAAGTTCGCAGAAAGCCATCCTCAGGTGGTACAGGCGGTGGTCAACGAACTAAACCTGACCACGGACTGGGTCGCAAAAAATCAGGACGCTGCCGCTCAGCTCCTGCAAAAACCGACAGGTCTAGCCGTCGATGTCTTAAAAACCTCTATTTCACGCATGGGCTTCGGTGTTAAACCCCTCACGACTGACGTGATTCAAAAACAGCAACAGGTCGCCGATGCGTTTTATGCGCAGCAGCTGATTCCACAAAAGCTGAATATTGATGCAGCAATTATTAAATAACAGCAGAATAATTCGAGAATAAAGATGAGTCATTTAAAAACAGTTTCTTATATCAGCTTAGCGCTATTGAGCTTTAGTCTGACTGGCTGCCAGAAACAGGAACCACAGCAAACGGCTGCCGCAGAAACCACGTCAGCGCAACAAGTTAAAACCATTGCGATTGGCTTTCAGAAATCAGCCTTGAATCTGCTGGTAGCACGCGATGAAAAGCTGTTAGAACAACAATTTCCTAATGCCAAAATTGAGTGGAAAGAGTTTCCGGCGGGTCCACAAATGCTGGAAGCACTGGCAGTCGGTGCGGTGGATTATGGCTATGTAGGGAATACCCCACCCATTTTTGCACAGGCTGCAGACAAAGCCCTGAGCTACGTGGCCTTTGAAAAAGTGGCGGGAAATTCTTTGGCCGTGGTCGTGCCGAAAGACAGTGCCATTCAAAATATTCAACAATTGAAAGGAAAACGGATCGCGGTGCAGAAAGGTTCAAGTGCCCATGAACTTCTGGCCAAAACCCTGGAAAAAGCCGGATTAAGCTGGTCAGAGATTCAAGCCGTCTGGCTTCCCCCTGCGGATGCACGTGCTGCTTTTGACAAAAAAGCCATTGATGCCTGGGCAATCTGGGATCCCTTCCTGGGTGCAGCCGAGTTCGACAGCAAGGTTAAGGTGCTGATTGAATCTAGTGACTTTCCACAAACCTACTCCTTTTATATTGGCAATCCCGAATTTATTCAGAAGCATCCGGATAGCCCCGGGAAGTTTATCCAGGCTTTAAATGCATCTGACCAGTGGATTCTTAAAAACCAGGCTGTAGCTCTAGATATTTATCAGAAAAGTACCGGTCTGAAACCGGATGTAGCGAAGATTGCATTTGAGCGTCGTCTTAAACCTTCGCCGGTACAACCATTAACGACGGAAGTGATCAAAGCCCAACAGAATATTGCCGATCTCTTCCAGCAGGTTCAACTGATTCCCAAAACCATCAGCGTCCAGCAACAGATCTGGTCGCCAGCAGCCACACATTGATGAACAAACAAGATGATTTAATTTAAGGAATATCACATGAAAATTTTCTGGTTTATCCCCACTCATGGCGACAGCCGTTACTTAGGCACCAGCAAGGGCGCACGTGTTGTAGATCATGCCTACATGAAGCAGATTGCCGTTGCGGTAGATAACTTAGGTTATGAAGGGGTGCTAATTCCGACTGGCCGTTCTTGTGAAGATCCATGGTTAACCGCAGCCAGCCTGATTGATGCGACCAAAAAATTAAAATTCCTGGTGGCGTTGCGTCCAGGCGTGACCACGCCGGCACTGGCTGCACGTATGGCCGCGACCTTTGACCGCTTGTCTAATGGCCGGGTGCTGCTTAATCTGGTGACTGGCGGTGACGAGCAGGAACTAAAAGGTGACGGCGTCTATGAAGATCACAAAACCCGCTATAAAACAGCAACTGAATACACCACCATCTGGCGTGAAATTTTAAAATGCTCGCATACTGGTGAAAGCTTCACATTCCATGGTGAACGCTTAAGTGTCGATGATGCAAAATTGCTGTATCCACCCATTCAGCAGCCGCATCCGCCTTTATGGTTTGGTGGCTCATCGGATGATGCCATTGAGCTGGCCACGGATCAGGTCGATACTTACTTGACCTGGGGCGAGCCACCGGCAGCAGTCAAAGAAAAAATTGCAGTGGTAAAAGCCAAGGCTGCAGCTAAAGGTCGTGAACTGAATTACGGGATCCGTTTACACGTGATCGTACGCGAAACCAATGAGCAGGCCTGGGCGGCGGCTGAAGAACTGATTCAATATGTGGATGATGCCACTATCGCTGCAGCCCAAGCCAAGTTCAAATCCATGGACTCGGTCGGTCAGCGCCGTATGGCAGAACTGCACAATGGCGATCGCAGCAAACTCGAAGTTTCTCCAAACCTCTGGGCAGGTGTGGGTCTGGTTCGTGGTGGTGCAGGTACGGCACTGGTCGGCGATCCGGAAACTGTCGCTGCACGTATCCAGGAATATGCCGATCTGGGGATCAGCACCTTTATTTTCTCAGGCTATCCACATCTGGAAGAATCCATCCGTTTTGCAGAACTGGTATTCCCTTTACTTCCACTGGAAACCCAGCAAAAACTCACTCAACCAAACTTGACCGGTCCATTTGGTGAAATCGTGGCGAACAACTACACACCGGACGAGAACAAGCAGGCTGAGAAAATTAAGGAGTCTGCTTAATGTCAAAAGTCGTTTCCGTTGAAACCCTGACCCCAAAGCAGGTTTCACGTGGAACAATTCTGGAGCAGCATCTGCTGCCCTGGCTGGTTCCAATTTTCTTGATTGCAGTTTGGCAAATTGCCTCTAGCACAGGCCTGCTGGAAAGCCGGATTCTGCCTGCACCGAGTGCCGTGGTTTTAGCCTTCTGGAATTTATTGCTCAGCGGTGAACTGTGGACGCATGTGCAAGTCAGTGCAGGACGTGCCATCAGCGGATTATTGGTAGGTGGTGGTTTGGGCCTATTGCTGGGTCTGTTAAATGGTTCATCCAAAACTGCCTCTACCCTGCTCGACACCACCTTGCAGATGATCCGCAATATTCCTGCACTGGCACTCATTCCCCTAGTCATCTTATGGTTCGGGATTGATGAATCTGCCAAATTGTTTCTGGTGGCGATTGGGGTATTTTTCCCGATTTATATCAATACCTATCATGGGATTCGTTCCGTCGATCCGCAATTGATCGAGATGGGCAAAAGCTATGGCTTAACTCGCTGGCAACTGTATAAAGAAATTATTCTGCCGGGTGCGATGCCGTCAATTCTGGTCGGACTGCGTTTTTCTCTAGGTCTGGTCTGGGTACTGTTAATCGTGGCCGAAACTATTTCTGCTCAGTCTGGTATTGGTTATATGACCATGAATGCACGTGAATTTTTGCAAACTGACGTGGTTCTGGTAGGTATTTTATTGTATGCCCTGCTCGGCAAACTGGCCGATGTTCTGGCCGTGGCCTTAGAGCGATTCCTGCTGCGCTGGCATGCCGGCTATCAAAAATAAAGAATAAATGAGGAGCATGTGATGACTGATCTCAGTTTAGGGCGTCATGCCAATGACCCGATTGTGCCACTGGAACAACCTGCGGCAGAGATCAATCCTGCTGCAGTGATCGGTGCCGAAATTATCATTGAACAGCTGCACAAGTTTTACGGTTCGGTCAAGGTTTTGGAAGATCTGGACCTGCATATCCAGCCGGGTGAATTTCTGGCAATTGTCGGTCGCAGCGGTTGTGGTAAAAGTACCTTATTGCGCCTGATTGCCGATCTGGAACAGCAAAGCTACGGCGAAATCAAGTTTAAGTCAGCCCGGCATATTCGCGAAGGCATTACTACCGATGATATCCGGGTGATGTTTCAGGACCCTCGCCTGCTGCCCTGGCGCAGCATCGAACAGAATGTTCAACTCGGTTTACCGAAGGAGCAGCATGCCAAAGCTTCGCAAATGCTGGAAAAGGTCGGACTCAAAGAAAAAACTGGACTGTGGCCTTCACAGCTTTCTGGAGGACAACGGCAACGTACCGCCTTGGCGCGGGCATTATCGCATCAGCCGCGTATTCTACTGCTGGATGAACCGCTCGGCGCCTTGGATGCCCTGACACGTCTGGAAATGCAGAACCTGATTGAACGTCTCTGGACCGAGCAAGGCTTTACCACCATTCTGGTCACGCACGATGTCAGTGAAGCAGTGCAATTGGCAGACCGGATTATCTTGCTGGACAAAGGCCATATTGCCAAAGAATTTAAGGTCAATTTGCCACGTCCCCGGCAAAAAAGTGTGACATTTGCAGAACTAGAACAGGAGGTCTTGCAGGCAGTTTTAGCGACCTGAATACCCAATCCAACCCAAAATCGCGCATGGTTTTGGGTCTTATTCTTATAAAAATACATTTATCTCCATAAGAATACATTTTCATCAGATTCATTTCAGTATTATTCTTCTCTTCAATTGATGAAGAAAAAAGATGAATAAATGAAGTATTTTCAGAAACTTGAATTTTTCTCCTGGTATAGATGCATTTAGCCTGTTTAAAATATTGATCTAGAGAATAAATCATCATTATTCAAAAAATTAGCCTGTGACTGTGTGCACAAATCTGATGATTTGCCGTACAATTGAGGATTCCCTTTTTCATTGTTTTTTATATTTGCTAATGGAACAAAAAAAGAGTACTCAAAAACGCAATCAGCTGCTAAATGCTGCACTAGACGTATTTTCCCTATATGGTTTTAATGGGGCAAGTCTGGATGAAATCGCACAAATTGCAGAAATGCATAAGTCGAATATTTTCTATTATTATGAAAATAAAGAAGCCCTGTATGTCGAGGTATTAACCACCGTTCTACAAAAATGGCTGGCGCCTTTACAAACCTTGGAAGCTGAACTTGAGCCTGAAGAAGCGATCACCAATTATTTGATGCAAAAAATTGAAGTGTCGCGTACCCAGCCTAAAGCATCCCGTTTATTTGCTTTGGAGGTGATTCAAGGTGCACCGCATATTCTGGAAATTTTAAAAGGTCCGCTGAAAAAACTGGTCAAGCGTAAAGCCAAAGTAATTTCCAACTGGCAGGAGCAAGGCAAGATTTCTGCAGATATTGATCCTGAGTTACTGATTCTGAATATTTGGGCGATTACCCAGAACTATGCAGACTTTGCCACTCAAATGGAAATGGTCACGGGTAAAACTTTGCGTAACCGCAGCATGCAGCAACGCATTATCCAGCATACGGTACACATGATGTTATACGGCGTGATTCCACGCACGGATAAATAAGCAAGCGCTTCTGATTGGCACACGACCATAGCTGCTATGGTCGCCGAGCAAACTTAACCTTCCTATTTATTTTACCATTTGATATAAATCTAATAATTTTTTCGCACCCAATAACAGATTTTCTTCCCAATCCAGATGCGCAGTCTCATTGGCTCCATCACTAATGTATTTCACTGAAATCAGCCGAACGCCCAGCTTTTTACAGACTTTGGCCAAGGCATAGCCTTCCATATCGACCAAATTACACGCCACTTTTGAAATACCGGTTTCAAAGCTGTCGCCTGTCCCACAAATTCCTTTCGGCAAATGGTCAAAGAAAGAATCCAGCTCAATCGCACCCGGGAAATGCTGATCCATCGGGGTCATGCCGACCTCAAAGCCGAGGGGCGACACATCCATATCACGCTGTACAAATTGCGTGACTTCGACCAGTTCATGCGCATTGAAATGCGAACTCCCCGCGCTTCCCAAATTTAGCAAGGTACTGCAACCGGTGTTCTGAATCACCTCAAAGGCTTTAAAGGCCGCGTTGACTTTACCAATCCCGCTGTAATGCACCTGAATGCCTTCTGCTTCAAACAAGCCTTTGGATTCATTGGGTAGAGCCATGATGAGTGCCAGATCGGACATTCGAAACACCTGATATCAAGAAAAACCCTGACATTAGAAAACAAAACCGGCTGAATGAAAAGCACCAGTGCTCTGATCAAACATACTTAGTGCGTAGAAAAACCAGCCGACTCAATTCCAAGGAAGATGAATTTTCAAGAAAAATATTGCATAAAAACACAACAGCAAGACGAAAGCGCGAGATTATGGCAATATATAGCCTCTCGATATTTCTAAGCACTTGATTTGCCCATGCAGCTGCTCCGTCTAAATGCTTTAGCCTCTCATTCTGAATTACCCAAAACTGCCGTGACCATCGGTAATTTTGACGGCGTGCATTTAGGCCATCAGGCGATGATCCGTCAGCTGCAACAGGTGGCCAAAGCACAGGGTTTAAAATCTGTAGTGATGATTTTCGAGCCGCAACCACTTGAATACTTTCAGGGTTATGATGCTCCACCGCGTATTTCATCATTGCGTGAAAAAGTTGAATATCTGACTGAGCTGGGTGTGGACTATATCGCAGTGGCGAAATTTGACCATACTTTTCGCAGCCTGACTGCAGAAGCCTTTGCCGACATTTTAAAAGAAAAACTGAATGCCCGGCATCTGGTCTTGGGCGATGATTTTCACTTTGGTAAAAACCGTCAGGGCAATAGCGAATTCCTGCGCAATTACGGCTTTGAAGTGACCAATTTAAATACCATTGCTTTAGATGGTGAACGCGTCAGTTCCACCCGGATTCGCCAGACCTTGCAAGCCGGTGATTTAGCCTTGGCCGCACAATTGCTGGGCCGTCCCTATAGCATTACCGGGCGGGTGCAATATGGTGATCAGATTGGTCGAACCATTGATTTTCCCACCATTAATGTACGGCTCAACCGTCATAAGCCCTGCCTGAAGGGAATTTATGGGGTTGAAGTTATTTGCGAAACACAATCCTTAAAAGACAAAGTAAAAGCTGACTCTGCAACTCAAACCGGTATTGCGGGTTATGACCCGACTGCCCTGTTTGGGGCAGGTCATGTCGGCACACGTCCAGCCATCAAACAAGCACATCCAGAGTGGCGATTAGAAGTACATTTTCCAGATGTTTCTGCTAATCTGTATGGCCTGTTGATGCGGGTGACGTTCTTAAACTATTTACATGGCGAAAAGGACTATCCTTCGCTTGAAGCGCTAAAAGCCGGAATTGATGATGATGTCGAGAAACTGCTTGAGTTTCGTCGAAATCACCCCACATTTCCCTTTTAATATCCCATATTTTTATTGTAAAACGTGTCAGTGACATAACTGATTAGATTGGAAGACGACTTGCATGAGCGATAAGCAAACTCCTGAAAATGCAGTGGACTATAAAGCCACGCTAAACCTCCCAGGTACTGACTTTGCAATGAAAGCAAATTTGGCAGTACGTGAAGCGAAATGGTTAGAAGAGTGGTATGCCGACAACATTTATCAGCAGATTCGTGAATCGCGTATTGGCAAGAAAAAATACGTGCTTCATGACGGCCCTCCTTATGCCAATGGTCAAATTCATTTGGGTCATGCGGTCAACAAAGTACTCAAAGACATCATTATCAAAAGCCGTGTCATGGATGGCTTTGATGCACCGTATGTACCGGGCTGGGACTGTCACGGTTTGCCAATCGAACTCAAAGTCGAAGAAAAAGTCGGTAAAGTCGGCGTAAAAGTGGATGCATCTACCTTCCGTAAAGCCTGCCGTGAATATGCCTACACCCAAGTTGAGCTTCAAAAGAAAGACTTCGTACGTATGGGCGTATTCGGGGATTGGGACAATCCTTACTTAACGATGAACTTCAAACAAGAAGCTGACATCGTACGTTCATTGGGTGCAATCGCGAAAGCAGGTCATATCGAGCCAGGTCTGAAACCAGTCAACTGGTGTTTAGACTGTGGTTCATCACTCGCTGAAGCTGAAGTTGAATACGAAGATAAAAAATCTGACGCAATTGACGTCGGTTTCACGGTTGTAGACCTTGCTGATTTATCTGCACGTGTCGGCGTAGAAATCGCTGATCGTACGGATATCGTGATTTGGACAACAACGCCTTGGACCATGCCTGCCAACCAAGCGGTTGCATTACACGCTGAACTTGAATACCAACTGGTGAAAGCAATTGGTGAAGACAAAGCATCACAAAACTTCATCCTTGCGAAATCATTGGTTGAGTCTGCAACTCAGCGTTATGGCTTTACTGCATTTGAAGTGCTTGCTGAATTCACAGGTGCAAAACTTGAGAATTTAGTTCTTCAACATCCTTTAATTGCTGAACGCCAAGTCCCAGTGATCTTGGGTGAACACGTCACCGATGCTAGCGGTACAGGTGCAGTACATACCGCACCGGGCCACGGTGTGGACGACTATAAAGTTGGTTTACAGTACAACTTAAAAGTAGAAAACCCAGTCGGCGGTAATGGTGTGTATTTACCGACTTCGCCAATCTTCCCGGGCGAGCACATCTACAAAGCCAATCCAAAAATCATTGCAGCATTGACTGAAGCGACCAAGCTTTGGGCACACATGGTGATCAAGCATAGCTACCCGCATTGCTGGCGCCATAAAACCCCGATTATCTTCC
>ERZ1292642.731-Hain-H14-01um-R1-731-length-17369-cov-12_pt1 | contig 10293 bp, 6 predicted proteins | sample MGYA00564403_ERZ1292642 | MGnify/ENA primary metagenome ERZ1292642 (study PRJEB36523, sample SAMEA6512643) | groundwater metagenome | collected 2019-01-09 | study: AquaDiva: Metagenomics assemblies of 32 groundwater samples | reverse complement strand
CTTCCAACAACTGTGCTTCAAGAAACTGTTGAACGTATTCGTAAACTTGACGAATCGACTACAGGTGAGAATGCTCAAGACGTTGCTGATGCAATCCGTGATATCGTTCAAGATCACGCTGGTGTATTCCGTACATCTGCGCTTCTGGACGAAGGTGTGAAGCAGATTCTTGCAATTGAACCGCGCGTACGCAACATTCACTTGAAAGACAAATCTAAAGTATTTAACACTGCACGTATTGAAGCACTTGAAGTTGAAAACTTGTATGAAGTTGCGAAAGCAACGCTTATTTCAGCTGCTGCTCGTAAAGAATGCCGTGGTGCACATACGGTTGTAGACTTTGAAGAGTCTCCAGACCATGCTGAATACCCATATGGTCGTCGTGATGATGAGTGGATGAAGCACACTTTATGGTTCTCTGCAGACAACCGTCTAGAGTATAAGCCAGTTCGTTACCGTCCATTGTCGGTTGACGCGATTCCACCTAAACCACGTACATTCTAATCAGGAGAATTCAGATGAGTAGAGGTACTCGTACATTTCATATCTACCGCTACGATCCTGACAAGGATAAAGCACCGTACATGCAAACTTTTAAGCTGGAACTGACTGACAAGCACCGTATGTTGCTTGACGCACTTCTCGCATTAAAAGTACAGGACGAAACTTTAACGTTCCGTCGTTCATGTCGTGAAGGTATTTGTGGTTCTGATGGCGTGAACATCAATGGTAAAAACGGTTTGGCGTGTCTTTGGAACCTGAACGATTTACCAAATGAAATTACTGTTCGTCCATTGCCTGGTCTTCCTGTAGTGAAAGATCTGGTGGTTGACATGAACCAGTTCTATGATCAGTACAACAAGATCCATCCATTCTTGATCAACAACCAGCCTGCGCCTCCTAAGGAACGTTTACAGTCTCCTGAAGAGCGTGAGCATCTTGATGGTCTATATGAATGTATTCTATGTGCATGCTGTTCAACTTCATGCCCGTCATTCTGGTGGAACCCGGACAAGTTCTTGGGTCCTTCAGCATTGTTGAATGCTTACCGCTTCATCATTGACTCGCGTGATACGGGAACACAAGAGCGTTTGGCTCGTCTAGACGACCCGTTCTCATTGTTCCGTTGTAAAGGCATTATGAACTGTGTATCTGTATGTCCTAAAGGCTTGAACCCAACTAAAGCAATCGGTCACATCCGTAATATGCTTTTAGATATGGCAGGCTAATAGGCTGCTCTTCGCAGTTTAGAAAAAAGCACACCTTCAGGTGTGCTTTTTTTATGCAAACTATTGGAAAAATTAAAAAATCATAAGATAAAAATAAAGATACTATACTTAAAATGTATAAAGTTGAGTGAAACAGTCAGGAAAAGGGTGTTGGCTTTGAGCGCCATATAAGAAGAACATGTGATTATTTTGGGTATTTATGATTTTTAGATGTAAAACTGACCTGAAAAATAGCAAGAACGATGTTATTATATAACGGAAATTTAAGGAGGGAGTGGATTGAAAGGTTTGCTCTCTTTTTATTTATCGGAAATGCTTAGGACTTAAGTCTACATTGAATCTATTTTTGAGATAAAGCACCATATATTAGAGTAAAATATCTGAACTGTATTTAGCCAATTTATGGAAGGTATGTGTCAAAAAAATCAATTGAAAAGTTGAGATCATGTTAGCATTTAGCCCATGACTATGTTTAAAAAATGCCACGCCAGGTACATTTTTTAAACACTGCATAATCAGGGACTGGTATATAAAAGGTAGACCCGAGTCGCTTTAGAAAAAATCTTTGTTAATGCTTGCTTTTTTCTAAGTCGATTTGCAAAAAATTGCCCGGTTTCGATCGGGTATTCAATGAGTGATGATGCCGCTGAGGGGCGTTATTGTTCATTAAACATATCAAGATTTTCTTGGTGTGGTGATAACGCCTCATGGCTTATGCCTTATGGGGGACTAGTATCATATTACCAATTTGATGCTAATAATCCTGGGTTTTGCTTAAAAAGCATCCTGAAAATGTTTTTGCAATAGGAAATGGGTCCACAAATGCAAGAAGTTGCTGACGCTCTGCGTCTTGACACTGAACTTTCCGCTGATAGTGCAGCGTATATTGAAGAACTTTATGAGCAGTATCTGACTGCTCCAGACTCAGTGGGTGCTGACTGGAGAGCGTACTTCGATAAATTCCCAAAAGGTGATCAACCACACAGTAATGTACGTGAGCAATTCCTACTTTTAGGTCGCAATTCAAGCCGTATTCAGCCTATTGTTCAGTCGACAGTCAGCTCAGAGCATGAACGTCGTCAAATTGGCGTGCTACAGCTGATTGCTGCGTACCGTAACCGTGGCCACCAGAAAGCAAAACTGGATCCATTAGGTTTGGCGAAGCGTGAAGTTGTGCCTGATCTAGATCTTGCTGCGCATGGTTTGACTCAGTCTGACTTAGACACAGTATTCAATACTGGTAACCTGGCGATCGGTAAAGAAGAAGCGACTTTGGCTGAAATGGTTCAGTCAATGGAAGCCACTTACTGTGGTTCAATCGGTGCTGAATACATGCACATCGTGGACACCAAAGAAAAACGTTGGATTCAACAACGTCTAGAAAGTGCACGCGGTCAATATGGCTTCAATGCTGATCAAAAGAAACATGTCCTTGAGCGTTTAACTGCGGCTGAAGGCCTAGAAAAATATCTTGGTAATAAATTCGTTGGTGCCAAACGTTTCGGCGTTGAAGGTGGTGAAGCATTCATCCCGATGGTCAACGAAATTATTCAGCGTGCAGGTTCTGTAGGCTGTAAAGAAGTTGTGATCGGTATGCCTCACCGCGGCCGTTTAAACCTTCTTGTTAACATCATGGGTAAGAACCCGGCTGACCTGTTTGGTGAGTTCGAAGGTAAGTCTATTCACAAGAAAGGTTCTGGTGACGTTAAGTATCACCAAGGCTTCTCTTCAAACGTGATGACTCCAGGTGGCGAAGTTCACTTGGCATTGGCGTTTAACCCGTCACACCTTGAAATCGTTGGCCCTGTGGTTGAAGGTTCAGTACGTGCACGTCAAGTACGTCGTAAAGACATTGGCGGCGATGACGTATTGCCACTAATCGTACACGGTGATGCTGCATTTGCAGGTCAGGGCGTTAACCAGGAAACTTTCCAGATGTCACAAACTCGCGGTTATACCGTGGGTGGTACAGTGCACATTGTAATTAACAACCAGGTTGGTTTCACGACGTCTGATCCACGTGACGCACGTTCTACAGAATACTGTACTGACATCGCAAAAATGATTCAGGCACCGATCTTCCATGTGAATGGTGATGATCCTGAAGCTGTGGTGTTCATTTCACAATTGGCACATGACTTCCGTCATACCTTCCGTAAAGACGTTGTGATTGACATGTTCTGCTACCGTCGTCGTGGTCATAACGAAGCGGATGAGCCAGCTGCAACTCAACCAATGATGTATCAAGTGATTAACAAGAAAGCGACTACGCGTACGCTTTATGCGGATCAATTGGTACAACAGGGTGTTCTTGATCGCGCAAGTGCAGATCAAATGGTTGAAAACTACCGTGCAGACCTGGAAGCGGGTAATCACGTTGCCAATGCACTGGTACTTGAACCAAACAAAAAAATGTTTGTGGATTGGACTCCTTACTTAGGTCATGAGTACACAGACGAGTGGGATACAACTTTCCCAATCGAACGTCTAAAAGAGCTTGGCAAGAAAATGCGTGAGCTTCCTGAAGGCTTCGTGATGCAGCGTCAAGTTGCAAAAGTAATTGATGACCGTCTGAAAATGCAAACGGGTGAAATGCCTCTGAACTGGGGTGCTGCTGAAACTCTGGCGTATGCAACTGTACTAGATGATGGTTACTTGCTTCGTTTAACGGGTGAAGACGTAGGTCGTGGTACTTTCTCACACCGTCATGCAAAACTGCATAATCAGGTAGATGGTTCAACTTATCTTCCACTGTGTAACCTGAAAGAAAACCAGCCGCGTACTGCAATCTATGACTCTTTGTTGTCAGAAATGGCTGTATTGGCATTTGAATATGGTTATGCGACGACTCTTCCTAAGAGTTTGATCATCTGGGAAGCACAATTCGGTGACTTCGCAAACTGTGCACAGGTTGTCATTGACCAGTTCATCTCATCTGGTGAAACCAAATGGGAGCGTGTATGTGGCTTAACTATGCTTCTTCCACACGGTTTTGAAGGTCAAGGTCCAGAACATTCATCTGCACGTTTGGAACGTTTCTTGCAGCTATGTGCTGAAGACAACATGCAAGTCATCACACCGACTACGCCTGCGCAGATTTTCCACGCATTACGTCGTCAAGCGATTCGTCCAATCCGTAAGCCATTGATTGTTACTTCGCCGAAATCTTTACTTCGTCACAAGCTTGCTGTATCTAGCCTTGAAGAGCTTGCAAACGGTACATTCCAAACCGTGATTGATGAAGTAGACAACATCAACAAGTCAGATGTAACCCGTCTGGTTCTGTGTGGTGGTAAGGTGTATTACGACCTAGTTGAAAAACGTCGTGAAAAAGAATTGAACAACACTGCAATTGTACGTATTGAACAATTATATCCATACCCAGAAAAACGCCTGGCAGAAGTGCTTGCGCAATATCCAAACGTTAAAGAACTTGTTTGGGCGCAAGAAGAACCGAAGAACCAAGGCGCTTGGTTGTTCATCGCACCGCGTCTATATGACGACGTGATGAAAGCGGGTAAACAAGTACGTATTAGCTATGCAGGCCGTGAAGCTTCTGCTGCACCGGCATGTGGTTCACCATATTTGCATGCAAAACAACAAGCTCAGCTCATCAACGACGCGCTTGCGATCGACGCTGAATAATCCAGGAGATTCTAAGTAATGGCAACCGAAATTAAAGCACCGGTATTCCCAGAGTCAGTTGCGGACGGTACGATCGCAACTTGGCACAAACAACCAGGTGAAGCAGTGTCACGTGATGAAGTGATCTGCGATATTGAGACTGATAAAGTTGTTTTAGAAGTTGTTGCTCCTGCAGACGGTACACTTGCATCTATTATTAAAGGTGAAGGCGATACTGTTCTTTCAGCTGAAGTCATTGCACAGTTTGAAGAAGGTGCTGTTTCTGGCGCTACGCAAACTCAAGCAGTTCAGTCTGAAGAGAAAGTTGAACAAGCTGCTGCGCAAACTGAAGCGGGTAATGCACCGATCGTTGAACGTCAACAAGTACAGGATCAGGCTCCAGCAGTGCGTAAAGCATTGACTGAATCTGGTGTTGCAGCTGCTGACGTTGCAGGTACAGGCCGTGGCGGTCGCATCACGAAAGAAGATGTGGCAAATCATCAAGCGAAACCGGCAGCACCTGCAGCGCAACCATTAAGCGTTGCAGTGGGCGAGCGTATCGAAAAACGTGTTCCTATGACTCGTCTTCGTAAGCGTGTTGCTGAACGTTTACTTGCAGCAACTCAAGAAACTGCAATGTTGACTACGTTCAACGAAGTGAACATGAAACCAATCATGGAAATGCGTGCTCAATACAAAGATGCATTCGAGAAGCGTCATGGTGCGCGTCTTGGCTTCATGTCATTCTTCGTTAAAGCAGCAACTGAAGCACTTAAACGCTATCCAGCGGTAAATGCTTCAATTGATGGCGATGACATCGTGTATCACGGTTACTACGACATCGGTGTTGCAGTTTCATCTGAGCGTGGTCTAGTGGTTCCTGTTCTTCGTGATACAGACCGCATGAACTATGCTGAAGTTGAAAATGGCATCCGTGCATATGCTGGCAAGGCACGTGACGGTAAACTGGGTATCGAAGATATGACTGGCGGTACATTCACTATTACTAATGGTGGTACTTTCGGTTCATTGCTTTCTACACCAATTCTAAATACACCACAAACTGCGATTCTGGGTATGCATAAAATCCAGGAACGTCCGATGGCGGTGAATGGTCAAGTAGAAATCTTGCCAATGATGTACCTTGCACTGTCTTATGACCACCGTTTAATCGATGGTAAAGAAGCAGTTGGTTTCCTTGTAACAATCAAAGAATTGTTAGAAGAGCCAGCGCGTCTGATCCTTGATCTGTAATTTATTCATTAAAAATCTCCCCTAACCCCTCTTTAAAAAGAGGGGAAGATCCCCCTTTGGAAAAGGGGGATTAATAAGGGGGATTAGTTGGAGATAAACATGTCTCAATTCGATTTAGTCGTAATTGGTGGTGGCCCGGGCGGCTACGAAGCAGCAATTCGTGCAGCTCAACTTGGTTTTAAAGTTGCGTGTATCGAAAAACGTATTCATAAAGGTAAACCATCTTTAGGTGGTACTTGCTTAAACGTCGGTTGTATCCCGTCTAAAGCTTTACTTGATTCTTCACATCGTTATGAAGATACAGTTCAACATCTAGATGACCATGGTATTACGACTGGTGAAGTTAAATTCGATCTTTCTAAAATGCTGGCTCGTAAAGACAAAGTTGTAGATCAATTGACTGGCGGTATCGATCAGTTACTTAAAGGTAATGGCATCGAGTGGTTAAAAGGTACGGGTAAACTGCTTGCAGGTAAAAAAGTAGAATTTGTTTCTCACGAAGGTGAAACTCAAGTTTTAGAGCCTAAATATGTGATTCTTGCGACGGGTTCTGTACCAGTAAATATTCCAGTGGCTCCTGTAGATCAAGACTTAATTGTTGATTCTACTGGCGCGCTTGAATTCCCAGAAGTACCTAAGCGTTTAGGTGTAATTGGTGCGGGCGTGATCGGTCTTGAGCTTGGTTCTGTATGGCGTCGTCTTGGTGCTGAAGTTGTTGTATTTGAAGCAATGGATGCATTCTTACCAATGGCTGATAAAGCATTGGCAAAAGACTTCCAAAAACTGTTGACTAAGCAAGGTATGGATATCCGTATCGGTGCAAAAGTTGCAGGTACTGAAATCAATGGTCGTGAAGTAACGGTTAAATATAACCAAGCTGGTGAAGACAAAACTGAAACTTTCGATAAATTGATCGTTTGTGTCGGTCGTCGCGCATATGCTGAAGGTTTATTGGCTGATGATTCAGGCATTAAATTGACTGAACGCGGTTTGGTTGAAGTCAACGATTGGTGTGCAACTTCAGTTGAAGGCGTATACGCAATTGGTGACTTGGTACGTGGTCCAATGCTTGCGCATAAAGCAATGGAAGAAGGCGTAATGGCGGTTGAGCGTATTCACGGTCATGCTGCACAAGTGAACTATGACACCATTATTTCTGTAATTTACACACATCCGGAAGCGGCGTGGGTAGGTTTAACAGAACAGCAAGCGACTGAAAAAGGTCACGAAGTTAAAACGGGTCAATTCGGTTTTGCTGTGAACGGTCGTGCTTTAGCTGCGGGTGAAGGTGCCGGTTTCGTGAAGTTTGTTGCTGATGCAAAAACGGATCGTTTACTCGGTATGCACGTGATTGGACCTGCTGCGTCTGATATCGTTCACCAAGGTATGATCGCGCTTGAGTTTGTATCTTCAGTTGAAGATCTTCAGTTGATGACTTTCGGTCACCCGACATTCTCTGAAGTGGTACATGAAGCTGCACTTGCAGTTGATGGGCGTGCGATTCACGCGATCCAACGTAAGCGTAAGTAATTCGAAAAAAGAGCGACTTAGGTCGCTCTTTTTACATTTCATGGTTGTTTTTATTGGAACAATCATCTAAAAATAAAGATAACGATTTTAAGAAATGCTGGTACTGCTTTGACGGACGTCTGGGTGCTAGTGGGTTATAACAAGGCAAAGAAGTAATAAAAGGTTATTCAATGAATTTACATGAGTATCAAGCAAAAGCGCTATTAAAAAAATATGGTATGCCTGTACAGGAAGGGATACTTGCCACCAATGCCGATGAAACGGTGCATGCTTTCGAGCAGTTGGGTGGAAAGTTTGCAGTATTGAAAGCACAGGTGCATGCGGGTGGCCGGGGTAAGGCTGGTGGGGTAAAAGTAGTGAAATCGGCTACTGAGGCTGCTGAATATGCCAACCAGATTATTGGTTCACGCTTGGTGACTTATCAGACTGATGCCAATGGTCAGCCGGTCAATAGCATTTTAGTCTCTGAGGATGTTTATCCGGTTGAGCGCGAGCTGTACTTGGGCGCTGTGGTGGATCGCTCGACTCGCCGCATCACTTTTATGGCATCGACTGAGGGTGGTGTTGAAATTGAGAAAGTGGCCGAAGAAACCCCTGAAAAAATTATTAAAGTTGAGGTTGATCCTTTAGTTGGTCTAATGCCATTTCAGGCGCGTGAAGTTGCTTTTGCACTTAAACTCAAAGATGGACAAATCAATCAATTTGTTAAAGTCATGACGGCTGCCTATCAGGCATTTGTAGACAATGATTTTGCACTTTTCGAAATCAATCCGCTGTCTGTGCGTGAAAACGGCGACATTCTGTGTGTCGATGCCAAAATCGGAATTGATTCGAATGCACTGTACCGTTTGCCTGAAGTGGCTGCTTTGCGTGATAAGTCTCAAGAAAATGAACGTGAGTTAAAAGCCTCTGAGTTTGATCTAAACTATGTGGCACTTGAGGGTAACATTGGTTGTATGGTCAATGGTGCCGGTCTTGCCATGGCAACCATGGATATTATTAAGCTGTATGGCGGTCAACCAGCCAACTTCCTGGATGTGGGTGGTGGTGCGACCAAGGAGCGTGTGATTGAAGCCTTTAAAATTATCTTGGCAGATCACTCTGTCCAGGGTGTATTGATTAATATTTTTGGTGGAATTGTACGTTGTGACATGATTGCTGAAGCAATTATTGCAGCGGTTCAGGAAGTAAATGTGACAGTTCCTGTGGTTGTTCGCCTCGAAGGCAACAATGCGGAACTGGGTGCAAAATTACTGGATGAATCAGGTTTGAAATTGATTTCTGCACATGGTCTTGCTGACGCTGCAGAAAAAATCGTTGCTGCTGTAAAAGCTTAAGGAGTATCTAACATGAGCGTATTAGTTAATAAAGACACTAAAGTATTGGTACAGGGCTTTACAGGCAAAAACGGTACATTCCATTCTGAACAGGCTTTAGCCTACGGCACTAAAGTCGTGGGTGGTGTAACCCCGGGTAAAGGTGGTCAAACCCATTTAGAATTGCCTGTATTTAATACCATGCGTGAAGCAGTGAAAGAAACAGGTGCAGATGCTTCAGTGATTTATGTTCCGGCACCCTTTGTACTGGATTCTATTGTTGAAGCGGTTGATTCTGGCATTGAGTTAATTGTGGTGATTACTGAAGGTGTACCGACCATCGACATGCTCAAAGCCAAGCGTTATCTGGAAACCAATGGTAATGGCACACGTCTGATCGGACCAAACTGTCCGGGTATTATTACGCCGGGTGAATGTAAAATCGGGATCATGCCGGGACATATTCATCAGCCGGGTAAAATCGGGATTATTTCACGTTCAGGCACACTGACTTATGAGGCTGTGGCGCAAACTACAAAACTCGGTTTAGGTCAGTCGACCTGTATCGGTATTGGTGGTGACCCGATTCCGGGCATGAACCAGATTGACTGCTTGAAACTGTTCCAGGAAGATCCACAAACTGAAGCTATCATTATGATTGGTGAGATTGGCGGTACTGCGGAAGAAGAAGCTGCGGAATATATTCAATCGAATGTGACTAAGCCAGTTGTTGGTTATATTGCGGGTGTGACTGCACCTAAAGGCAAACGTATGGGTCACGCAGGTGCGATTATTTCAGGTGGTAAGGGCACAGCAGAAGAAAAGTTTGCTGCCTTTGAGCGTGCGGGTATGGCGTATACACGTAGTCCAGCCGAACTTGGTTCAACCATGCTGCAAGTATTAAAAGATAAAGGTTTAGTTTGATATTCACATTAGACCTTTAATAAAAAAGCTCCCAGATGGGAGCTTTTTTATATCTCAGTCTATTTTTAAGTTTTGGCTTTAAGGCTCTGAGTCATGCCGTTGATATCACCACCTTGAATACCAAGCTCACTCATCAGACTGTCAATAAGCGGTGCTTGGCTACGATAACGTAGGGCGCTATTCACTACCTGATCTGATAGAGCAACATTACCATTCTCATGATGGGCATCTGCCTGACAGGCACCGGCATGACCGCCATGTAGGCCATTCACCTGGAGAATCTTGATATCATCAATATTTTCCATTGGCTTGACACTTTCCCGGATAATTTCAGGCAAGTATTTCAGCATGGCCAGACGAATCTGCATTTCGACCTGTTCAGGTGACAGGACGTTATTGGCTTCATTGACCGCACG
>ERZ1292642.1660-Hain-H14-01um-R1-1660-length-10293-cov-6_pt1 | contig 10293 bp, 15 predicted proteins | sample MGYA00564403_ERZ1292642 | MGnify/ENA primary metagenome ERZ1292642 (study PRJEB36523, sample SAMEA6512643) | groundwater metagenome | collected 2019-01-09 | study: AquaDiva: Metagenomics assemblies of 32 groundwater samples | reverse complement strand
TATGAAATAACGAAGACCTTTGAAAGGGCGCTTTGCGATTACACGGGCGCGAAGCATGCGGTGGCGGTGAATAGTTGCACAGCGGCGCTACTGCTTTCGGTGCAGTGGTGCGTTGCATTGCTGCCGCATGGAGGTTATTTCAGAACGGCAATAGAAATTCCTCGTCGCACCTACGTTAGCGTTCCATGCACAATAATCTTGGCTGGATGCAAGATCGAATGGCGTGACGAGGATTGGCGTGGGGCTTACCAGTTGAAACGACTGCCTATATGGGACTCAGCTCGCCGTTTTACTTCCGGCATATATCGTCCCGGACAGTTCCACTGTGTTTCGTTCTCCACCAGCAAAATTCTCGGGGATGAACAAGGGGGAGCAATTCTTCACGACAATGAGAAAGCTGATTCATGGTTCCGCAGGATGCGCTTCGACGGCAGGACGGAAGGTGTAGACCCGCTTGAGGATACCTTCGACCTTGTTGGAATGCACTGCATAATGACGCCATCTGTCTCCGCGAGGTTGCTTCTCAAGCTCCACCACCTTCCAAAACATAACGAGGATCTTCCTCACTACGACTACCCGGACCTTTCAACGGCCACAGCTTTCAAATGATCCGTTTCTGCATCCGCTGCACGATCTCAAGCATGAGGCCGCGCATCACCTTCGATGAAAAGGGCGTCTGTTCGGCTTGCCGGTTTGCGGAGAAAAAGAAGGACACGGACTGGAAGGCGCGGGAGAAGGAATTGCAAATCCTTTGCGACGAGCACCGCTCACATGACGGTTCTTTCGATGTTGTTGTACCGGTCTCTGGTGGAAAGGATGGGGGGTTTGTAGCCCATCAGCTAAAGACAACCTACAACATGCACCCGCTCTGCGTATCCTTCGCGCCCCTGCTGCCTACGGAAATCGGCCAGCAGAATCTACGCGCCTTCATAGATTCAGGGTTCGACGTGATCCAGGGCCATCCGAACGGCCAATCCGCCCGCAAGCTCGCAAGACTTGCCTTTGAGCACATGGGCGACCCTTTCCAACCATTCATCTACGGACAGACAAACTTCCCTTATCGCATTGCCGCGCAGGAAAACATAAACTTTATCATGTACGGCGAGGATGGCGAGGCGGAGTACGGCGGCGTGGTGAAAGAGGCGCGGTCGCAACGTTCGCCTGGGGAACATGACGCGCAATACTTCAGCGGCAAATCACCTGAATTCTGGGAGGCGTATGGAATCAAAGCGAAAGAGCTTGAAATCTTCCAAGGGCCGCGCGTTTCGGAAGCCGAGTTTTACCACTTCAGGCGCGAGCCGCCGAGACCGCAAATCCACTTCTTCGGCTACTACAAGAAGTGGGACCCGCAGGAGAATTTCTACTACTGCGCTGACAATACGGGGTTTACTCCCAATAATGTACGGACTGAGGGGACTTATTCTAAATATGCCTCCCTCGATGACAGGCTCGACGGGCTCCACTATTTTCTCGGGTTTATCAAGTTTGGAATTGGACGCGCTACTAGCGATAGCGCGCATGAAATAAGGGATGGTAAGATCACGCGGGAAGAAGGCGTCTTACTCGTGCATAAGTTTGACGGCGAGTTTCCGATCAAGCACTTCCCCGAAGCCTGCGAGTACATGGGCTTCACGGCAGAAGAAGCCTTGAAGATCATTGACGGCTGGAAAGACCCGCGAGTCTGGAATGGTGACAAATTGCGCTATCAGGTCAAGTGAAAGTCCTGCGGCTTTTCCTCCTGCCCTTCGCCTTTCTTGCGGTGGGACTGGTCAAACTCCTTTCTCGTTGCGGAGTGATGATCCGTTTCGGAGAATTCTGGTCCGAGCGCATCGGACATCTAGCCGGTAATACCGAGGTCTATCTCTGTGAGAAGGATGCGGGGATTCACAAGGGCTTTCACGTCTGGTTTCATCGTTCCCACATTACCAACAAGTACCTCGCAAAGATGCTCTCGCGGGTCATGTGGATCGACCGCACTGGATTAGCAAGACTCATCGTGCTTTTGCTGCAACTCTGGAAGGGGTGGGAAAAGCATATTGTTGCCTCGGTCCAGGTCGATAGAGACATTTTCAACCTTTTCGAGAAACACCCTCCCCACCTGAAATTCACAGCCGCAGAGGAAAAACGCGGAGAGACTTGGCTACAGGCTCAGGGCATTAAAGGCAAATTCGTCTGCTTCAATGTCCGGGACGGGGCTTTCTTCACTGATCGGCCTGAACTTTCCTACCACGATTATCGGGATTCTGAGATCGAAACTTACGTTCCCGCCATGCTGGACCTCGCCAAGCGTGGCTATTGGGTCATTCGCATGGGGGCGAAAGTCAAAAAGCCACTCCCTATTCAGCACTCCATGATCCTCGACTACGCTCACAACGGCACGCGCTCTGAGTTCATGGACATCTACCTTGGGGCAAAGTGCGACTTTGCGGTGTCTACGGGTGCGGGATGGGATGCGATTCCCTATGTTTTCAGGAAGCCCATCTGCTATGTCAATTTCGTGCCTGTAGAATATCTCTTTACCTTCACCAAGTCTGTCGCTGTTTGGAAGCACCATTGGAAGGACGGGAAAAGGATGACCTTGGATGAAATGTGGGCCTCCGGGTGCGGGAATTTCATGCAGGCCGACCAATTCAAGGAAGCTGGAATTACGCTTGTTGACAATACGTGGCAGGAAATCATGGATACAGTCTTGGAGATGGTCGAACCCTCAATCGAAGATCAAGCATGGTTCTGGGAGAAATTTCCCCGAGCTTTCACTCCCTACAACCGCCAACCCATTCACGGCGAGATCAGGATGCGTATAGGAACCGAGTTCCTGAAGGGCTACCAGTGATAATCACTGTCCTCTCAGGTTCCAGAGCAGACTACGGACTTCTTGAATGGCCCGTCAAGGTGCTATCGAAGCATTTCGATGTGCGGTTTGAAAAAATGTGGGGCTTGTCGTTCCGGGATGCTGTTTGGAGAATGTCAGAGCCAACGATACCACCGGACCTTCTACTTGTCTTGGGGGATCGTTATGAAATCCTAGCCGCTGCCACCGCAGCCCACTTGCAACGTATCCCCATAGCCCACATCGGAGGCGGCGATGTTACTGAAGGCTCTTATGATGATGCCATGCGCGATAGCATCAGCCGCATGGCTGCTGTTCATCTGGTCACATCAACCTCTGCTATGGCTCGACTTTCTCATCTGGGCTACCGGAACATACATCTTGTCGGCAATCCTGGCATTGACTATATCCGCCATGCGAAGTGGAAAAAAGACCGCCCGATCAAGGAACCCTACTACGTCATAAGTTACCAGGCCGAGACGCTGGACGGGGGGGATTCCAGAGCAGCCTTCAGTAGTTTCCCGAAGGATAAAGTACGAGTCTGGATCAGGCCGAACATCGACCGGGGCTCAGAGGAGATAAACGGCCTCATCAACATCTTCCGAATGCCAGAAGACCAGACCTTCGATTCGCTACCCCATGCGGACTTCCTGAATATGATCTTTCACTGTGATGAGTTCATCGGGAACAGTTCTGCGATACTCTACGAAGCACCGGAACTGGAGATCAAGACTCGTATGATCGGGAAACGGCAGAAGGGCAGGACGATACCCTGGGGCGATGGGAATGCTTCCGAACGTATCCTTCATGTCCTCAAATATGGCAGCTTCTAAGGGCATCGTGTTTCACGATCCGAGCATTGAAAGTCCTACAGGATTCAATGAAGCATGGTGCAAGCTAACGATGCAGGAGAAGCGCGACAGGCTTATCGGGCTGTTACCGGGCCTCGTTCTTCATCGCATCGAGAAGAACAAAGCAGGCTATGAGGTCCGGGTTGTGGTTGGCTTCGCGGGCATCATCAAAAACAAGCCAAAGATTCTCAGGCATACCGAAGCGAATATGAGAGAAGTTTTAGGGGCGGACTTAGAGATCATCTGCGAGACCCGCAGGGATACCAGTCCTTTGCGAAGACTCACATTGAAAGAGGTTGGACATGAGTGAATCAGTCTATCTTGAAGGCCAAGAGTTGATTTTGGACGGAACGAAGATTGCTTGGCATGAAGACAGACTCGCTGCTTGGGAGCGCGGGGAGAGATTCGCCCCGATCACGGTGGACATGGCCCTCACAAGAAAATGCAACTATGGGTGCCATTTCTGTTACGCCATGCTCCAGGAGAACGACAAGCATGAAATCACGCAGCCGGTCATTAATGACTTCCTCGACGACTGCGCTGAAATCGGCGTCAAAGGTATCAGCCTTGTCGGAGACGGAGAGAGTTCGATCTCGCCGGTTTTTGTAGAGACGATTACCAAAGGCGCTGCGAAAGGAATTTCGATGGCTTGTGCTTCAAATGGTCTGGTCATCAACGAAGCCAAAGCAGAAACGATCCTCCCGCACCTGACCTACCTGCGAATCAACTTTTCCGGTGGAGAACCCAAACGCTACGCCGAGATCATGGGAGCCAAAGAGGACTGGTTCCACCGCGTCTGCCAGAACATCCGCGACATGATGCGGATAAAGCGCCGGGACAAACTGGGCGTGACCATCGGGATGCAGATGGTCGTCATGCCTGAGTTTGAAGATCAGATATTGCCGCTTGCCAAATTGGGGAAAGAATTGCGGCCTGATTACCTCGTCCTGAAACACTGCTCAGACGACGAGGACGGAAGTCTCGGAGTGGACTATTCCAAGTACGAAGCCTTCTACGACAAGCTGAGAGAGGCCGAGTCCTACTCGGATGACGAATACAAAGTTGTGGTCAAGTGGAACAAGATCAAAGCCAATGGAACGCGGTCTTACCAAAGGTGCTACGGGACACCCTTCCTCATTCAAATCTCAGGAACTGGACTCGTCGCTCCCTGTTCCATGATGTTCAACGAACGCTACAAGAAATTTCATTTTGGGAACATTTGCGAGCAACGGTTCAAGGACATCGTTTTTTCGGATGACTATTGGGAGGTCGTGAATCATCTAGCCTCGCCAAACTTCAACGCACAAGTGTCGTGTCCTACACTCTGCCTGCAACATCTCCATAACACTGCATTGGATAACCACGTCAAAGGCATCGTTCCAATCTCAGCGACTAAGGGCGCTACGAAGCCGATGCACTTGAATTTCATCTGATGCTGTTCATCGCTGAAATAGGGGTCTGCCATAACGGGTCGGTCGAGACCGCTTTGCGGATGGTGGACGCAGCTAAAGAGGCCGGGGCCGATTGCGCCAAGTTCCAGCTATTCGATGCAGTCAAATTGGGAAAGCCGGAGATCGACCACCTGAGCCTTTCCGAGCACGAGCTACAGATTCTCAGGTGGCGCTGCAACCAGATGGGCATAGAGTTTCTCTGCACCCCGTTTCATCCAGAATGCATCAAGTTCCTGCAAGACCTGGGGGTCCAAAGGCTGAAGCTGGCTTCCGGAGCAATGTTCGACCGTCCTCTACAGGAAGCCGCCGCCAAGACCGGGCTCCCCATCCTGGCCTCGACCGGGATGTGCGATATGGGCGACCTGATTGAAGGCATGAAACCCCTCAACGATGTCGAAAATCTGACATTGTTGCATTGCGTCAGTTCCTACCCTCTCGACCCTGAAAATGCGAATCTGTGGTGCATCGCAACATTACGGCGTGTTTTTCACCGCCCAGCGGGGTATTCGGACCATTCAGCCAATCAGGACGTAATTCTTGCGGCCACCGCCTGTGGTGCAAGCGTCCTAGAGGCCCACATGACGCTGGACCGGACACAGAAGGGGTATGACCACTCCTCGGCCTTCGAGCCCGCAGAACTCAAGGAAACGATTCGTAGGGCAAGAGGGGTCGAAAAGATGCTCGGGACGGGTGAGAAGCGTTCTCAACCATGTGAAGAAGCCGCCCGCAAGGTCTGGAAGCATGAATAACCCCGTCATCATCGGCAACGCACCCTTGGCAATCGACCTCTATTGCGGCTTGGGCGGCTGGACCGAAGGGCTGCTTGCCGAGGGCTACTACGTGGTCGGCTTCGACATCGAGCACCATGTCTATGGGAAGCACTGCTACCCCGCCCAACTCGTGCTCCAGGACGTGCTGACGCTGCACGGCAGGCAGTTCAAGGACGCGGCGCTGATCGTCGCCAGTCCGCCATGCCAGGAATACAGCTACATGGCGATGCCGTGGTCGAGGGCGAAGCGCATCGCGGGCGCTTTTCGAGGAAAGAACGAGTTTCCGGACGGTTTTCGTGGCTCGCGGACGATTCACGAACTGACCGCGCTATTCGACGCCTGCTTTCGCATCCAGCGCGAGGCGTGCGAGGCGGCGGGGCACCACATCCCGATGGTGGTCGAGAACGTGCGCGGCGCGCAGAAGTGGGTCGGGCGCGCTCGCTGGAACTTTGGCAGCTATTACCTTTGGGGCGATGTGCCGGCTCTGATGCCGATGACGGTGAGGGCGCAGAAGTTCAATCCCGATGGAACAGGCCATCCGCCGGGCTCGTGGTTCGCGGTAGCTGATAGCGAGAACCGTGGCGCGCACATCAAGAACAACGGCGGCTCGTGGTTCAACATCGGCAGCCCAAGCCAGAAGGAAACGAACCGCAATGATGGTGTGAAGCAACATAAGTCCGGGCGCGCATGGTCCGCTTATCTTGACTCCATCAGTGGTGTAACTAGCAGCAAATCATCCGCCCGCAAAGCCGCCTCTGCCGCCATCGCCAAGATTCCGCTTGCACTGGCGCGGCACATCGCTCAGGTTTACAAGCCCGCATGACCTGCGAGCGCATCGAGAACGCCCAAAGACAGGCCCGCCTCTTTGCGTAGCAAATCTGCCAATAGAACTAGGAACGCATGGGCGAAGGCTAACCCAGCGAAGGTGCGCGAGCATATGCGCCGTTGGAGGGCAAAGAACAAGGAGAAAATTGCCGCTGATTATGCTGCGTGGGCAGCGTCAAATCCAAGCGTAAAAGAGGCCAGCAGAAAGCGATGGAGAGAACTGAACCGCGCCAGTTATCTCGAATCTTGCGCCAAAGCAGGCAGGAAGTGGAGAACCGCCAACAAAGGAACCGTCAACGCCAAGACCGCAAGGCGCAGGGCATTTAAGCGGCAGGCCTTTGTGATATGGGCCAACCGGAGAGAGATAAAGAACATTTACGCCCAAGCAAGACGCTTGACCGAGAGTACGGGTATCCGACATCAGGTAGACCACACTATTCCATTGAAGCATCCGCTTGTGTGCGGTCTGCACAACGAGTTTAACCTGCGGGTGATAACCGCCGACGAAAACAAGCGCAAGCACAATCACTGGGATGAATCTTTAGCCCAGCGGCAGGAAAGGCTGTTCGCATGATTAACGGGAAGTCCGTGCTTGCTGTGATTCCTGCCCGTAGCGGGTCTAAAAGGTGTCCAGGGAAGAACTTTAAGAGTTTCCGGGGCAAACCTCTTTACCAATGGACTCTTGAGCAGGCCCAGTCCTCCCGGTATATTGACACCATCAAGTTGTCGCTGGACGAAGATCGAACCCCTGACCTTTGCACCGACACCGCGACCTCTGAAGACGTACTGCGTTACCACCTAGCCCAACAACCCCACGATTGGGCGGTCTTGCTTCAACCGACCTCCCCACTTCGTACTACCGAGGACATAGATGCCTGCATCGAGCGAGCCCAATTAGGCAACGGCTGTTTCTCGACCTATATGGGGAAGACCAACGGAGCAGTCTACGTCGCTACTGCGGAATGGCTGGCAGAACACGACTTCAGCCATCTTGGGTTAATGAAGCACGAAATGCCCGCAGAGCGGAGCTTGGACATTAACGAGCCGGAGGATTTCGATGTTGTCTTTCCGAGTAATTGCTAGGCTGGACATCAAGGGGCCGAATCTTATAAAGGGCTACCAGATGGAAGGGCTGCGAGTGCTCGGAAAACCTTCTACATTCGCTGAGAAATACGCCCTTGAAGGCGCAGACGAACTCCTCTACATCGACACGGTAGCCTCACTTTACGGGAGAAACCAGCTTGAAAGTCTCCTTCAGGAAACCAGCGAAAAAGTGTTCATCCCGATCACCGTTGCCGGGGGGATTGACTCGGTGCAGAAAGCCTCAAGACTTCTGCGGGCTGGAGCTGACAAAATCAGCATCAACACCGGAGGAATTCGCCAACCTGATCTCATTGCTAGACTCGCGGATACGTGCGGTTCACAGGCAGTTTGCGTCAGCATCGAAGCTAAAAGGGTCAACGGTCACTGGGAAGCCTATACACACTGCGGCAGGGAAAAGAGCGGGAAGGACGCAATCGAGTGGGCGCACGAAGTAGAAAGGCTTGGAGCCGGTGAAATCCTTCTCACTTCCATTGACAAGGATGGCACGATGACCGGACCTGACTTGGAACTAGCCAGCCAGATCAAGGTCGGCATTCCGGTGGTCTTGGCGGGGGGCATTGGGACTCCAAACCAGGCCACGCAAGCCGCTGGTGTTTCCGACGCCATCGCCATCGGCGCAGCACTGCACTATGGAAAAACAACGATCCGAGAAGTCAAGGAAGCCCTAATGGTGGCTGGTAAGGAGGTAAGGTGATCTGGACGCACTACGGAAGGTGGTCAGATGATGGTCTTACCGTCCTGAACTGCTACGGCCTGGTTTGCTACGAGCTGCCGGTTAGGGCTGGGCGCCCCCCTTCCAGCTATGACCCCCAGCCACCCGTACAGCCGCCCAGTAGAAAACAGGAAGTAGAAATCTCCCCACAATCGGGGTCTTCCCGGTTTTCTTCATGCACTGAAATAGGCAGCTATCAGCCTGAGCGCGTGTAATAGGCTCGTCGTTTACCGTCTTGCCGGTCCTGTAATGAATGTCGTGCTCGTCGCAACACTTCCTGTAGAAGAAGTCAGGGGAGGACGTACACCCATCTCCCTTCAGGGCGGCAGCGTGCTCTTTCACACGCGCCCAGTATCCTTTACTCACCATAGCAACGCGAGCAGCGTAAGCAACAGCGCCACGATGATCCACGGCGACCACTGGCCTGCCATGTCGCCACTCCTTTTGCTCAGGATGTGTTGCATTAACAGGTATTGCTCGAAGGTAAGAGGCTGATGCTCAACGATGCCGTCCTTTGCCTTCCAGATCGCCATTCCTACGATGGGTTCAGACGGTTTCAAAGAGTTTCGCTTCCTCTGCCCTTCGCCTCGTTAGTCCGGCCGCCACTTGTTTAAATAGTTTGTATGATACAATGAAGTCATGAAACCACACGGGAATACTCGGCACGGACACGGGCGTAGCGGCAAAAATCACAACGCCACGCCAACCTACAATACATGGGCCATGATGAAGAACCGATGTTTCAACATCAAAGCCTCTAATTATGCTCGCTATGGTGGGCGTGGCATTAAGGTCTGCAAACGCTGGATTAGGTTTGATAATTTCCTTGCCGATATGGGTATAAGGCCGCAAGGGAAAACCATTGATCGCATTGATGTGAACGGACCATATTCCCTTGAGAATTGCAGATGGGCTTCGCTTGCCGAACAGCAGCGTAATGCCAGAAGAACGGTGTATGTAACCTTTCAGGGCAAAACAGAGTGTCTTAGTTATTGGTCCGAGAAGTTTGGCATAAACAAAGACACTCTTGTTTACCGTTTGAAGAAGTGGCCGATTGAGAGGGCTTTTTTCACTAAAGCCAAATACGGGAACAGGATTACGCAGTCTCAAAAAGTTTCTCCTCAGCTACGCGCCGTCTAACTATGCCAGCAAGTTCAACACCTTTCTGTTTCGACCAACGGCGAAATTCCAGCGCCGCCGCATCAAAATTGTGCTCGTTAATCAGCTTCACCAGCGTTGATTTGCCGAAGGCATGGCACCCAATGTTAAAACACAAGCTGCAAAGGGCATCATACTCGTTCTGCGTAAGTTGGGCTGTTACAGCCTTGTTCACGCACTCCTCGACCCATTCCAAATCCTTCAGGAAGGCAGCATCCGCTTCCTCCTGCGTCCAGACGGTATCTTTGGTCACGCCCTTGGTTGACCCCCACCCGCAAGTCCATACATCGTTAGGCGTGGGCAGATAGGCGCGAAGGCGACAGCGTTCATAACTCTTGATGAGGTCACTCCCTGCTTGACCGATCTTCACGTGCCGCCTTTCGCCGGGAACGCACACTCGCCCAGGGCTTCCTTGCGGATCATGTCCCGCAACTGTGCAATGGTCTGCGACGTAAAGCCCAAGTAGAACGCGCCGTCGCTCTGAGATTGCAGGATCGCAGCTCCCACCTTTGGGCATGGCGGTAGCTCAGCGCAGCTCGCAAGCAGCAGTGTAGCAAAGCTAAGGCTTATCCAAGCCATAGGTTCACTTCAC
>ERZ1292642.1659-Hain-H14-01um-R1-1659-length-10294-cov-3_pt1 | contig 10294 bp, 16 predicted proteins | sample MGYA00564403_ERZ1292642 | MGnify/ENA primary metagenome ERZ1292642 (study PRJEB36523, sample SAMEA6512643) | groundwater metagenome | collected 2019-01-09 | study: AquaDiva: Metagenomics assemblies of 32 groundwater samples | reverse complement strand
AGGGGCTAAGGAACTTCGAGCTAAGCCGCGTTGGTGGTGCGACTGCGGTTACGGTAGCTCAAGGTACGAGGATCGTTGCCTATGACCGCGCCGGTGGTGCAGTTGCCGTCACTCTCGCGCAGGGCAACCGCGCGGTTACTTTATCAAGAACCGGCGGCGCCATCGCCGTCACCATCGCGCAGGGCACTTCAGCCCAGAACGCAACGTATATTGTCACGGGTGGGGCGATGGCGGTTACCGTCGCTCAGGGAAACAGGAATGTAGAACTAGGTAGAGTAGGCGGTGCGATTGCGGTAACATTCGGTAGCGGGGCGACACCCGCAGCCGCTGTCACCGAGCCAGAGATACAATTCGCCGGGACAAGTGGTGGATTGTCAATCAAGATGCCGGCCGCGAGTAGGTTGCGCGATGATGACGAGGAGATTTTGCTGATACTCATATGAATTACACACCAGAAAATAAGAATGTAACCCGATCCGAGGGTCTCCTAACCGCGAAGGAATGGAATAATGGGGGAGGACCAATGGCGTCTATGACGGACTTCCTGCTCAAGATGCTAGATCACATCGAAAGCCTGGCCGACACCAGAGGTACCGGCGCGGGGAAGCTGAAGGCATGGGAACAGGCTACCAACAGCTACCAGAAAAGCCTAGCGGAGATTTATGAGGATTGGTCTGGTTCTTTGGCAAGCGATCTGGATGACGCCGATACGGAAGATGAGCAGAAAGCAATTGTGGCGTCGGCGCTCACATCTCTATCAACCCAGCTAACCCAATTGGGTCATATCAAGATTGTCACTGGCATGGTCTTAGGATTAGGTGATGCGGCGCCCAAGCCACAAACCGTAGTGGATATAGCCAAGATGATGGAGGAGAACGACTACTACATAACCAACAGCCTTATTCCAGACATCAACAACCGCCTAAACACCGGTCTATTGGATCCGGATGTGATCGCCAGCGGCTCCATAGCCATTTTAGGTATTCTCAGTGCGCTCCAGGCGCGCGTAGAAAGCTACGCGGGTGCGATGTGGACTGCCGTTCAATTAGGCTCTGCGACCGCGGCTGAGGTAGGCACTGAAACTGGGGATACCAGCGGGAAGGTAGCGTGGGTGCTTGACAATCAGGCTCAACACTGCGATGATTGCCTGGAGTTCGCTGGCGAGTACGACAGTTTTGATGATATGATGTTGAAGACCAGTGGCAGATTGCCGGGTCAGGTTCAGTGCAGCGCAAACTGTCGCTGCTGGGTGGTTGTGGAGGACTCGAATGGCGACTGGGGAAGACCGTAGCGTCGGCCCGAATTACAGGCGCACCCAGTGTTGTGCTAATTGTGGACACCAAGTAAACAAGGCCGACTATGATACTGGAGACTTGTTTCACTGCGTACTGGTAGAATCAGAGCCGCCGATTGATTATGACAGACGACAAGAATACGCGGAGTGGGAAGCCAGAACTGCAATTGATGGTTGGTGCGTTTGCGATTCGTGGACAAGCGACGAATAGGAGGCATTGATGCCTGTCGATTACGAAACACTGCTCGCCGAGATCGTTGACCCTGCGCCGCCGGCCCTTGTGAGACACTTGAAAGCAATTGTCAACGGCGGGGAAACACTCACGCGCAAGGATGTCAGGATCATTGCCTTCGGGTTCCTGGCATCTAAAGAGAGGTTCATTCGATCCTACCGGAAGGCCATCATGGATGCGGGGCCGTCACAGCCGGAGAGAGACGCCAAAGGGGTGCCGCAAGTTGGTGAAAGTCCACGCCCCGCTTGACAACTCATCGAACCTATGATACTGTCGTAGGTTGACAATCTAGAATATCGGGTGGCGTTAGCGCCGCGCGCTTCGGAAGTTGCCGACCGAGAGGTCGGTTTTCTTTTTGTGAGGTGGCGTATCCCCTGGTCGGTAGCAGAGCAGAATGGGAAGTACTGTGTCGTGAAGGAGGGTGAAAGCTCTCCGGTTGCCTGCCACGCCACTCAGGATGAGGCCGCGGCGCAGGTAAAAGCCCTTTATGCGAACGAGGCCGCAAGTTCCAAGGTAGCTTTCGATCAATTTGGAAAGATGGAACTTGGGCGGCCTATCCGGCTTCTCCCAGAGGGAAGGTGGTATCGGGGCTCACGGATTCTCGATCTAACCAAAGAGAGACTGGAAGAGATCGCCTCAAACTTTGCTAAAGGACTTCCAAGGTTCCGTGTGGGGCTGAATCTAGACCACGAGGACAAGGGTAAGGTTGGGGACGTGAAGTCGGTAGCATACCTTCCGGAAGGACTAAATGGCCCCGGCGTTTACATCACCGACTACGAGATGTCGGCGCGCGCAATCAAGGCCATCGAGGAAGATGGCTACGATGGTGTCAGTGCAGAGGTCGTGTGGTCCTTGAATGATGGGGCGAAGTATCAAGATCCCGAGACGGGGCAGGAGTACGACAACGTTCTTACTGGTGTTGCGCTCACCCCGAAGCCGTTTTTTGGCCACAACCATGTTTCGCTATACAGCGAGGAGGCGAATGTGACGGACAAGGTGAAAACGATGCTCAATGACGCGCTCTCCTTGCTGGGGCGCGAGAAAGAAACCCCCAAGGAGGTTATCGTGACAGAGGAACTAAAGGTTTCTCCGGGTACGGAAAAGCTTCAGGCCGACCTCGTGGCGGCAAACGGCCGCGCCGAGAAACTTGAGGCTGAGTTGAAGACCGAGAAGATGGCGCAACGTAAAGCCGCACTCCAGACTGAGGCCAAATCCTACTCAGCCATCTCGGTGAAGATTGACGAGTACGTCGATAGATTTGTGGCACTGGAAGACAAAGATCCCAAGTTGGCCGAGTGGTTCCGGGCGCAGTTTGTTGGGTTCGACACCGCGGCTAAGGTCTCTGGGGCAACCGACGAGAAGGGTTCCGACCAGACCTCTGACAAGAGCGAGGCCGATCAGTTCCTAGCGGCTGTTGACGGGATCCTGAAAGAGGAATTTCGGGGCGATGTGAAGAAATACAGTGACGCCATGAAGATCGCGCAATCGAAGCATCCGGCGCTGGCGCAGGCGTATGCCGTGCGTCTGACGAGCTAAGGAGGAATGATACATGCCTAACTCAGCGTACTTTGCAATCGGCATCTCGCCCGCGCCCTTCGTCGCTGACGAGGACTTGACTGCCAAACAATGGATGTTGGTTGCCGCCGCATCCACCGCCGGCTACGTAAAGGCGGCCAATAGTGCCTGCGACCCGACCCCGATCGGTGTTTTGGTGAACGACCCATCGACCGGACAGGCGGCTGCGGTAGTTCTGTTTGGACCCACAAAGGCCAAGGTTCGCTCGAATGCCTGTACCTTGAGGCACGGCGGGTTCCTGCGGGCTGCGTCGGATGGGTTCTTTGAGCCCATCGCCACCACCGGATCCACCATTTGGCAGGCGGGTCGGTGGTTTGGTGCGGTGGAAACCGGGGCGGCCACATGCCTCCTTGGAAATGTGTTTGTTCATATCATCGCGCCTGACAATGCGGCCAGCTAAGGAGGAATAGACATGCCTTCACCTACCTCTCGACAGTCTCACATCGACACGGCGCTGACCAATCTCGCTGTGGGCTACAGCAATGCAGCCTACGTCGCCGATCAGGTCTTCCCGTCCGTGCCGGTGAACAAGATCTCGAATAAGTATTTCATCTTCGACAAGGCGGCCTGGTTCCGCGATGACGCAGATGTCCGTGCCCCCGGAACCGAGGCGAAGGAATCCGACTACACGATATCGACCGATAGCTATGTCGCCCTGGAATACGCCATCGGAAAGATCGTGACCGATGAAGAGGTGGATAACGCCGATGCCCCACTAAGGCCATTCGAGACCGCGGCCCGTTACTGCGCCGACAAGATCGCCCTCCGGCGCGAGAAGGACGTGATGGACCTTGTCTTTAGTACATCATGGTCGTCCAGCGCGACCCCGAGTGTCTTGTGGAGCAATGATGCGGCAGATCCATTCGGCGATATCGAAACCGGCCTGGATACAGTTGCCAAGGCCATCGGGCGCCGTCCGAATACCGGGCTGATCGGTGCCGGTCTGTGGAGGTACCTGAAGAATCATCCCGATGTGATCGACCGGGTGAAGGGTGGGGCCACGGTGGGTAATGCTGCTGTTGCTCTCCTGGATGGTGTAGCCGCGATGGTTGGATTGGAGAGACTGCTTCTGGTGTCTCCGATCATCGACACCGCAACTGAGGGCAAGACTGCCTCCCTGGGGTATATCGCCGGCAACCACCTGGCGCTTCTGTATGTTCCGGGAAGCGCGGCTATCAGTGAGCCTGCCGCGGGTTATGTCTTTACTCTTGCTTCGCCGACGGTGGACAGGTTCCGGTTGGAGACGCGCTATTCCACCAAGCTTGTGGCGCGGTCGAGCTGGGACGCTAAACTGACGGCGACGGACGCAGGCTACCTTATCAAGTCAGCTGCATAACTCCTACTTGGCGCTGGTAACAAAGCACCGCCCAATGCAACCAGCGCGCCCAATACCGGCAGGGTGGGCGGCCTAGCCGGCGAATAGGAGGATCGAATGCCTGGTGGGAAACGAAGACTCAAGGGGCTGTTCACGGGCGGCCTTCAGGTTGGTGGGTCGGCTTCGCCCGGGGACTTTATGAAGCATGTCCTGGCCGGGTCGGTTACCGGGACAGTGGGTTCGATGGGCGCGGTAGCTGGTTCGACAACGTGTGCCGTGCTTGCGATCACCGGACTGACGGCCAGTCACATCCTGGTGGCGAGTGAGGAAATGGGGAGCGGGAACGCCTGTATGGTCTTCAAGGGCGCCAAGGCCGGCGCGGGACAGGCGTCCTTCCAGTGGGCGTATGTTGCCGGCTCTGGGTTGGGTGCAGTAGCAAGCTACGCGCCGACGATCAGATTCATCGCGACACAGGTCTAACGTGTCGCGCGGCAATCCAATTCCGAGCGCCGCTTGCACCACAACGGTTGCGGCCTCCTTCCCGCTGACCAGGGCCATTGTCTGGTTTGGCCTTGCAACAACCATCACAGCATCTGGAAGCGCGACGTGGTGGGGATCCAACGGTTCCGGCGGCGGCGCATCATTGATTTTGCCAATGTCGGCTAGTCAGGGTACTTTAGTTGGGCCGGTGGGCCCCTTCAGTACTGCGTGTGGTATCTATGTGAACGTGGTCGGCGGCAGCGCCATCCTTTGGTACGAGCCGCGTCCATAAGAGATACAGAGGTGACCGTCTACCAGGCTCACGAAGAGGTTCGCGGTCTTCGTGAGCCTTTCATTTGAGGTGACATGAGCTACGCCGGGTGTATTCGCACGGCGGCGATGGTGCCGAATCTAACCAACAACGCCTCCTCCATTGCTGAGATTAGTTCTGGAGTTGTCCCGGCGTCGGCGCATTATGTTCTTTGGCTTTCGTCAGGGTGTTCGGTCATTGAGGGAAGGCTTGAATCGGCTGGATACACACCTCCGGTTCCGGTTACAGCCGCCGCGTACGACTATGTAGCCGACCTTGAGGCTACTTACGCAGCCGCTAGGGCGGAGATGGCAAGGGCCTCCCCGCGCTCAGCTATGGGAGAGCGGGGGCGTGGCGAGGTGCTGATGAAGCAGTTCACCGATGGCTTGGCCATGCTGTTGGAGATGGACCTAACCGAGATGGGCGTCACCCAAACCGGAAGACTGTATGCGGGTGGGATCTCGGTGTCAGACAAGGACACCGTCGAAAGCGACACGGATAGGGTTACCCCACAATATAAACGAGGAATGTTCGACGGGGACTTGGGAGAAACGACTGCGTCGTGACAAACAAGTTCGGCGGGATGCACGTGGTTTATCTGTATGCCGACTCGCCCACGGAGTGGAATTGCAGCTCATGGCGGTGTCACATGCTATCTGACGCCATCAACTACCAGCACGAGAAGAACCCAACAGCCTTCCCGGCTACGGCCTCCATGTATCTGTTGCAGTCGGCGTTGAACATTGACCACCCAGCGGTGCAGTCTAAGCTCGGCGAGGCGGATGTGATCGTGTTCCAGAGGAACGTCATTGTTCCAGAGGTGTGGCACTCAATGGATTACTGGAGAGCTCTGGGGAAGACAGTCCTTGTAGATCTGGACGACCACTACCCTAATATCCCCGCCTCAAACCCGGCGTTTGCCTACTGGATAGCGAATAGTCTAGGGATGGACCCAGACCCCATCGCAAGGCTAAGAACCGGGCTAGAGAAGGCGGACGCCCTCATTTCGCCATCCCCGGTGATCCTGGCCGATTGGAGAGATGTAGTCCCAGGATACTGGTGGCCCAACTATCCACGGTTACAGGAGTATGAGAAGCTCGCCCCAAAGCGGGGAGGAATGGACATTGAGTTTGGCTATGACATATCCGACCCACAGAAACCCCTACTCACCACGAAGCCCAGGGAGGGGACGGATGGGAATATCTACATCGGCTGGGGCGGTTCAATCAGTCATGTGGACTCCTTCGTGTACTCCGGGGTTCTAGAGGGATTGCGGAAGGTTTTGGAAGAGTTCCCGAATGTCTTCTTCAAGTTCTGCGGCCACGAGACGCGGTTGAATTACCTGTTTGAAGCCCTTCCGAGGGTTATCCGTCAGGACGGTGTACTACCAAGGGATTGGCCGCACGTTGTCTCCAGCCTCGATATCGGCCTTGCCCCGCTGGATATGCGCGAGGCCTCCGACAACACAGGGGCGAATAACCACGGCTTCTCCTACGACGAGAGAAGGAGTTGGCTGAAGCTGGTTGAATATCTATGTGCAGGCGTGCCGTTTGTGGCGACTGATTCCGCGCCGTACAGACCGTTAGCAAGGTTCGGCTCCCTTGTCCAGAACACGCCCGAGCATTGGTACACCGCCATAAAATCAGTCGTGCAATCACTCAGATGGTTTCGAGAGGACGCTGATAAGTCAAGGGCCTACGCCCTGAAGCACTACACGATTGAGAATAACGCCAGGGCCCTGTTGGATCTCTATGAGAAGATCGGCGTAGAGACACAGATACGGAGGATGGGCGCCAAGCTCCCGAACGTCTTGTATGTTTCCTAGCGACGAGAAGGCCGAGCGGAGAGAGAGATGGCAGAGACGCAAGAGACACAAAAAGAAGCGCCGTGGCAAGCCCAAGCCCGCGAGCTGGCCCAACAATGGGCGGCCGGCCTCAAATTAGAGTTCCTAGGAGTTGATGTGGTCAAGCTCTTGGAGTATCCGATGCTGGACGCGTTGAATAGGCGCTACGAGAAAAACCGTGACGAACCAGTCCAGCAATAAACCGGTTCTGCTGACCGTGGGCGGGCATACCCAAAAAGCGCTGTGGCCGGCCCTATCCGAGCATTATAGGCTCGCGTTCCTGGAAAGTAACTCTGCCAATCTCGCCGCCGAGATGGGCCTGGAAGGCGTGATGCGGGTGGAGGGCTTTCTTGACGCCGAGATGTTGCACAGAGGACAGTTGGAAGCGATGTGGATGTCCCAGAGGGTAATGAACGCCCTTGATGGTGGGTTGACATTGGATCATGCCGTACCCGAGCTGAATAGCAAGTTAGGGACGTGGCTTCCACTGTTCTTTCGCGAGCAGGCCGAGGCGGCAATGGTGAGGCTTACAGCGATCGACGCCTGTTTTGCCAAAGAGAAACCAGTCGGAGTGTTGGTTCATGAGGACGTCACCCCAGAGGCAAGAGGAATGGTTCTGTATGCCAAGTCGAAGAGTGTGCCGACGCTTCATTTGCCGCATGCGAACCACTTTATTCAAGACAAGGGAGATATCCACAGCCAGCTTACCGCCGATTACTTGGGGGTTTATGGCGAGTACATGGATGGGTGGTACCGCAATAACGGCGGTGAGAACATCACCCGTGTGGGCGCGCCGCAGTGGGACTGGCTGTATCACGACATCAAGATCCCAGCTCAGAAAGTTGCGCGGCAGGCTTTCGGCGCGCCCGAGGGGAGAGTCCTTACCTACGCGACGACATGGTATCAAATGACCAGCGTATTCGGTAAGGGTGCTGAGGATTTGGAGGCGGCCTGGCAACGCATGGTTGCGGCCGCAAAGGAACTGAAAGCATTCCTCATTGTCAAGATGCATCCCGGGGAGCAGGCCGGTCAGGAGAAGCACTATGAGGCCGGCATGAAAGAGGCGGAGATCAAGGGCGCAATTCTGCGCGGGAGTAACGAGTGGGCCTTGCGGGCGGCTGATTGTTTGATTGTGCAGGGGCCGTCAAACCTGGGCGCGGAGGCAGCAATCTTAGGCGTGCCAGTGGTGGAATTGTATCAATACGGGGCTCGCTATCCAGAGTGGGGCCCGGCTGGGACGTGGGGCGAAGACCTTGTACAGAAGATTGCAGATGCTAAGCCAAATCTTGAGTTCATCCGCAGGCTGAATGAGTATCCGGGCGAGGCGGTTGAGCATTCCGTGGATTGGGTGAGGGGGATTTGTGGCCAGTAGCGTAAGGACGGAGGGGCTTCTAGAGCTCATCAATCGCTTCCAAGGGGCGCCGAAGATTGCGGCTAAGGTAACCGCGGCGAGACTCGACGCTCTTGGGAGAAGGGTTCGCTACCTCATGGGCTTAACGGTGAAGCGCAATCGGTATACAGGGACATTGTCCGACAGCATTGACTACCACGTGAACATGGCAGAGCGCTCCGTGTCCATTGGCCCCACAGCCAAGAGAGGAAGATTTGACGCCGGCCTGTTGCTGGAGATGGGCACTGGGCCAATTCCAAACCTGCCGTTTGGTCCAATCGCGAAGTGGGCCGAGTTCAAGGGTGTTCCAGCCGGGGCCGTGTGGTGGAAGATCAAGACCAAGGGCGTTACGGCCCACCCATTTCTGAAAGAGACACTGGATAAGCCGGCCACCGTTACCGCTATCAGAAATACAGCCGGTGCGCTTGCGCAGGAGCTTACCGCTGGAGTGATGAGGGGATGACGATAGCCGCGGTGCGAAACGGGTTGGTAACCACCATCCAGAACTTCGGGAAGTGGTCGGCCTCTCAAATATCGACCTGCGACTTCGGGATTGCCGAGCTCACAGCATCGAGTGTCGTTCTACAACCGGGGCCGAACTCATTGATAGAGCCGCTGTCCTACAGGAGCACCGCGTGCGCCACAACGAAGGGCGTTACATGGGACTTCACCGGAGTGGTTTTGGTGAAAGATCCAGGCGACCCTAGAACCCTCCTGGGGAATCTCTGGGTGGCCGTGGATGACATCTTTTCCAGCGTGAACTCCGATGACACGTTTGGTGGAGTGGTTGAGGAGGCACATATAGTGAGCATCAGCAGGCCTTCCATTGACAGCTTCTTCACGACTGGCAATGTGGACTTTGGGTATGTCACATTCTCGGTGAGAGCTTACGAAAGGATTTAGGAGGTGGCTATGCAGGAGAGACTAGAGGGTAGTTACTGTCCACTCTGCGGCGAGCGAAACTTGTTCGTCGCAGAGAAGGATGGGAAGAGGTGGGCCTACTGCGCCCGCCTCGGGGACACGCTGGAAAGCTCACACACGTCATTCGTGATCGGGGCGGTCAAGCCCCACGCGAAGCCGATAAAGGAGGAATAAATGCCTGGTATTGGAACGCATGGAAGGTTGGCGGTTCTTTGGTTGGACACTCAAGCCGGTGTCTGTATCAACGTCTCGCCGGACCTGAATAACATCACGCTCAACCGAAGCGCGAACCATCCCGAAAGTACGACCTTTGGGGATCGGGATACGCAGAGGGAATACGGTGGTCTGCGGGATGTCAGCGTGGACGTGACTGGTATCTGGATCACCGGTGCCGCATCAGCCGTAAATGGTCTGTTGGATGACGCGTTCGCCGGCTCCTTGGTCACGCGCATGCAATATCTACCGGCCGGGTCGATCTCAGGCTCACCGATCTATACCGGGTGCATGCGGCTGACAAGCCTGAATACCCAGTCGCCGGTGGACGGGATCACCACGATCCAGTTCTCTCTGGCGCTCGCCGCCGGCTCGCTGACCGCTGCCTGCGCTGTCTAGGAGGCGCAATGATCCGCATCGAATGTGACCTTCCCCGGTACGCGGGCAAGGTCTGGGTTGGTTTTCGTGAGGACGGGTGGAAGTTCAAGGACCGCAGAGCCATTCTTGAAACAACCAGTGATCTCGTCGCTCTGAATGTGATCGTCGGGTACGTAGAGGAATGGGAAGTGGGAGTTCCATTCGTATCCGGCGGCGGAATTGATCTCTTGGATGAAGTGGACGATGAGCTTGTGGGGTGGCTGGTGAGGGCGTGGTTCGAGGCACGCGGGAAGAGATCCGTTCTGCCAAAAAACTCCTAGGGGCTCTCCGCGCCTACGCGGAG
>ERZ1292642.1187-Hain-H14-01um-R1-1187-length-12700-cov-4_pt2 | contig 10302 bp, 12 predicted proteins | sample MGYA00564403_ERZ1292642 | MGnify/ENA primary metagenome ERZ1292642 (study PRJEB36523, sample SAMEA6512643) | groundwater metagenome | collected 2019-01-09 | study: AquaDiva: Metagenomics assemblies of 32 groundwater samples | reverse complement strand
TAATCGCTTTAAACAGCGCAAGGCCATCATCCATAGCCGCTGCAGCTTTCTCACCGTTTCGGCCCGCTCGGGACGATTTAACGATACCAAATTAGATTATGCCCGCACCGAGGCGCTCGGGCATTGCGATGGCCTCGCGGCCATGGGCTACGCGCTTCGCATGAGGGATACCACAAGCCCCTATCCTTTTTATATGGCCGAGCCAGGGGGTCGCGTCTTGTCAAATCAGGCCTCATCGGCAATAGTTCGCTCGACGCCCTCGACGGCAATAGTTCCGAAAAGATTTGGTCAACACAGGTAAGGACATGCTATGAGTTTGCACCGTCTGTTTCGTCTGTTTCGCAAGAAAAAACATTTTCTCGATTTGCCGCTTGATCAAAGAGCTTGGATCATTTGTTTTGATCAGGCCTCACGCCCGGAGCGTCGCCATGCCATCAAACGATAAGCGCTACCTCGGGCTTATGATCGAAATGCTTTGGGGTCAGGGACATGGCAGCTATGCCATAGCCCGAAGGATTGGCCTGACGCAGGCCGAGGTAAGGATTGCCCTTAGGCAAAGAAAGCTTATAAAAGTATTAAATCCTAGCCAAAAACAGGCGGAAAAACGGCGTGCGAATAGGTTTATTCGAGCTTAGATTTATCCTGAGTTTTAGCCTTGGCGTCATGCTTTGCGGGGCCTTTATGTTTGTCGGATATGCGGCCCTTTATCCGGGGGGTCTGATCGAAGCCGACACGCCCCTTAGCGCCAGGCGGGTGATCTTTGGGCTGGCCTTTTTTCTTGATGTCTTTTTTATCTCACAGCTGTATGAGGAGATCTGTCGACACCGGCTCCTTACTACGCTGAGAGCTATTCGAGTGGACAATTCTGAGGAACTGCAGGGGAAGGGGGATCACTTATGATCTTTCTTCCTTTTTTACTTGGGGAGCAAGCCTGCTGTGAAAATTACCACCTCTCGCCTCTTTGATACCAAGGCCGTGATTGCAGCCCTTACCGCCGCCAAGGTCTCGGGCCTCGATGACTTTGTGGAAAACCTCGGTGACCTCTCCGATCAGGTGGTGCGGATCCTGCGCCGCCGCGTCTCGCTCGGCGACAACATCGATTGCTTGGTGCAAAGCTACAGCATGGTCCACGATGTGGCCCTCACCGTGCAAAACCCCGACCCCAAACGCCTCGTCCAGCATATCCTCGCCACCCGCACGCTGAGCTTTGCTAACCCCGTGACGGCGCTGGCGTGGAGCTATACCGCGCAGGGCGACATACAGCTGAAGGCGCAGCTGCTCGGCGCCCCCTCGAGTGCGGTTATGGTCTCAATGGTCATGTACTATTAGCTAAAGCTTGCCAGTCTGACCAAAAGCCATGCACAATCGTCTCAAGAATTTTTCATAAAATTTAAGAGATGAGGCCCGCCTATGCCCGAGGATACCCTTGGTATTACGGCTGATAACGCTACCGTTACAGCCGATGAAAATCTTCAGACCACCGACAGTGCCGACACCAGCCAGACCGAACCAAAACCCAAGTACAAATATAAAAGTAACGGCATAGAAAAAGAAGCCGAGCTAGAGGAGCTGCTCAGCCTGGCTTCCAAGGCCGACGGCGCGGATCAAAAGTTTAAGGAGGCGGCCGAGGCCAAGCGCCAAATCAAAAACCTGGAAGCGCGGCTTGGCAAACTGTCCAAAGCCGACTCGGACAACTGGGAAGACATCATCGAGACGGTCGGCTGGGACAAGGCGCAAAAATTCGCTAACACTCTCGTGCGAAAGCAATTAGAATGGGAGGAATTAAATCAAGACCAGCGCGATAGGATACTCGAGCAGCAGGAGGGCGAAGACGCCAAGGCGCGACTTCGCGATTATGAAAGCCGCGAGCATCAGGCTCGGGCGACGCAAGAGCGAAGCCTGGCGATCGATCTAGTTGACAAAGAAGTATCAGCGGCCCTTGCGGCTGCGCGGGCCGAGGGCCTACCCATTGCCGATGCCCCTCGCTTTGCCGAACAGGTGGTCGATGAGCTGCTCGCCTATCTCGAATATCTTGACCGCGAAGAACAAGCTGGCCGTGAGATCACCGTGCCCCCACCCAATGCTTTGGACGTGGCCAGATCCTTGCAGCAAAAAGCTAACGAATCGACCAGCGCCTACGTGAGGCGCCTCAAAACCTCAGACCTCCGGTCGATGCTCACCCCTGAGCAGCTGCGAGAGCTGAGGCAAGCTGATCTGGATGATCTCTATGCCCCGATCCCTCGCGAGAGTAAGCGGCCAGCAAAAGACGACGCCATCAATCCCTTCGATACATCCAATAATCCCCGACGCAAAAAATCAGGCGACTGGTTTAAGGCGATGGAACAAAAACTCGGAGTTAAATAATACATGCCTAATATGCAGCCGCTTTTTTATACCAACGAAAAACACGCTAAAACTCAGCTCCGCGAACTGGAGTTTATCTTTCAGATCACCGCCGCAAAAACTGTCGTCGTCTACCCACGCGGTGCCGATATCCTGCCGCTCTTTGATGCCACGACCCAGGCCGTAATCGACGCCTACCTCGGCACGACCAATGAATTCCTTCTCGCCCAATTTGATGCGACCTCGATGGGCACCGATGCCTTTGGGGGCATTATCAATATGGGCACTATGACCTCGCCCGGCACCTATTCCTCCTCGCTCACCGCCCAAGCGGGACAAGCCGCAGCCCTGGTTTCGGTGGAAGTCTCGACCCAAAGCGGAACGAGCTTTGGCACATGGTTTCCGACGGCTGCCTTTGGCCCGACCGGCCTGGCTTCCACTTCGCTTACCACCGGCTGCGCCCTCGGAGCCAACGGCAACATCGCTTTTAGAGCGATTTTAACGGGTGTCGATGCCCTGACCTCGGGACTTATCAAAGTCGTCGTCAAATGGATTGCGACCTGAAAAAAAAGTGAGGCCCTCGAGCAAATCAGGATGATTTTTTCAGGTGCCGACGAAGAGCCGCTCTCAACATTATATTTCTAGGATGGAACTATATGTCATCAGCTTCGATACCTACCGTTGTCAATACATTCAAAAAAGTCTATGGATCGCTCGTCGATCTGCTGCCGGAAGATTACCTGTTTGCCGCTGATATTCCCTTTAATGAAGGGCAGAAAGTTGGAGAAAGCTATACTGAGGCGGTGGTCCTCACCAACGAAACGGGATGGACTTTGCTCGGTTCTTCGATGAACCCAGCCGAGCTAAATCCTGCCATTGCTGGAGCCGTGCAGCAGGTCACCGTTGTGCCTTACGAGACAGTACTCGCATCCCTCATTCCTTGGGGCGTGATCTCACGTTCAGCAGGCGGCGGGGATAAAGCTTTTTTTCAAGCGACGAAACACGTCGTTAAAAACAACATTCGCAGCCATGGTAAGCTGCTCGAAATCCTTAGGATCTACGGCCGCTCGGCACAAGCCTTAGGCTATGTGTCCTACTACACCGGTACCTACCGAGGCGTATCCTTTAACAACGGCACGGGAACCCTCAATGGCATCGCCTTTACCAACGGCATCAACGTCGCATCGAAAGCCATCCTCTTAGGTAAGGGCTGGTTTGCTTCGGGCATTTGGGTGGGGACCGAAGGGGCTGCCCTTCAAGAAATCGATGCCTCTAACGTCGTCATCAACGAAGGCAAGCTGGTCACCGTCGAAGCCCTCTACGGCTACATCACGGTCGATTTTGTGCCAACGGCCGCTAGTTCTTTGACCTCGCACCGGCTTTGCTTCAAAGGTATGGCCACCTCCCAGGATGCGCCCGGCATCGTCAACATCCTGTCGGCGACCGGCCTTTTGTTTGGATTGAGCACAGCTCAGTACTCCCTCTGGAAGGGCACCCAGTACGACGTCAACCAAGCCAAGCTCACGCTCGACGTGATTCAGCTGGCCATTGCTCAGGCGGTGAATAGGGGCTCGCTCGATGGCGACATCGATCTCTATGTGAACCCTCGCACCTGGGCCCGCTTCTCGCAAAACGAAGCCGCGCTTCGCATGTACGATTCGTCCTACAAATCGAGCGGCGCTGAAAACGGCTTCAAATCGATTACCTACTTTAGCCAGGCGGGAAAGATCACCGTCAAAAGCCATCGCTTTATCATGGAGGGCCAGGCTTTGGGCATGCACCTGGAAGACTGGTCACGCTCCGGCTCGGCTGAGATCTCGTTCAAAGTGCCCGGAATGACTCAGGAATTAATTTTTCCCGTAGAAAATATGAACTGCTATGCATTTAGGTCGTATGCCGATCAGTACATCTTCTGTCACGCGCCAGCGAAGTCGATCCTCTTTATCAACATCAACGATGAAGCGGCGTAAGTCATAGGTCGAAAACCTCATGTGTAGCCCTCCGTAGCTCAGCTGCTGAGGGCTCTTTGCCAGAGGAGTAGCAAAAGATGAGCACTGGTATCAGCTGGCCCGTGATTGGCGGCAATCCCTATGAGATCCCTTCCTCGGGCGAGGTGTCGTGGTCCGACCTTTCCGATTTTCTGATTGCCCTTGCCTCGGCGCAGAACACCACGGCGCAAAAGGTAGCGGCGCGCGTGGCGACGACGACGCCCATCAACGTCGGCTCGGCGAGCGATTATCTGGTTGTGGTAAATCTTGCGGTGGCGGGAGCTTCGTCGGTGATTTTGCCGGCGGGGGTCAGCGGCCAGGTCTTTGTCGTAGCCGATGGCAAGGGCGATGCCGCCACCAATAACATCACGGTGACCACCACGGGCGGCGCGACCATAGCCGGTGCCGCGAGCTTTGTCGTAAACGTCAACGGCGCGGCCGTGGGCTTTTGCTTTTCCGGATCGGGCAATTGGACGATCGTGAGCCTTGCGGCGGGCGAGGGCGGGGGCAGCGGTATAGCGCGCTCCTCGATCGCGGCGGGGACACCAAACTATGTCGTATTCAATGCAGCTGGCACGGGCCGCCTCGCCGAGGAACAATACCTGGCGGCCTCGCGCGGGGGTCTGGGCACCAACGTCTCGGCCTTTAGCGGTTATGTAAAAGCCATGGCCGGGGTCTTCACGGCGGGCGGGATTGATGCCGCAGATCTACCCTCGGGGATCGATCCCACCAAGTTATCCCCCGGCACCGTCAGCGCCACCGAGTTTGCTTATCTCGATGACGTGACTGCGCCTATCCAAGCGGCCCTCGATAGCAAGGCGATTGGCGTGGCCTCGGCGATCGATTCAGAGCTGGCTCTTTTCTCCGGCACGGGCGGCAAATCTTTAAAACGGGCTACTGACACGGGCGTGGCTCACCTCACCTCGGGCGTGCTTTCGGCCTCAGTGGTCATGGTCGACGAGGGAGGGACCGGCCAGATCTCGGCCAATGATGGGCTCAATGCGCTGCTGCCGACGCAAACGGCTCAGACGGGCAAGGCGCTCGTAACCGATGGCACCAATACCGCTTGGACGAGTGTCCTGTCAGCGGCCAGCCCGACCTTCACCGGCACGATTGGAGTGCCCGATGGAACGGTATCAATTCCAGCCCTAGCGTTCACAAGCGACGCTGATGGAACCGGTACTGGCATCTACCGCGTCGGTGCAAACTCATTAGGCTTCGCTGCCAACGGAGTCAACATAGGACAGTACAGCTTAGGCGGAGCCTGGACACTTGGTTCTTCTTCTAATGCAAGTACGATTAGTCATTTAGTTGAAGGTGGTACAGCGGCTGTTACACTCCAGGTACAAACCACAAATACAGGCACATCTGTCGCTGGGATTAAGCTAAAGAATAGCTCAGGCGCCACAGCCGATATCTTTGAGATTATTCACGGTGGAGGGGCTACTAAATTTAGGAATGGAGCAGCTGTAGTCATCGGTAATGTGGGCGTTTCTACAGGAGCTTGGACTTTAGGATCTGCTGCGACGAGTAATGGAGCTGTTACTCACACCTTCAAAAATGGGACGGGCGCCTCCACAGATGGAACCAACACCTTCCAGATCATTACAGGAAATACTGGAGCGAATGCTGCAGTCTTAAAATTACAAAATAGTGCTGGATCCGTACCTGACGTATTTCAGATCAGCGTTGGTGCAGGTGTCACTAACTTCAGAAATGGAACCCCTACCACCTTAGCTACAGTCGACAACAGTACAGGGGCTTGGAGCTTTGGACCAAGTGGAAGCCTCACACACACCTTTAATGCTGGTAACATTACCATAAACCGCTCTACAGCTTTAACGACTGTCGGTATCACTCTACAGAACGGTGGAGGTAATAGAAGACTCTTGTATTGGGATGATAACGTCAGCCGATTTTATGTCACTGATGGAGACGGTAGCGATGGCGTTTATCTTGCTGAAAATGGAGTAGCATGGATTGCTAACTCAGATGTCAGGCTTAAAAAGAACGTTACTGTCATCCCCAACGCCTTAGAGAAGCTAACAGCGATTCGAGGTGTGTCCTATGACTGGATACATAACGATAAGCACGGTGTTGGTGTAATCGCTCAAGAAGTTCAAGCTGTATTCCCTGAAGCAGTAGATGCAACGACGCCCGAGAAATTAGGTGTCAGCTATACAGACTTAATCCCACTGTTAATCGAAGCCGTAAAAGAGCAGCAGGCAACGATTGCCTCTCTGAGTGCAAGACTTGAAGCCCTAGAAGGAGCATAAACAGGACAGATAATTCATTGGGTACAGCCTCACGGCAGTCTCGGGAATATTTTTAGGAAAGGTCTAAAGGCTATGTCTGGACAATATGGAGTCAAATCCATCAAATCTTTAATCACCACGGCTAAGCTTGGGGCCATCGCTATTTTGCAGGGAATTGCCCTTGATGGCTTTCAGCCCAAAGACTTTATTGCTCCTCTCTCATCGCCCATCTTTCAGGGTCAGGCGATGCAGTTTCTGACCAACTTTCGCGGCGCTATCCCCGAGGTGAGTGAGCTTGACCTTTGGGATGGCCTTGAGATCGGGGCGCATCTGATGGCCTCGTGGAAAGACCTTAAAACCGAATATAAACTGGCGGAAATCGCCCTTAAAGCACAGAGGAAAACGGCATGAGCCGATCGGCCCTTAAAGACGTTCTGCTTGATCTGAAAAGCCAAATGCGCTCGGCGCGGGCTAAGCCCTATAGCCAGAAAAAAGATGAGCCCAAGAAAAAGGCTAAGCCAGAGGATGAGGATCAGGACGACATTGTCATGGAGAAAAAAGCCTCTAAAGCCGAAAAAATAGAGCCGCCTGATTTTAGTGAGGAGATCCGAAACTTTATGAAAAAGCAACGCGTCTCCAAATCCGATGGCGCCACGGCTGTGCGTTTTGCCGATCCCAAAGGGGTGCTGCCGAAAAAAAAGGGTAAGGGATGACCATTACCAGCGATGAGTTTTTACTGGGTGTCAAACGCCTCATTACGATGCCCTCCAATCAGGTGCTGCTCGGCGATAGCGATATCCTGGCGATTGCCACCGATCGGATGAGGGATACCATGATCCCGCTCATCGATAGCTGTGATCAGGAATACTTCGTGATCAAGACCAACGTGCCGATCGTCGCTAATCAGGAAAATTATGAGATCCCGCCGCGCGCCTACGGGCGTAAGCTGCGCGAGATCAAAATCTTTAACGAATCAGGAGTTAGAGGTGATTTCCCGCAAATCTCTATCGAACGCGAGCATCTGTATCGCAGCGCTAGTGTGCCCTTTGGCTTTCACTTTTATGGTGATCGCATTCAGCTCGTCCCGATCCCCGCTGCCACGGGCTACAGCCTCCAATTATGGTGGTTTCTCAGCCCTGGTAAGCTTGTTCCCACGTCCCAAGCTGGGGTTGTTACCGCCATCGCCTCGGATGACGTTACGGTCTCCCTTGTGCCCGCAACGTTTACCGTCAATCGACGCGTGGACTTTGTGCAGGGGGTAACCGGCAATCGATACCTGGGCATTGATGCGGCGATTACTAACGTGGCGGGCAGCACCCTATCGTTTGGTTTGGATGTCGTGCCGGATGATCTGGCGGTCGGCGACTACGTGTCCCTCGCCGGCGAGTCGCCGGTGCTGCAGATCCCCGAGGAAGCCAAGCCCTACCTGCAAACGATCACCGCCTCGGATTGTCTGTATGCGGTGTCCGACTTTGAGGGCCAGGACCGCCTCAAAGACAAGATTAAGCAGCAAAAGGAAGACCTCCTTAAGCTCCTGCAGCCGCGCATCACGGGCGAAGCTAACATTATTGTAAACGATCGTGGTCTGCTCAGGGGCCGGGTGCGCCGGACGTATGGCTTTATGTTTCGCTAGGGGATTAAAGGGTGCTCAATGCTTTGGATTTATTTAGTGGAATCGGCGGCAATACCCTTGCGCTCAAAGGGTATACCCGAACTATCGCCTACTGCGAAGCCGACCGGCACGCGCAAGGCGTCCTCCTCTCGCGCATGTCAGCCGGCGATATCGAGCCCGCTCCTATCTGCACAGACGTCACCCAATTGGATGGCCACGAGCTTAGGGGCGTCGTTGACATTATCATCGGCGGTTTCCCCTGCCAGGACATTAGCTATGCAGGCAAGGGTCAAGGATTGGACGGTAAGCGCAGCGGGCTTTTTTACGAAATCATTCGCTTGGCCAAAGAAATCCAGCCCACTTTCCTATTCCTTGAAAACGTCCCGGCAATCCGAACCAGAGGATTGGACACAGTTATCGGGGAACTTACCCAAATCGGGTATGACTGTCGATGGACGATGTTATCCGCTGCTGAAGTTGGTGCAAAACACAAAAGAGAAAGGTGGTTCTTGTTGGGCTACTCCCACCACAATGGATGGATTAAGCCTGCGCTCGGAAGTAGCAATGAAGAAGCGCTACGAGACTTGCGGACTCAATACTTGCGGACTCAATTTGAGGGAGATGGTTCACCCAGAGACACACAAAGAAAACATCTATCTGTCAACCAACAATTATGCAGCAGCGTGTACTCGTGGCAAACTGAACCCAGTGTGGATCGAGTGGTTAATGGGCTTCCCCAGCAAGTGGACAGAATTAAACGCCTTGGGAATGCAGTGGTTCCAATCCAAGCCCGCACGGCCTTTGAAATCTTGATGGGGGCCACATGCCAACACCGGAAATAAGAAAATTTGATGGCCTCTATCTTCAGCCGAACAGCTTTGATGTGCCGGACGGGGCGATGGAAGTCGCCCAAAACGTGGTGCTGCAATCGGACAACGTGATCTCAAAAACCAAAGGCTTTTACGAGTACTGGCGGCCCAGCGGCTTTGATGTGCTCGATCGCCTGGTGGCCCTCTATACCTACCAGGGCCAGCTGATAGGAGCCTTTGACAATGGCATCGGTTATTTTGATGACACTTACCCTTTCGGGGACACTTATAACAGTGTTGGTGCTCTTACTCGCATCAGTGGTGAAGACACAGTCTTTGAGAATCAGGCGTATTTTGCCGAGGCCAATCAAAACCTTTACATCACGGGCACGCGCGGCGTGTTTCGGCTCGAGGCGTATAGCGGGCCGGTGCGCAAGGTCGGGGTGCCGCCGGGCCTGTCGCTGAGTGTGTTAGATAGCTACGAGACGGTCGGCGTGCTGCCGCCCGATTCGCAGACGGCCTACCGGGTGGTTTTTGGCCGGCGGGATGCCAATGGCAATCTGCTGCTTTCGGCCCCAAGCGATGTGGCGACGATCGGCGTGCCGGCGCCAGTCCTGCTCATGAGTTATGCGATCGTCGCCGGGGTGGTGACGGTGCAGGATCCCGACGAGGTATTTGCCGAGCGCGATGGTCAATCGATTCTGGTATCGGCGGCGACCGATGCCCTGCTTAATGGCCAACGCACGCTGCTGGCTCCGTTGGTTTCGACCGCGATTCGCTTTGCGACGGCCCAGCCCGATTCGATCGGCACGCTGACCGTGACGGTGAGTGCGATGCCGACCGTGACGGCCCAGATTCCTTCCGAGATCGACGACGTCACCGAGGAGTGGTTTGCTCAGTTTTATCGCACACTGCCCTCCGATACGGTGGCGGGCTCGCCCTTTGATCAATTCTTTTTGGTCAACGAGCAAAACTTGACGGCCATTGATCTGGCCACGGGCGAGGTGAGCTACACCGATAGGGTCGATGCCGAACTGTTTGGCGCTGAGCTTTATACCAATCCCAATACCAGGGAAGGGCCAGGCCAGGCCAACACGCGGCCGCCGCTGGCCGCCGTGATCGGCACCTACAAGGGCCATATGCTTTACTCGGACGTGCAAACCGTGCAGCGGCTGCGGCTTGATATGGTCAATATCGTGGCCCTGAACAGCAACGATCTGAGTTTTCAATCCGACTTTACCCTCGAAGTCTACGCGGCCGACACCGGCAATTACGCGCAAAAAACCAGTGTCACC
>ERZ1292642.1657-Hain-H14-01um-R1-1657-length-10305-cov-4_pt1 | contig 10305 bp, 22 predicted proteins | sample MGYA00564403_ERZ1292642 | MGnify/ENA primary metagenome ERZ1292642 (study PRJEB36523, sample SAMEA6512643) | groundwater metagenome | collected 2019-01-09 | study: AquaDiva: Metagenomics assemblies of 32 groundwater samples | reverse complement strand
AGTCTTTGCACTCGAAAAACCTACAGTGCTTATGCTGAGAATGCCAAATGTTTAGCAATGCAGCGCAAACGTAAGTTTTTCCTATTCCAACACTACCCTCAAGCATAAGAATGCCTCTTCCATGCTTTACCCATGCTAAAATGGCTTCATTTATTTCTTTGTCAAAATCTAGTTTTGCAAGGCTAGCGTCCCAATATCTGCGCCCCATCCCGTAGAACTTTGCCCCTGAAATCTCGGCGATCTTATTCTCCATCTAGGTTCTCCTGTGTGATTTGGTAAACCCGGATATTTTAGTCCTGTTTTTTGTATTTTTACAATGGGATTCTTCTTTTTTTCCATGATGCCTTCAATGTACCTAATGGGGTCTCTCATATAAGCAGCGTTCCTTGCTATTTCCATGGCTTCTATTATTTGCTCAGTCTTCCAATTGCTCTTGGAAAAGGCTGCAAACACCTGAGATGCTGTGATCATTCCCTTAGATCCATTGGGCCTCGTATAGTGGATATCTCTTTCTGAAGGCTTCTCTTTCATATTTTCCTGATTTAAAAATTTATTTTTAACAACAGAACAATCTTTCCCTTTCTCTGAAAGGGGTAGGGGATTGTTTGTTTTTACTCTCTTCTCTTTCTTTAGTTCTTCTTCATTGTTTAGTAGTCTTGTTTTTTCCAGGCGCGGAAAAGCCGCGCGCGGAAAATGTGCTTGCGGAAACATTTTTTGAACACTTTCTAAAAACCTATCTTTCTCTTCTTCAGACACTTTGAATTCGAAGAAAGCATAATGATAGCCTAGAAACCTCATGTTCAAATTATCTTTTACCTCTATGGCGACTGCGTAATTGTGTTCAATTAATTCCTTGATATACCTTCTCATCGTAGTAATGTTGATCCCACAAGATCTTGACAGTTCGGTTAAATTGAACCTCCAATTTTTTGGCCTACTCATACATCTTGCCCAAAGTCCGCTAGCAGCTAATGATAGATTTTCATCCCACAAAGCTTTCTTGTTAAGCTGAACGTAGGGATTTTCTCTGTTATGAATTGTATGAAGAACTGACTGGAATTGCATATATGCTCCTTAAGGGTTTTTGCATACCTCCAAACCCGCAGAAGCACTCATATACATTATTTTCTCTTGAGAAAAGAGTGTCCATATGTATAATCTTCGATGCTCCTAAAGCAAAAATCCTTGGACGGGTATTCTGTGCTTTTAGGTTTGGTAGTACTTTAAATGGTACTTTTGTAAATAAAAAATCCCTCGCATCCATAAAGATTGAGGGATTACGTATCTTCTTAGGGCCGGCAGAGATGCCGGCTCTTTTTGATGAGGTCTTCATACTAAAATCTTTCCTTTTTATTAACAAGACGAAAACCTAATCTTTAAAATTTTATGATAAGTAAAATACGTGCAAGTGATGATATGCTCTCCAGCTTATATTTGTCGAGAGCACTGCAGCTCAAAGATAAATTTGGCCTTGTCTATCCCGGCCTTCTGGTGTATAAATTGTCCATAGGAATGAAGTACGCCGAGGCTCTAATAGACGAAATCTATGGCCAGAAAAATATTTTGCAGGAAGACTAGAAAACCTGACGAAAGATACACAGTTAACTACATAGAAAGGGAAGCTTGGATCATTTTGCAGAGGGTCAGAGGGCAAAGTAACTGGAATGGGATGCGAGAGCCTAGAAAAGACGTAGACATTAGAATTATGCAAAGATGGGGGTTGATATAGAATCGCTGCTAATGCCCTTCTTTTGCCCTACAATCAACTAACATAATGGGGTCTGTATGATCAAGCCAGTTTTCATGATAACTCTTTCTGTGGCCTTTTTAGCAGCCGGGTACGTTTACCAAGAAGAAAGCTTCTACGAGAATGTGGGATTTATTGAGTCTTTGAAAAAGCAGGCTACAGAAGAAGAGAGATTGAAAGCCGAGAAAAATAACAAACAAGACCCTTTTGCATCTTGGACAATAGGAAATAGCGGAAGAGGCAGTTGGGTAGAAAGGAACGATAATTCTAACAATAGCAGTTCGGATAGAGACAACGGAACAGACACAGGGAGCTCAAAAGACTAATGGAATACAATGAAGAATATCATGAAGACCATGAGATACTGGTAGACAGGATGGCCTCTGTAATCAACCAATTTAGAAAGATGAAGCATAAGTATCCTGATATAAAATGCTGCGTAGAATTGCTGTTAAACGATAATTTCAAGGCAACTTGCGAGGAGATGTATAGTGCTAGATGCTCCAAAGCAACAGAATGATGGGAAGCTGCACTAAGACAGCTTCCACACGTATTAGAATGGCACTTCATCGTTCACTGATGGCAACGATGCCATTACAGAGGGTGATTTTGCTAAGGGATTCTTGATGTTGGCTCTGATGAGAGCGGATATTTCCTCCTCATCGCTTCTGGAATCGAGCAAGAATGCCGCCAAGTAGACGTTTTGGCCTTCCTGAGATGGCATCTTATAAGAGGCCGATACCGGGAAAAATCCGTTGCCCTCTTTGTTTTGGATGATCTTGTATCTCAAGATGACCTTTCCAAAGGCTTTTATCGTTGCAATGCCTAAGTGTTTTTCGCCTGGTGTGTTTTCGTATTTAATAAATTCAAAGTTGTTCATTAATTTTTCCTTCTTTTTTTAAGTTTTCTCTTTTGTTACAAAAAATTTCTTTCCTTTTTCCTTTTCAATCTCTCTATGCAATCTGGAATGATCCGCTCTAGTCATTAACTTAAGGTTTTCCAGTCTGTTATCAGTTCTGACTTCATTTATATGATGAACGCATTCATTTTTCTCTAATTTTCTTCCTATATGATGTTGCATGACCTTTATGTGTTCTTTTATTCCTTTGCCATCTTGTTTATAGAGAACCTTATAGCCGTTCTCCATCCAAATTCCTGGATCTTTTTTGTTCTTTTTTCGAAACACAGCTGAACATTTTGTAGAACAGAATCTACGCGATGATCTTTCAAATGGAAAATCATTGCTGCATTGCAAACATTTAAATATTCTTTTGGGTTTTTGTGTATAGCATTTCCAAGAACAATATTTAACTTCACATTTTTTTCTCCTGATTCTTACATTGCAAGCTAGAACTGAAAAATGTTTTTTACAAGTTTGACAAACCAATGTTTCTTTATCAGAATTTAATGACTTGTTTTTGGATGAACATTTCTTACTACAAAACCTTCTGTTGTAATATTTCAGATGTTGGAATAATTTATTACATACTTCACAATTTTTATTAATAAAATTATTCATAAATGTGACTATACTTTGTATACTACATTAATATCAATTTTATACATATCGCAGCATTGTTTCATTTTAATTTTTGAAACTTCTGTTAATTTTCCTTTTATTTCTGTGAATACAACTTTATAATTTTTATCTCCGTTTTCTGGTTTCCAAAACTCCATAAAATCCATTCTATAGGTAATATTTCCAGGAAGCTTGAAAGGAACCTGCATTAAGAAAAAAAGAAGATCGCCATTATGTTTCGCGGTCTCCAGCTTATCATAGTATGCCCTCTCTAGCTTGCTATGAAACCTAATGCCGTTCCGTTTGCAGGCAACGGCTCCAAACTTATTCTTTTTCTTGGATTTGATCAGCTTGCGGTATTCTTCTAATTTCATATACTTCCGTATCAAATTCAAACACTTTTTTTACATCACATTCTCCTGTGCCCATTGGATTTACTTTGTAAAAATTTTCACCTATCTCTTCTACTTCAAGATCTGGAAATACAACTACACAATTTTTTAGTGCTGTTATAATTCCATTCTCAATGGACAGTGCGGGTTCTCCTAGACGGTCATAAATTATCATATGTTGAAAATTCTCTATTTTTTCGACATGTCTTCTGAACGTATCGTAATCTTATGATCTTTTCTAATGTCTATTAGCTCATCGCATTTGCCATCTTTATAGGGAGACTCCATAAAATAGGATTGTCCATATCTAGATGGTGTTGCTTTAAATCTGTAGCATTTTTCTTTTATTGGGCAATCTTTTCCTTCGCACATTGAGATGTCTGGCATATTAAGCTTCTAAGCATCCTCCGCGTGATTCTGGTATAGAGTCTTCAGGAAAAAAAAAACCACATCCTTTTTTTAGTTCTATGTGAATTTTAAGTTCGGTTCCATCTGTGTTTTTCCAATGGAAAAAATAGGTTCCATCTATAGGAGCAATGAATTGTTTTGGCTCACTAACCCACCAGCTTTTTTTCTTTTCTTTTTCTTTGTTAAAATTTTTTAGTCTTTCAATTTCTTCTTTCAATGATTTAATTTCTCCCCATAAAGTCTCTATATGCCTTTCTATTGGGCCTTCTAGTTTTGTCAAATTACCCCAGTTAGGAGGTTGATCTTTCATTTGCATTCTTTTCTTATACTCATCAAAAAAATCACTCATGATCTGGCCTTAAGTCCTTAATGGTAACTTCGCCGTTAGTAGCTCTCTGGATCTTCTTTGCTATCCTAAGAGAGGCTGATTTTCCCTGTACATAATAGCTTATGGATGCGGGAGAAATTCCTACCATCTTTGCAAATTGAAAAGAATTTAAACCCTTACTGTCAATCCAATCTTTAATATTCACACGATATCCTTGTTTTCATTTTTCATGGACAAATATATTTCATAATCAATATATTCGCAAGCTCAAACAACAGGAGGCTTCATGTCAGAAATAAAATCAGGATATACCAGAGTTTCTCAAATACTAAATGTCATTCCAAAGCTGGTGTCTAGAGAGCCAGAGAGATTCGATTTTCCTATACAACAGATAGATAAAGAGATCTTAGAGGCCAAGAAAGATCTTGGAACAAATGTACATGCAGCGATCCATGAGCATACTAAAGGAGGCTTCTATCCCCTAAATTCCCAGGAGCAGAAATATTTCGATTCGTACCTAAAATGGGCAGAGGCAGTAAAGCTAAAGCCCATAGAAACAGAGCTGCGCCTATATCTAGATGCCATGATGATTACGGGGGGCATAGATATGCTAGCTCAGATGGGAGATTCTCAGGAATGGCAGCTTATTGACTTTAAATGCACGGCACAGGAAGATCCCGATAAATGGCCTATACAGGGATGCTTTTACTCCCTTATATTGGCACAAAATGGGTTTCCTCTTTTCCAAAAGCCTATTTTCGTAAGGCTAGATAGAGACGGCGGATTTCCTTCAATTTACGAATATCACATGGGAAGATCGGTGAACGATGCGATGGTTTCCGCTTACAATTTGTATAAATACTTGACCAGAAAATGAAAGCGTGTGTAGAATGGAAAATGAAAAACAACCCGCCTGTTTTTTTGGAAAGCTTGGCGGGTTGTAAAACAAAAAGAATAGGATAAGATTTTATGTTAACTGCAAGAGATACTATACCACCCGCTTCTTTCGGAGAAGCCAAAAATATCCTTTATAGAATGAACGGTCTGCTTCAAGTTTACCTAGAAACAATGGTAGAAAATGAAGAGCTGCATTGCAAAGTTCATGAACTTGAGAGAAAACTTCAAGAGGTGCGCAATGCCAGATAACCAAATACTTCCTTCAGATCAATCTCCAGCTATCAGAGAAATCGAAGAGTTTTCTTATCATGTCGATGAGGTGGCAACATCTCTACGATTGATGCTGGTAGATAATGCCGCTGATGCTTCTATTGCAACGAATAAATGCCAGCTAGCAAAAGACCTCTACCATAAAATAGAGATGAGAAGAAAGGCTCTTATAGAGCCTAGCCGAAAGTTTATCTCCAATGTGAATGATGCTTCTAGGTATTTGACGGATCAGCTTTCAAATGCCATCGAGGAGACAAAAGTAAAGCTTGCTGTCTATAAGAAAAAAGAAGAGCAAGAGAACATTGACAAGATGGAAGCTTTCAAAGAGCTAGCCAAAGACTTAGGCATCAGCGTAAATCTTTATAGCAACCCCGAGACTGTAATAAGAGCATCGGGGGCTACAGCTTCCACTAAGAGCAAGTACACTTTTGAGGTTAAGGAAGAGCACCTTGTGCCCGTTAAATACATGATGGTCGACGAAAAGAAGATCAAGCACGCGATTGCAATGGGAATCAGAGAGATCCCGGGCATAGAGATCAAAGAAGAAAAAACAATGATGATAAGGAAAAGATAATGAACATAGAAAATCTTAAAGAAAACGAATTCGAAGATGCATTCGCAGATCTAATGATGATACTCATGTGCCAAAACAACGAGATATTTGATTATGTGGCTTGTGATAGAGATTACTTTGAATTTAGAGGACATAAATTTGATCTAAGAAAAGTAAATAGCTGCTGGAAGCAGTATCTAATTCAAAATATCAGGATTGAAGCAGGAGAAAAAAATGAATAACGAATTTATGAGCCAAGACATTTCTAAGCTTTCTGAGTCTTTGTCTAAAGCAAAAGCAGCGTTCGGGCCTATCTTAAAAAACAAGACAGTGAAAACAAAAAGCTTTTCTTATGATTATGCAGACCTTTCTTCCATAGAGGACACGATCAAAATACCAATGATGGAAAATGGGTTGGTGATCATGCAGCCCATGATAATGGTTGGAGCGCAAAGAGTTTTGGTGACGATCCTTTCTCACGTATCGGGTCAATGGATAAAAGGAGAGATTCCCTTGTCTAGCAATACAATAGAAATGCAGACGATGGGCAAAGAAATCACATACTTAAGAAGATATTCTTTGTGTTCAATTTTGGGAATTACTCCAGAGGACGATACAGATGGAAATGAAGAAGCAGGAAAAGATAAGATTTCAAGTAAGAGGTGCGAAGATAGAATTGTTGTTAGATCGGAATTTGCGGTGGAAAATCCTCTTGCAGAAATTAAAAAAAGATATCCTTCTCATGAGCCTGATATGTTAGAAAAATATCTAAAAATATGTTCAGAAAAAAAAGGATGGACGCAAGAAGCATTTGCGCAAGCGGCTCTAGAGAGTCCTGATTTAATAGAAAAACATTACGATAAATTTCTGGAAATTTATAAAGCAAAGCCGACACTAGAGACAGAAAATAAATGATGAGTGTAAAATACGCATCCTCTAAATCAGATTCTTTTAGAGAATCGCCTATGTATGGAATCCATAGGTGAAAAATATTAAATTATTTTACCTCATGTGCACCTGGCCGGGGCGTGAGGTTTTTTTATTTTCACAGAAAAAACTTAGTGTGATAATTTTTACATGTTAACAAAACTCATGAACCAGTTTCATACGCGTCCCCAGCTACGGTTGGGGATTTTTTATAGGATAAAATATGGAAGTTTCTTTGTTCAAAGCCACTCCTGTTAAACAGGATGATGGCTCATTTATTGTATTCGCCGACTTTGTAGTAAAAGTCGATTCGTTTTTGTTCCAGATCAAGGGATGCCAGGTAACTTTAAGAGAAAAAGGAATGCATATAGCGCTTCCTGTTCTTCCGACTCATAATAGGATCAAGTACTCCCCTTTCTGTTTCTTAAACGCAGAAGATAGATATGAGTTTGTTGGAAAGGCTTTTAAAGCGATTGGAAAGAATTTTCCGGTATCCAAATGGCAATCTGGTATGTGGAAGGCCGAAGAACCCCCTTTAACACCACCAAAAATCGAGTCAAAGGTTTTAGATAAGATTAGGCAGGCTAAAACAAATCTCATCAAAAAACAGCCTGCATTGGCGGTCAAATGACAGCTAAAATGGTAAAGACTAAAGACCTCCCCAAGAATGTAGGAAAAGCTTATGACCTTATTGTAGAGATGATAAGGGTTAACAACATTCCTTTAGATGTTGCCATTTCTGCTATGATGAGCCTAAGCGTACAGTTGATGTGGGGAGCTGGGATGTTAGAAGATCTTAAGAAGGCAATGAAAGATATAATAGAGCATTATGCAAAAAAAGATCCTAAAGAATGACGCTTAGGATTCCTAAAAAGTAGATGCTTAAGGCAAAAGCAGTCATCAAGATAGTGAATAGCATAAGTTCTCTCCAGTCGTCGTTATACATAAAACTTTTGTATAACATGCATAAAAACATTTAATCAACGGATAAATAGAATGAAAATTGGGCTTACTCATGACGAAAAAGAAAAAGAGAAATGTAAAATTGCTGCTAAGCTAATTTCATTAATTCTTTCAATAAACGAAATCTCACATGAAAATGCCATATCGGCCATGATGAATCTTGTCATAGATTCGCTTAGAACAAATGGCGGACTAAAACATTCTGAAATAAAAGAATTTCTAGTGCATTTTTCAGATATGTACGAGAAGGAAATTTAATATTAGGATTAATATTTATTTTTCTGGAGTAAGGGGACTAAGATCTAAATCTAGACCTGTCTTAGCCTCAATGACTTCCTCGACGATCTCTTCTGCAATATTGTCCTGGGGATACGACTTAAAGAAATTGCATCCAGAGAAAACAAATAACATTCCGATAAATGTATAAGATAAAACTAAAGATGGACTTAGCATTATAAATATCCTTTATTGTTCTTCTGTAAATCTTGCTTCTCTGTCTTTATAGCTAGGCTGAGCAAATACAAGCTGAGCAAAAGCATCTGGATTGGTAGGAAGACTTTCCATTGTCTGGGCAAGCTTTGGCTCCCATTCTTCTTTTAGACGCTTGTAGCACTGCTCATATTTGTGCTGCAAAATATAAATCAATCTGCGCTTCATATCCTCATCGAAGATGCTTTCTCGAATGTCATTCTTTATCACCTGCTTTTGGATCTCTGTCAAGGTAAAGATATCTTGTCCATCTACGGTTACTTTCATGTTTTCTCCTATGCGACTAGAGAGCCGCAGAAATATGTTAATAAAGGTGTTCCACCTGAAACATCATCGGTGTTTCCTGCTTCTCCGTTGGCGACCACCGCTACCGTTGCCGTATCATTCGTATCCATGTCTGCGATGACGCTGATGATGGAAGACTGATCGGCTGCCAAGGCTGCTCGTGAAAATGTGCTGCTATAAGATCTATTGGAAGTGGTTAGCGTAACTACAAAGCTGGTGGCTATAGTTGTATCGGAAACATAAATGAAAGATCTTAAGTCATAGCGACCTGTTATCGGAGCGGTAAAGGTTCCGTTGGTATTAAAGTCACCATGTAAATCAAATATTTCTGTTAGAGCCGTTACACTGCCAAGAGAGTAGGAGGCTCCATTGCCCGTTACGTTGGCATCGGTGCTGGGCAAATAAGCCAAGAAGCAGCTATTTAAAGGAAAGGTAACTACCCCTGATGTGGTGATTATGAAGGTGTCTGTTGTCCCTAGAGCAGAGCTTGCAGAGACTTTTAAGCTATCGCTGTCGCTGTTGTCTATCCCATGAGAAAAGGTGGTCGCTCCTGAGACAGAATATTGAATAAGTGGATCTCCAGAAGAAGTACCCCCTACCTCATTGTGAAGAACGGCCGTAGAAGCGCCGCTAGTGTTGTCGTTATTGACAATATTTAGCTGGGTGTTGGAACCGGATACCGTGCGCGTAAAATTAAAGCTGCCAGGGCAAGTTTGGCTAAATACGGGATCTGCTCCCGTAGTTCCTCGAAGGAGATCTCCGTTGCCACCAACGGCTAATTGAGTGATGCCAGAGGTTCCATTTCCAACAAGCACACCACCATCTGTCAAGGTAGCACGTCCCGTTCCCCCTGCGTTTACACTGATCGGAGTATCTCCTATATAACCCATAAATTCCTCATGCTACTAGTGTTCCACTTACAAACGTCACAAGAGTCCCGGAAGCACCGTCGATGTCATCCGTATCAGCAGCTTCGCCCGTCACCGCCAGTTGAAATGTTGCAATATCCGCTGCATCCATGTCTGCTATCGTTGCCATGTACCAAGATTGATCGGCATTAGAAGCAGTTCTGGAAAATGTAGATATATACGTTCTGTTTTCTGTAATAATTGCAGCATTAAATTTGTTGGCAATCGTAGTACCGATAACCTTAAAGTTTACCCTTAGATCGTACCTTCCTGTTACGGGAGCGGTGAAGGTTCCGTCTGTGCCCATGTTGCCGCCATTATCAAAAACCTCAGTTAAGGCCGTCCCACCTCCCAGGGCATATGTGCCAGATTGACCCGTTACGTTCGTGACATCGGTGGGCAGAAAGGACATGAAAGCCACGTTCGCCGGAAACGTCACATCCCCTGTGGTTCCGATTCTCATCCTATCGGTTGTCCCTAGAGCGGTTCCCGAACAGATCGAAAAACGATCGCTGACACTGTTGTCGATACCGCTAGAAAATGAATTAGATCCTGATATCTCCCACAAGTTCTTGGGGTCTCCTGACGAGGAACCGCCTGTCTGTATAAAGGTAACGGC
>ERZ1292642.1654-Hain-H14-01um-R1-1654-length-10322-cov-4_pt1 | contig 10322 bp, 15 predicted proteins | sample MGYA00564403_ERZ1292642 | MGnify/ENA primary metagenome ERZ1292642 (study PRJEB36523, sample SAMEA6512643) | groundwater metagenome | collected 2019-01-09 | study: AquaDiva: Metagenomics assemblies of 32 groundwater samples | reverse complement strand
AATATGCGATGCCCACCTTCACCGAGCACGAGCAGGCCTTTCTGCGCTGCTACGCCAAGACGCTGGACCGCGTGCAGGCTATGCAGGACTCGCAGCTCGCCTACTCCCTCCAGCTCTCGCCACGCGATCCCGCTGGCCTGGAGCTGGCGGCCACGGCGGTCATCCGTAAGGCTGAGGCTCTGCCCCTGCATGAGCTGGCGACCGCGATAGGCGCTGATAAATTGGCGATGATCCAGCGGATATGGTGTGTGTGTCTGAGTGACGAAGCCCACAAGGCGGTGAAGGGATTACAAATTCTGGCCAGAATACACGGGGTGTACGATGACAAGCGTGGGCTTGGTGCTGGCTCTGTGGCGATTGTCCTGGGGACACCAGAGCCGCTACCCTCTGCCACACCACCAGGACTGCCGTTTACCCTCGATGTCACGCCAGAGGCTACGCCCTAGCGCCACCGGGTGCGCATCGCCTCCAGGTCCCCGGTGGCGCAGGCGTCTGAGCAATAGGCGTTGTCCGATGAGGCATAACAGCGCTGACAGACCTGGTAGATGTGGGCAAGCTCTGCGTCAACCGTGTGGGTTGCATGCGTGGGTGCAGAGACTTTCGGTGGGTGTGGTGTCCCTGGCGTGTCTAGACAGTGACACCATGCACCATGGGTATGTGGTTGGCCAGCATGATACGCTAGATAGGCTTCTGCCTTGCCTGCCCACCCACGATCTTGCTTCTCCAGATGCCCGACGAGCTGATTGCATCGCGTACACAGTACGCCACGTACCTGGCCCGTGCTGTGGTCGTGATCGACTGCGAGTGATCTGACTGTGCTCTTCGTGGTACTGGTCTCTGGCTTGCCACAGAGCGCACACCCATGCGCTTGCGCTGTGAGCATGGCGATGTATTGCTCTGGAGTCATGCCGTAGATACGTTGCCGTTGGGCATGAGCTACATCGCTATTGCCGGGCGTATCCCATCGCTTGTGCCATTCTTTACTCTTGCGCTTGGCCGTTTCGGCTAAGGCCATCGTATGTTAGGCGTTCGCGTCTAATCCCCAGTGGGGCTAGGGCCGTGCATGTCTTTGCCGACATGAGCGATTCCATATCCTGTTGCCACGACAATAGGCGTTGAGGTTGGAAGGCAAGGGAATGACCACGGGGGCTACGTGTGCGTCTTGGTTCGTGATAGAATAGTCGATAGCCATGGCGTCTGTTCTCCTGAAACAGCGGTGTGGTCAGTGGTGCAGTGGTGGTAGGACATCACTGCACCATGTTGTTGATGCATAAGTATAGGGCATTGTGCACCGCTTTTACAGGCGAAAAAACGTGCAGGACTGCCGTTTACCCTCGATATCGACATAAGTGCTTATACCACAAATGGTTAGCGTGATGTCTCTCGACCAAACTCGCACGCTTTGAGGTATTTTAGTACGAGTCTGATTCTATGAAACTGGCGTCCTTCCTACCTCAAAACGAGGGGAACAGTGGCACACATGGCCATGGATGGCGCACGCGTGCCACGACTATGGTACCCACGAGGGGAGGGACGACCAGGACGCGGCGTGGATGGGGGTGAGGCACAAAGCATGCTTTGAGGACGGGCGTGGGTGTGAGGCGAGGACGGGCGGGCGCGGGGGCGAAGTCGGGGACGGGACTCCTGGCCCCCGCGTGCTTCGTGAATCTGCCGCACAGAAAGGATGCCTTCGGCAGGTTGGGGTCTGGAAATATCCCAGAAGAATCGTGGCGTATGGCGTGGGGTGTTTCCAGGCCCGGCAGGGGCGATAAGTATCCCACCCCTGCGGTGCCTGGCGTGAAATGTGAACGAAAAAGTGGTCAGTTTTTGCGGGGGTTTGAGGTGTTACAGCAGGCGATAAGCCATGGGGCCAACAGGAGGATGAGGAGGGGTGGCCAGAGAAGAGCGAGGAAAGGGAGGGCGAGGACGCCGAGGACGCCGAGGATGACTGGTCCCCAGAAACGTACTGGTCCCTGGGCAGGTGGGGTGGTCGTGGATGGTTGCATAGACTGACTCCTGGTGATACGTGGGGTTATCTGACGACACGCCAGTCTAGTCTATTAAATGTAACCTGTGCAATAACAATCGCTTAGGGGAACATTATGCGGTGCGGTGCTGGGCCGTCAGGACAGGGCCACCAGCGAGGTGAAGGCGCCCAGGCGCACGGGGGCGGTGTGCCCGGCGACGCGGGCGTAGCACTGCCAGTCGGCGCGCAGGGGGAACGCGAGCGTGACGGCGGCGGCGGTGGGGAGAACCACGGCAGGGAAGAGGAAGCGGTCGGCGGCAGCATGGGGATTGAGGTCGCGCTGGCCCTGGAGGTGCTCGCGCAGGAGATTGGGCACGGGGGGACAGTCGTAGAAGGCGTGCATGGGGGCTCCAAAAAAAAGAAACGGGGCATAAGACTCTAACCACACACACCACCACCCCCGCCGCCGCCATAGCATAATAAGAAAAAGGGAACAAGTCAATGGAGATTATGGTGCGCTATACGGCGTCGCAAGACCCGTACCCGGAAACGTGGCGGCTGGCCGACGTGTACTGCCCCTATTGCCGTGCTGGCAGTGTCATGGTGGGCGGCGGCGAGGACTATTACCTGGGGGAGACGTATCTGTGCCTGGTCTGCAAGCGCGCCTGGTGCCTTCAGGCGCATGGCAGCGCTGGCGCCGATGACGTGATGCGCCAGCGCTGGGCGGCCATCGTGAGGCGCTAAACCGCCTGCCGAAATTGTGTCACCTTATTTAGAATTGACATTTGTGTAACTCTATAGATACTATAGTGTAGGGTTCTATGGTTGCTTGCAGAGGGACACAGATGTCTTGGTATGCGCCGCCCACTGATGCCGCACGCGATGAGACGGTCCGTCAGGTCCCGATCAAACCCACCCCGTCTCAATACAAATATATCGTGTCGGACGCCACGATTGTGGCCATTGTCGGGAGTATGGGCGAAGGGAAAACGTGGTCGTCCATCATGGCCCTCATCTACCACGCCTACCGCTGCCAGGTGCCGATTCGCGCTGCCATCATTCGCGACACCTACGAAAATGTGAAGGGCTCCGTCGTCCCGGCGTTCCAGGAGTTTTTCCAGACCGCGGGCATGGAGCACCAGGTCAAATGGTCGGACCAGTACCGGCACCTCGACATTGGCACGGACCCCCCGATTCGCGTCGACCTCTTTGGCATTGATGATCTGGCGGCGTTGACAAGGTTGCAAGGGCCGGAATACGCCCTCGTCTGGTTGGAAGAGCCGTGCCCCTATACGGACTCGTATAAGGCCAATGCCGGACTCTCCGAAGATGTCTTCAACGCCGCCCTCGTGCGCTGTGCCAGGCAGCAAGGCACGAAGGCGCGCCTGCAACTGTCGTTTAACCCGCCGGATGAAGATCACTGGGTGTTTCGCCGCATCCTCGCCGCCCCGGACGGCATGGTCGCCCCGCAGACGCCCCTCATCACCAAAGCAGTCATCACGATTCCCTACCGGGAAAATATCTACCTCAAAGAAGAGGCGCGGCAGGCCACTATCGCGGCCTATAAAGACGATCTGGTGGCCTACACCCGCTTCGTCAAGGGCGAGCCGGCCACGAAGTACAGCGGCAAGCCGGTGACCGGGCGCGTCTTTAACCCGGCCCTGCACGTGTCGCCCATCCCGCTCGCGCCGGTGGAAGGCCTCATGGGCTTTGTGGGCTGGGATTCCTGGGGCAACCCGGCGGCGGTGCTCGGCCAGCAGTGGCCGGACGGCCGGCTGTGGATTCTCGATGAGTGTGTGGACGGCGAGGACGTGCGCGACCTGCTCCACAACCATGTCAATCCGTTAGTGCAGTCGCCCCGCTGGAAAGACAAAAGCTTTGGCTGGCGGCAAATTGGCGATCGCACCATGCGCCAGCCGGACCAATCCAACATGAGCGAGTCGGCGGCCGATGCGGTCGAGCAGGAGTTTGATCCGGGGATGGGGGCCATCGTGCCGTTTGAGCCCGGCCCGCAGACCTGGCAGCACATGAAGCTGGGGATTATGCATAGTCTGCAATGGAATGTGCGTGGGCAGCCGGCCATCTTGATTGATCCGACGCGGTGTAAACGGCTGATTGCAGGACTCAAAGGGCGCTGGAGCTACCCGGTGAATAAGGCCGGCGTGGTGACACAATCGACCCCCTCCAAAGACGATGCGAGTCACATTTGTGACGCATGGGCCAATGCGGTCTGTGCGTTAATGCCCTGGACCGCACAAATGGCCTCGACGTATTTGAAAAAACGCCATTTTCCCGAACGCCGCCGCTTCCGGCAGCTGGCCCAGTCCTATAATACCAACGTGCACCTGGTGAGCTGAGCCATGGCGAATCAGACGGTGGGCCAGAAGATTGGGCAGCGCGTGTCGGACCGCTGGTGGCCCTTACGCCAGGCAGCGGGGAAGAACCCGGATGGTTCCTGGCGAACCCTGGACGCCTGGGTCGACATGCGCTCGGGGCAGGACGGGGGCGAGAAGCGGATCGCCTACCACGAAGACGGCCACAATGGTGCACCGCCTCCCCTGGCGTCAGGCGATCCAGGCAGACAGGCGTGCTGGCAGCCTCCTAGTGCACAGTACCGGCGCAATTATCTGCGCATAGACTGGAGCGCTTAATGATCGAACTCCTGATCACCCTGCTCGTCCTGGTGGCCATCGCCGGTGTGGTCTGGTGGGTGCTCCAATCCGTGCCGCTGCCCGAGCCGCTCAGAATTGTCGTGATAGTGATTGTGGCGATTATTGCCATCCTCGTCCTGCTGCGGTTTGTGCCGCACGGCCGGCTGTGGTAGGGGGAAGGCATGCCACGGACGACACCGCGCACCAAGAAGGCCAGGCGGCAGGCGATGGCGGACGAGATGCACCGCTTCAAGGCCGGCGAGCTGCACGCTGGGAGCCCAGACGGTCCGGTGGTGACCGACAGAGCCCAGGCGATCGCGATTGGGCTGAAGGTCTCAGGCCTCTCAAAGCGGACACGGTCGAAGAAGGGGAGTGTGCCGGGCGTCAGCAAGACGCGCTAAGGGAATTCCGTTGGTCGCCGGCCGGGGAGCGAAAGAGCGGCGATGATCCGGCTGGTGGGGGAAGCGCGACAGCGTGTGCCCTGGTTCCGGGGTGGGGTGGGCACGAACCTTTGGCAGACGTAGAGACAATCGCATATCCGCATCCCTAGGGGGTGATCTCCTCTAGCGTGACGCGAAAGCCGAGGCGCCATTTCCATGCATGGGGCGGAAATGGCGCCTTTTTTGTGTCCGGATGCGGATAGCCTTGGGAGAGCGTGGGTGGCGACATCGTATGCCCCGATTCCTGACGAGCAAGGCCTGGTCCTGCAAGAGATTGCCAGGATACGCCAGCAGCTCGCCCAGCACGGCGTCCCCGATGCGCAGGAGATGGCCGAGCGTACCGACGCGGCGCAGGCCTACGCCGGCGAATCGCCGCGCCATTTTGTCGACTATGTGGACGAATGTGTGCGGACGAGCAGCACCGCCACGCGGGAAGTCAGGGCCATGCAGCGCCAGTGTTGGGACCTGTACCAGGAAAAAGAGCCCCCGAACTACGCCAGTAAGCAAGAGTGGCAGTCGCAGGCCGTCCTGCCCAAACCCTATGCTGCCGTGCAATTTGCGGTCGCCATGGTCCAGGCCGCCTTCAGCCCCCAGTTCCTCTCCATCAAAGAAGAGCCCTCGCACGTCGTCTCCGCCTTCTGGACGCGCCTCATGCAGCGCCAGCTCGATGAACAACACGCGAACTTTGTGGTGCGCTTTAGCGACGCCTCCGAAATGGGCTTCGCGGTGGGCCAGTCCTTCGAGATGATTCCCATCTGGGACACCCAGCGCCGCTGCCTGACGTATGCCCTCGTCGAGCCCTGGAAGATTCACCGCGATCCGGACGCCCTCAACCGCGAGCCCCAGAGTGGCATGTACTGGATTCACGAGGAGTACATGGATTACTGGGTCTTGCGCCAGGGCGAGCAGGCCGGGCGCTACCAGCACACCGCCGGCCTGCACAACCTGCACAGCCAGCCCTCGCCCAACAACCACCTGACGCAGCAGCCCGAAGCGGCCAGGCTGCGCCAGTACGTCTACCAGCGCAACAAGTACCGGCACGCCGTGCTGACGCGCGAGTTCTGGGGCACCGTCCTGGCACCGGGCGGCGAGTTGCTCCTGCCGAGTGCGACCTATACCGTGGCCGGCGACCGGGTGATCGCCGACCCAGCGCCGTCGCCCTATACCTCGCTGCGGTGGCCCGGCGTGTCGTTTTCGCCCTTGCCCCACCTGCTGCGCTTTGAGGGGCGCTCGCTGCTCCAGAGTGTGCGCTCGCTCTGGTACCTGATGTGCAACCTCTTGAGCATGCACGCCGATTACCAGAACTGGATCGTCAATCCGATGCGCGAAGTCAATATCCGCGGGCTGGTGGACCAGGACGATATCGACCCCTACCCCGGCAAGGTCTACCAGACACGCGATACGGTGAGTGGGCAGATGGTCTGCCGCACCGTGGACCAGCGCTTTATTACCAACGACATCATGGCCAACGAGCAGTGGCTCGACCAGACCTTTCAACGGGGGACCATGGTCAATGACGTCGTCCAGGGCCTGCCCGGCTACCGCCAGGAGATTACCGCGCGCGAGTCGGCGCAGCACCTGGCGCAGTCCAAGACGGCGTTTGCGAAAATGGGCGGCAACCTGGACGTGGGCGCCATCCAGGCGATTCTCGCCGGGATGGAAACGCTGCTCCTGAACGTCACGATGGACGACATCGCGCTGATTTTCCCCGAAGACCAGATGCAGGAGCTCGGGCAGATGGTGCAGCCCAAAGAGGACGGGACGCTCAATTTGCCGCCGCTCCAGGGGCACTTTCACGTGAGCGGGCTGCAGACGGTGATGGAAGAGCAGGCGGAGTTGCAGGCCATCCAGGAACTCATCGTGCCGATGTCGACCCACCCCGTGTTTGGCCCCTACATCCGCCCGTTCAATGTCGCCAAAGCCATCGAGAGTCGTGCCAACCTGGAAGACGAAAAGCTCTTCATCGACGACAAAGAAGCCGAGCAGATGATGCAGCAGAAGAGCCAGGAAGCGCAGGAGATGCAGGACCTCCAGAAGCAGCTCCTCCAGGCGCAGGTGCAGGCGCTCCAGGCCAAGGGGCAGGCCGATATGGCGCGGGGCCAGATTGAGCAGGCCAAGGCGCAGGCGCAGGCGCAGCAGGCGCAGGTGGACATGATGATCGCGCAACTCGAAGGCGAGACGGCCCAGATCGAACATGCCACCGAGCGCGAGCGCATGCAGCAGGACCTCGCCAGGATTGGGGCGGAGATTACCCAGATCATGCATCAGCTCCAGATGGACGAAGGGGCGCTTGAGGTGAGTCAGGTCAAGGCGGAGAGCCAGTTGGCCAAAATTGCCGCCACGGTGGCCATGCACCGCGAGCAGATGCAGGTGGAGCGGGAACGGATTGCGATGGAGCACGAGAAAGCGCGCCTGATGGCGCAGCGGCCGAGGTCTGAGGTGTGAGAGGTATCCCTGCGCCCGTGGAAAGTGCACCTCATGCAGGCGCAGGTGCAGGCGCTAGGCGCGCTTCAATGGAGCCACAGGCGCAGGGACTGCCGAGAGCATAGCCTATGTCTAACAGAAATACAAAGGGCACAAAATGAGCGCCCCACGCTATGCGCCGATGGTGGGCGGCCTGGACATCGACATGGAAACCGGCGACCCGGTCCAGGTGGGCGCCATCGCCCGCCAGGCCCGCGAGGAAGCGCGCCGCAACCGCCGGCTGGAGCGGCACCTGGCGCTGGTGGAAGACCTCGCCGGGGGTGGGGGTCCCGTGGTGCGCGCCATCGCCCAGAAACTGGCGCTGCGCATCGAGCACCTGGTGGCGCAGGATGAGCAAGCCGCCGCGTATCTCACGCTGCTCAAGGACCTGCAACAGGAGTTGCGGGTGGGGGAGCGCATCGTTGCGGATGAAGTGGAAGACCTGTTTGAGAGAGAGCCGTGATGATGAAAACCGCCCGGCAATGGCGCGCGTTTTGTGAACAGGACCTGTATTGGCGCTACCTCCCTGACGCCTTGACGGTCCCAGACTGGCTCAACAACCTGCTGATGGACCTGGAAGCCCTGGAGCGCCTCGTGGGGGAGCGCCTCGTGGAAGACCTTTTTGAAAGGCCATAATCGTGAGTGAACCATTTGACCCATCCATGCTCGGTGGCGACATCGCCGTGGAAGACGCCCCCGCCGGCTCCCGTCTGGACCAGGCCATTGCCGCCACCCGGAGTGGCTGGAGTGGTCTGGACGACCTGCCGGTCGATGAGCCGGACCTCGAGACCGACGACGCCCCAGGCGCACCCGAGGCGGTCCCCCTGGCTGAGGAACTGGGGCGTGCGCCTGCGGCCCCAGACCCGAGTGCGCCGGGGGCGCCGGACCTCACCGGGCTGTACCAGGAGCTGGCGCTGCTGCGCAGTGAACTCCAGGCGTCGCGGGCGGCTCCGGTCCCGACGCCGCGCCTTGCGGCGCCCGCGCCAGTGGTGCCCCCCGAAGACGCGATTACGAAGTCCTCCAAACGCTTCCGGGAGACCTTCGGCACCATCGAGGGCATGGAAGCGGGTACCGAGGAATACGAAGACGCCAGGGCGCGCGCGTTTGCCCAGACCATTGTGCAGTCCGTGGTGGAAGACATCTTGCCGGGGGACGCCGTGCAGGCCCACATCCGGGGCGAAGCCGAACGCATCGCGACGCAGAAAGTCCAGGAGTTTTATGCGCAGCAGGAACAGAGCCGGCAACTCGAAGCGTCGAGCGCGCAGGTGGTGGAGCTGGCCGTCAAAGCGGCCCGTGACGCGGGGTACGATGTGCACCCGCCGGGCTCTGCGGCGCACGCGCAGAGTCGCGACTCGGTGACGTTCTGGGCGCTCGGGCAGTCGTTGTCGCAGCCCGGGCGGACGGCGGAGGTGGAGATTCACGAAACGCTCAAGTGGATGCCCCCGAAGGCCGCCGCGGTTCCAGGGGCCGGGGCACGCCCCACCCGCCCGCAACCGATGGGACGCCAGGGGACGGGAGCGCCGGGGGTGGCGCCAGGGCCAGCGGCTGGCGAGCCGTACCAGGCGCAGACGCTCCAGTCGATTCTCGGGGCGCAGCAGCACATCCAGCGCATCGGGGCGGCCTAGGGGCGCTGGTTCCGGCGCACTTCGGCGACGAGTTCGGCGATGTGCTCCTGCCCACGCATCAGCGCTTCGAGGCGCTCCTCCGAGCCACGCGTGAGGCGGGCGGTCTGGGCGAGGAAGTACCAACCGATGCCCGCTTCGATGACAACGAGTAGACCGAGGATGATGTGTTCCATGGGGCTCCTAGGTGTTGCGACCGTCCTGGCGGTCGCGGAAGACGTCCGCAATGAGGCGGTCGAGGCGCGCCACAATCGCTTCAAGGACCGCCATACGGGCGACATGGTCCGCGTGCATGGCGTCGTACCGGGCCATGCGAGCGTCATGCTGGTTCACGGTTTCCGCCAGGGGCGCCACAATCGCCGCCAGGCGCTGAAGTTGGGCTTCGAGGGAGTCATCGGCCATGGGGCCTCCTAGAGGGTGCTGAGGGAGTCAAAGCACGCCCGACAGAGGATAGCCTCCCAGTGGGTTTTGGGCACGACCTTCTTCCAGGTGCGATCCGGCACCATGAAGAAGTCGGGCCAGTGCACCCCGCACCGGGCGCACAACTGGGGGAACTCGATAAAGCGGATGCGGCCCTTGCGGCGTACCGCCGTCATGGAGTCGTGATAGAGCGGGCCGTGCTCACACGAATTGAGTTGTCCAAGGCAAAAGGGACAGACCTCCTGGTCACAGTGGGGAAAGTAGTCATGGAGCTGTCCTTCTTGGACGCCACAGTCACCGCACGTTTGATGGGTTCTTTGAGTCATTGATTAGGCCTTTTTCTTCTTGGGTAGTGGGATGGGCGCAAGGAGTAGTGGTTGAACTGGACTAGGAACGGGGCCGTCTTTCTTCTTCGAGTTGCAGGTCTGACACGCTGGCAGGATGTTGTGCAGTGTGTGGTTGCCGCCTTGCGACACGGGGGTAAGGTGATCGCGCGTCAACTCGGCCTTCTCGCCACAATAGACGCAGCGGAAGTCAAATACCTGCTGCAGGATATCCCACTCTTCGTCCGTGAAGTCACAGATCGCGGCGTTGCGAATGCTCGAGCGGCGCTTGAAGTTGTACTGCGCCGTCTTGCCAGGGTTAGCCTTCCACCAGGCGCTGTTCAGTGCTTGTCGTTTGTCAGGATGCTCGGCACGGTACTTCGCGCAGCGCGCAAGAATGCGGTTGCGATCTCGCTGATAAAGGTCGGCAAAATAGG
>ERZ1292642.658-Hain-H14-01um-R1-658-length-18674-cov-5_pt2 | contig 10333 bp, 10 predicted proteins | sample MGYA00564403_ERZ1292642 | MGnify/ENA primary metagenome ERZ1292642 (study PRJEB36523, sample SAMEA6512643) | groundwater metagenome | collected 2019-01-09 | study: AquaDiva: Metagenomics assemblies of 32 groundwater samples | reverse complement strand
ACAGGCGCAGGCCCGGACGCGCCGCCTGCCCGTCTCGATCGCATTGCGCCGCGATCAATATCGCATCGTCGCGCGGTGCGTCTGCCTCATCGCCCAGCCACAGGATGATGTCCGCCGCCGCCAGCGCCGATCGCGCCCGGTCGATGCCGATCGCCTCGATCGCGTCGCCTGTCTCGTCCCGCAGTCCCGCCGTGTCGGTGAACAGGAAAGCGACGCCGCCGATCGCCGCAGGCACCTCGATCCGATCGCGCGTCGTCCCGGCAATGTCGGATACGATCGCGGCATCCCGTCCGACCAGCGCGTTGAGAAGGGTCGACTTGCCCGCATTGGGCGGCCCGGCCAGCACTACTCGCACACCATCCCGCAACCGCTCGGCAGACGGCGCGGCGAGCATAGCGGCGACATCCTGCGCAAGGGCCGTGATGCCCGCGCCGATCCGCGCCTCGATCGCGGCGTCGGGCACATCATCCTCATCGGAGAAATCGAGCGCGGCTTCGGCCATCGCCGACAGGTCGAGCAGGGTCGCACGCCAGCCCTCTATTCGTCGGGAAAAATGCCCCTCTGCCATCATCAGCGCGGCGCGACGCTGTTGCTGGGTTTCGGCGGCCAGCAGGTCCGCCAGCCCTTCCACCGCATTCAGGTCCATCCGGCCATTGGCGAAGGCGCGACGGGTAAACTCGCCCGCTTCGGCGCGGCGCAGCCCCGGCATCGCCGCGAGCGCCGCCTCTACTGCCGCCACGACGGCGCGGCCGCCATGGCAGTGCAGTTCGACCAGATCTTCGCCGGTGACGGTTGCCGGACCGGGGAGCCACAGGGTCAAGGCCCGGTCGAGCGGCGCATCGTCCTGCGGGTCGGCCAGCAGCGCAAGGCTGGCAGTGCGCGGTGGCGGGACGCGACGGGCCAATTGCTCCAGCGCAGCGCGGGCGGCGGGACCACTGACGCGGATCACCGCAATCCCTGCGGGCGGCGCGCCGCTCGACAGGGCGTAAATCGTGTCGGTCACGGTCGGTGGCGTGGCTTATTTCTTCTCGGTGCCGGACATGCCCGACAGGCCGATATTCATCATCTGCTGGAACAGGCGCACGCCTGCGTCGCCCATGGGGGAGAAGCTTTTGAACAATGTTTCCATCTGTTCGGCACTGCCGACCCCCTCAAACCCTTCCAGCATCGTCTTGATATATTTGTCGTGAATCGGGGTCACGTCCGGCAGGCCCAGGAAAGCGCGCGCTTCGGCCGGGCTGCAATCGACATCGACGGTCACTTTCATGTTCAAAGCCCTTCCAGCGCGGAAAATTCCGTTGCGCCCGTCATGCCGCAAGTGGGGCGGTCATGGCAAATATTTTGGGCGATACGCCCGTTGCGCTGCCTGTCGATCAGGCCAATATGGGCCGGGCACAACAGTTGGAAGGGATTCCCATGGCAGGCTTTATTTCCGTCCCCACGCTGGAAGAGGACGGCGCATTCGACGCCTATGTCGCCAAGCCGGCAGAGGACGCTACCGCCGCGATCATCGTCATTCAGGAGATTTTCGGCGTGAATGAAGGCATCCGCCGCAAGTGCGACAGTTGGGCGAAGGCGGGTTATGTCGCCTATGCCCCCGACCTGTTCTGGCGCGAAAAGCCGCATGTCGAACTGGACGCCGACGTGCCGGAGGATTTCCAGGCCGCGTTGGGCCATATGCAAAAGCTGAATCAGGACCAGGCGATCCGCGACATCGAGGCGACGATCCGGGCGGCGCGGGCGGCTGTCGGCGGTGGCAAGGTCGGGCTGGTCGGCTATTGCCTGGGCGGGCGACTGGCTTTCATGGCCGCGTGCCGGACCGATGGCGATGCGTTCGTCGCTTATTATGGCGTGGGCATCGACGGCTTGCTGGGTGAGCAACATGCGATCGGCAAGCCGACGATGCTGCATATTCCGACCGCGGACGGCTTCGTCCCCGCCGAAGCGCAGGCCGCGATGCATGCCGGGTTGGACGATAATCGCCATGTCACGCTGCACGATTATGACGGTCTGGACCACGGCTTTGCCGCTGAAATGGGCAATCGCCGGGACGAGGATGCGGCCCAACTGGCGGACAAGCGGACGGCGGATTTCTTTGCCGAGCATCTCGCCTGATGACGGGCGCGTGGCGCATGGTCGCGCGCAGCCATGGCGGGCCGGAAGTGATCGTGCGCGAGGATTTCGATCCCGGCGCACCGGGTGAAGGCGAGCTGCTGGTTGCGCAGGACGCCGTCGGCCTCAACTTCATCGACACCTATTATCGCACCGGCCTCTATCCCGCGCCCCTCCCCACCCCCCTGGGGTCGGAAGGCGCGGGCCGCGTGGTGGCTGTCGGCGCGGGCGTCGCGGGCTTTGCCGTGGGCGATCGGGTCGGCTGCGTCAGTGGGCTGGGCGCCTATGCCAGCCACCGCATCATCGCCGCTGACAAGGCCGTGACGATTCCCGATGGCGTGTCGAACGAAGATGCCGCCGCGATGATGCTGAAGGGCATGACCGCCTGCTACCTTGCCGAGGACAGTATCGACCTGCACGCCGGGCAGGTGGCACTGGTCCATGCGGCGGCTGGCGGTGTCGGATCGGTGCTGGTCCCCTGGCTGCGCGACAAGGGCGTGACCGTCATCGCCCATTGCGGGTCTGCCGAAAAGGCGGCGCAGGTCGATGCCGATCATAGCCTGCACGGTCCCTTTGACGGATTGGCCGCGACGGTGCGCGACCTGACCGGCGGCAAGGGCGTCGATGTCGTCTATGATGGCGTGGGCAAGGATAGCTGGGCCGTATCGCTCGCCAGCCTCATGCGGCGCGGACTGATGGTCAGCTATGGCAATGCGTCGGGCGCGGTGCCGCCCGTCAGTCTGCTTGAGTTGAGCCGTGGCGGGTCGCTCTATGTCACCCGCCCTACCCTGTTCGATTATATCGCGACGCCACAGGAACTGGCCCATACGGCCGAGCGATTGTTCGACCGGATGCAGCGCGGCGTGGTGAAGGCGGTGATCGGCCAGCGTTTCGCGCTGAGCGATGCGGCGCAGGCGCACCGCGCGCTGGAAGCGCGGCAGACGACCGGGGCGACGGTGCTGGTGGTGTGATCCTCCCCCGATGGGGAAGCACCGGTATCGCGTACGGAACGGACCTCATTTTACTTCGTCATGCTGAATTTATTTCAGCATCCATTGTGCCCCAAGAGCCACCGCTTGGGGCGAGAAATGGACCCTGAAACAAGTTCAGGGTGACGAGTATAGTGGGGATGGCTCCATATGCGACAGCCTCATTGGGGCCATAAACGCCACAAAAAGGGGGGCGGAACCTGTGTGGTTCCGCCCCCCCTTTTTGTTGCGTCGCTGCGTTCAGCTTTAGGCGAACAGCGTCAAAATTCCCACCTGATGATCGACAAAGCCTTCGTAGATCATCTTGACCGCGACATAGACGATCACCGCCAGGCCGAGATAGGCGATCCAGCGGAAACGCTCGATATATTTAGCGATGATGTTCGCCGCGATGCCCATCAGCGCCACCGACAGGATCAGCCCGATGATCAGGATGCCCGGATGGTCCTTGGCCGCGCCAGCGACCGCCAGCACATTGTCCAGGCTCATGCTGACATCGGCGACGGCAACGGCCCAGGCGGCGGCGGCGAAGCTCTTGGCCGGGCGCAGGCCCGATATATCATCGTCGCTCGTGTCGCCGGGCGTTTCTCCACCCCGCTTGGGATGCAGTTCACGCCACATTTTGAAGCTGACCCACAGCAGCAGCAGGCCGCCAGCCAGGATCAGGCCGACAATCTGCATCAACTGGCTGACCACCAGCGCAAAGGCGATGCGCAGCACCAGCGCGGCGATGATGCCGATCAGGATGACCTTCTTGCGCTGGGCGGCGGGCAGCCCCGCCGCCAGTGCGCCGACGACGATAGCATTGTCGCCCGCCAGCAAAATGTCGATCATCAGCACCTGACCAAAGGCGGCCAATGCGCTGGGTGATGTTATATTGCTGAAATCGTTGACGATATGCGCCCAGATATCAGCGGGCGAACCTAGCCCCTGAGCGGCGGCGGCTGCGGTGGTGAGAAGGTCGAACATGTCGGCGCAATCCCGCTTACTGGTTCATCGAATCGAAGAAATCTTCGTTGGTCTTGCTGTCCTTCATCTTGTCCAGCAGGAACTCCATCGCGTCGATCGTGCCCATCTGCATCAGGATGCGGCGCAGCACCCACATCTTGGAAAGCTTGGCCTTGTCGACCAGCAATTCTTCCTTGCGGGTGCCGGACTTGCCGACGTCCAGCGCCGGGAAGATGCGCTTGTCGGCGACCTTGCGGTCCAGCACGATTTCGGAATTGCCGGTGCCCTTGAATTCTTCAAAGATGACTTCGTCCATCCGGCTGCCGGTATCGATCAGGGCGGTGGCGATGATCGAGAGCGAACCGCCCTCCTCGATATTGCGGGCCGCGCCGAAGAAGCGCTTGGGCCGCTGGAGCGCGTTGGCGTCCACACCGCCGGTCAGCACCTTGCCGGACGAGGGAACGACCGTGTTGTAGGCCCGGCCCAGGCGGGTAATCGAATCGAGCAGGATCACCACATCCTTCTTGTGCTCCACGAGGCGCTTGGCCTTCTCGATCACCATTTCGGCGACCTGGACGTGGCGGGTGGCGGGTTCGTCGAAGGTGGAGGACACGACCTCGCCCTTCACGCTGCGCTGCATGTCGGTCACTTCTTCGGGGCGCTCGTCGATCAGCAGGACGATCAGGAACACTTCGGGGTGATTGTCGGTAATGGCCTTGGCGATGTTCTGGAGCATCACCGTCTTGCCGACGCGCGGCGGCGCGACGATCAGCGTCCGCTGGCCCTTGCCCTGCGGCGACACGATGTCGATGACGCGTGCCGACTTGTCCTTCTGCGTCGGGTCGCCCGGATCGAGCGTCAGCTTCTGTTCGGGATAGAGCGGCGTCAGATTGTCGAAGTTGACGCGGTGGCGGACCACATCGGGATCGTCGAAATTGACGGTGTTGAGCTTTACCAGCGCGAAATAGCGTTCGCCGTCCTTGGGTGCGCGGATTTCGCCGTCCACCGTGTCGCCGGTGCGCAGGCCAAAGCGGCGTACCTGATTGGGCGAGACATAGATGTCGTCGGGACCGGCCAGGAAATTGGCTTCCGGGCTGCGCAGGAAGCCAAAGCCATCGGGCAGCACCTCGATCGTGCCCTCGCCCATGATCTGCTCGCCATTTTCGGCCTCGGCCTTCAGGATCGCGAACATCAGATCCTGCTTGCGCAGGGTCGACGCACCCTCGACGCCCAGTTCCTCTGCAAGTTGCACGAGGTCGGCTGGCGCGGTTTTCTTGAGGTCCTTGAGATGCATTGCGAGTCGGTCCGATGACGAGAGGAGAATTGTGCCGGAAACGGCGAGATACAGGCAAGCAGGACGCCGCCAGACGCCTGCCCAGGACGGACAGGGTCGATAATGCGCGCATTTAGCGAAGCGGGCCGGGCCAAGTCAAGGCGGGACTATGCGCAGGGACCAGAGAAAATGGCTTTTCAGCGCGGTTTCGGGTCAAAGAGTGTCGCTGGTGCGACCACGCGGCTTCATGCTATAACGGGCCGATAAAATCGGGAAAGGATGCGGCAATGGGACGGCACCGGCTCACAGGGTCAGGGGCCATGGGGCTGGGGGCGTTGACCATCGGCCTGGCGACGGTCGGCCTGATGACCGCCGGAGCGCCGCTGGCCGCGCAGGACGCGCCGGCGCTCGATCCCGCCGTGCCGCCAGCTATCGTCCGTACCGGCCCGTCGCCTGACGAACGGGTGACCATCCCCATTCATATCGACGGCAAGGGGCCGTGGAACTTCATCATCGACACCGGATCGCAGCGCACCGTCATCGCCCGCGATCTGGCCGAGCAGCTGGCGCTGCCGCCCCGCGCCAATGTGACGATCCTGAGCATGACCGGCCGGACGGAAGCGGAGACGGTCGCGGTGCCCAAGCTGGGCTTTGGCGGCGGGACGATCGACGATATCGAGGCGCCGGTGCTGGAGGGTGAGAATCTCGGCGCGCCCGGCCTGCTGGGGCTGGACAGCCTGCACGCCAAGCGGCTGCTGCTCAATTTCCGCACCGGGCGGATGGAAATCAGCGCCAGCGGCGGATCACGCCGCCGCATCGCGATAGACCCCGACGCCATCGTGGTGGAGGCGCGGCGGCGGCGCGGCCAGCTGATCCTGCTCGATTCCGAAGTCAACGGCATGACGGTCGCCGTCATGCTGGACACAGGCAGTCATTTCAGCATCGGCAATCTGGCGCTGCGCGACCGGCTGATCGCCAAGAAGCGCGCGCCGGACATGGCGGAGGCCGTGCTGACCAGCGTTACCGGCGGGCAATTGACGGGCCAGGTCGGGCGGATCAAATCGGTGCGGATGGGCCGGGTCAACCTGATCCAGGTGCCCGTGCTGTTCGCCGATGCCAGCCCCTTTGCCGAACTGGGCATGAAGGACAAGCCCGCCTTGCTGCTGGGGATCAGCGCGCTGCGGATATTCGACCGGGTGGCGATCGACTTTGGCCGGGGCAAGGTGGATTTCCTGCTGCCCGACGCCAGCGCGATCAGCCAGACGCAGCTGGCGGCGGCAGTGCCGCCGGATAAACTGCCCGGTCAGTAATCGAGCGAGCGGAGCAAAAACCTCCGTTTAAGGTGACTTGATCAAACCCTACGGACCAGGCGCTGGCCGCGGAGGCGGCTGGCGCTGACGGTCGCGGCCCAGCACATTGTCGATCCATTGCTGGTCGATCCGCTGCGACGACAGCCGGTCCTGCGGATCGACCTCCATATCCTGATCGTCGCGCGGATCAGGCTGCGCGGGACGGGCGCGCTCGATCGGCAAGCCATTCTCGTCCACCATCATGCCGTCATCGACGCCATTGTCGGGGCTGCCATAATAGGCTTCGGCGTCCGGCTCCAATTGCCATTCGGGCAAGGTCACTTCGGTTTCGAACGGTTCGACCGGGCGTTTGGCGACCGCGACCTTCATATAGTCGGCAAAGGCGCGGGCCGGGGCGCGCCCCCCCTGCAACCCGCCGACCGCGCGGGCATCGTCGCGGCCCATCCATACGCCGGTGGTGACGCCGCTGGAAAAGCCCAGGAACCAGCCATCCTTGTTGCTGGTGGTCGTGCCGGTCTTGCCCGCCACGGGCCGGCCGATCTGCGCCGCCTTGCCGGTGCCGGTGCTGACGGCGGTCTGCATCAGGTCCGTCATCCCCGCCGCGACCCAGGGCGCGACCAGCACGCGGCTGGTATCGTCCTGATGCTCGTACAACAGCCGCCCGTCGGCGGTCGTCACCTTGGTGATGCCATAGGGCGTCACCGCAATCCCCTTGCGCGCGATCGAGGCGAAGGCGCGGGTCATGTCGATCAGGCGCACGTCCGACGTGCCCAGCACCATCGACGGATGGGTGTTGATCGGCGTGGTGATGCCAAAACGGCGCGCCATGTCGGCGACGGTCGGAAAGCCGACTTCAACGCCCAGCTTCGCCGCGACCGTGTTGATCGAATAGGCAAAGGCGGTGCGGATATCGATATCGCCGGAAAAACGCCCGGAACTGTTACGCGGCTTCCACCCGTTAATGTCGACGGGTTCGTCCGTAATCCCGGTGTCGGGGGTATAGCCCGCCTCCAGCGCGGCCATGTAGACAAAGATTTTCCATGCCGATCCGGGCTGGCGCGTCGCGGTGGTCGCGCGGTTGTAATTGGACGTCACATAATCGAGGCCGCCGACCATCGCCCGCACCGCCCCGTCCCGGTCGAGCGACACGAGCGCACCCTGCGTGCCCGCGGGCACATTGGCCTGGATCGCGGCGGTCGCCGCCTTCTGCATGTTGAGGTCGATGGTGGTATAGACTTCCAGCGGCTCGTTCGGCTCGTCGATCAGCACGTCGAGCTGGGGCAGCGCCCAGTCGGTAAAGTAGCGCACGCTGTTCTGCGGCGGTTCGGGGGCCAGCTTCACCCCCTGCATGTCGACCGCCGCCCGTTCCGATGCGCTGATCACGCCATTGTCGCGCATCAGGTCCAGCACCACGCCCGCACGGCCAATCGCGGCTTCGGCGTCGGCTGTGGGCGAATAGCTGGACGGCGCCTTGACCAGCCCGGCGATGATCGCGGCTTCGGGCAGGTCGAGCGTCGTGGCGGAGTGACCGAAAAATTTGCGGCTGGCCGCGTCGATGCCATAGGCGCCGCCGCCGAAATAGACCTTGTTCAGATAGAGTTCCAAAATCTGGCGCTTGGAAAATTTGCGCTCCAGCGCCATCGCCAGCACCATTTCCCGCACCTTGCGGCCCCAGCTATAGCTGTTGTTCAGGAAGATGTTGCGCGTCACCTGCTGGGTGATGGTCGATGCGCCCTGCCAGCGGCGGCCCTTGCCGCGATTTTCCACCGCAACCCAGGCCGCACGCGCCATGCCGATCGGGTCGACGCCGGGATGAAGGTAGAAACGCCTGTCCTCGGTAGAGATCATCGCGTCGACCATGACCTTGGGGATCTGGTCATAATCCATCCAGCGCCCGAAACTTGGCCCCAGCGATACGATGACGCTGCCATCGGCGGCATGCACGCGGATCATCTGGCCATTGGGGGAGGATTTCAGACTATTATAGTCGGGCAGCGACTGCATCGCGATGACGACGGCGATCACCACCGCAAGCAGCCCGGCGACACCCGCCGCGACGCTGATCTTCAGGCCGCGAACCAGCCATCGCTTCGCCTTGCCCGGCGTGCCCTTGCTCTTGCCTGATCCTGCCATCTGTGCGCCCCGGATACCCGCTAATCCCGGCCCCGGCCAGCATGTTTCATGCGTCCCGCCCGGAAAATTGCCAAGATCGTCTCCATGACGATGGCCGCTTTACGGGCGATGAACGATCCATCCATGAAATTGCGCCCAAAAGCGCAATTCGTGCCGAACGGCTACGCGTTGCCGTCGCGCGGCTTGAAGTCCAGCGAAGCGCTGTTCATGCAGTAGCGCAGGCCGTTGACGCCCGGACCATCGGGAAACACATGGCCCAGATGCCCCTCGCACTTCGCGCAGCGCACCTCGGTACGGATCATGCCATGGCTGGTATCGCGGATTTCCTCGACCGCGTCGATATCCACGGGCGCTGTAAAGCTGGGCCAGCCCGACCCGCTGTCATATTTTTCTTCCGCGTCGAACAGTTCCGCGCCGCACCCGGCGCAATAATAGACGCCGTCGGCCTTGTTGCTGTTGAGCTTGCCGGTAAAGGCCCGCTCCGTCCCGCCTTCGCGCAACACATGATAACGGTCGGGGGAAAGGCGTTCGCGCCATTCGGCATCGGTCAGATTGATCTTGTCCATGGCCGCAATATGGGCGCTGGCAGCGCGCCGATCAAGCATCCGCGATCCGGGTGAGCCGCATCGCCAGGCGTGCCGCCCCCGGCGTCGCCGTCAGCAGCCGCAGCAGCCCCGGCGAGCGCCCCAACGCACGAAAGCCGGCCGCCGCGCGCAGCGGCAGCATCGCGCGACGGGAAAAATCCCTCTGATAGCGGACCGCGCCGTCGCGCCCCTCCCCCTGCCAGCGCGCCACCGCCGCCGCCGCGCTGGCCAGCGCGATGCCGATACCCTCTCCCGCCAGCGACGGGATCACCGCCGCCTGATCGCCCAGCCGGTAAAGACCCGGCCAGCTTGTCGTCGCGCGCCAGCCATAGGGCACATCGCCAATCGCATCGACCTGCGCATCGTCCGGCACTGCGCCCAGCCGGTCGGCCAATGCGGGCGAGAGGTCGGCCAGCCGCGCAATCAGGGCGATCGGACGCCCTCCCGCCGCCGCCAAAGCGCTCTTGCGCACCGCCATGCACAGATTGGCGCTGCCATCCTCCTGCAACAACAGCCCGACATAGCCGCCATCGATCCAATGAAGTTCGATCCGGCTGCCGATCAGCCGGTGCCGCGCAGGACTGGACGGTAGGCGCAGGCGCAGGCCGAGTTCCGGGTCTACGCCGCCATGGGGCCGCGCCGTGCCGCGCAGGTCATGCTTGCCCGTCGCCAGAAAGAGGCTGTGCCAGTCGATCGCGTCGCCGTCGTCCAGCGTGATCGTGCTGGGCGTCAGCGTCCGCACCGCGCGCCCCAGGCGGAACGTGACGCCCGCTTCCTGCGCCGCAGCCCGCAACATCGTGTCGAGCCGGTGGCGCGACAGGCCCATGCCTGCCGCCGGGAGCGGCAGGACAATTTCCTGCCCGCCCGCGAACAGCGCCAGCCTATCGACCCTGTGGCCGCCCAGCGCCGCCGTCTCTATCCCCAGCGCCTCGATCTGCGCGATTGTCGCCCAACTCAGGAACCCGCCGCACAGCGCATCGCCCG
>ERZ1292642.1651-Hain-H14-01um-R1-1651-length-10339-cov-24_pt1 | contig 10339 bp, 15 predicted proteins | sample MGYA00564403_ERZ1292642 | MGnify/ENA primary metagenome ERZ1292642 (study PRJEB36523, sample SAMEA6512643) | groundwater metagenome | collected 2019-01-09 | study: AquaDiva: Metagenomics assemblies of 32 groundwater samples | reverse complement strand
AACCGGCGGACCTGCCCGAAGTGCAAAGGTGCGGGTCGGCTCCGGTCGGGCGTGTGCGGGGAGCGGTTCCGGCAGTGCCCGCGCTGCAAGGGGACGACATTCGTGCGCGGCTGGCTCGGCCGGCCGGAGTGAGGTGTTGCGGACGCGGGCCGGTGGCCACGGCGCGCGTCCGGAGCACTGTTCAAGAGGATCCGATGACTCTCTTTCCTGCTTCGCTGGCATCTGCCTCGATCGCTCGAGGTCTTACGTCGCCTCGACAGGCGTTTCGCGTCTCCGGGGAACTGCCCGGCGACGTGGTTCTACGCGGCTTGCTGGTCGAGGTTCATCGCTTCGAGCAGGTTGCGGGCGGCGTTGACGTCCCTGTTGTGCTCCAGCCCGCACCCGCACGACCAGACCCGGTCGGCCAGTGTCAGCTCCCGATTGATCGTGCCGCATCCGCCGCACAGTCTCGAGGACGGGAACCATCGGTCGGCCGCCCACACGCTCGACCCGTACCAGGCCGTCTTGTACTCGAGTTGGCGGAAGAACTCGGCGAATCCGAGGTCGGAGATTGCTCGAGCGAGGCGCCGGTTCTTGACCATTCCGGCGCTACAGATACACACGTCCGGAGCACCCCGCTCCAACCGAAAGCCAACCGATGGAGGAACCCATGCCCACCAGCTCAGACAGAGAAGCCGACCTGGCCGCAGCCGACGCTCTCAAGGCGCAAGCCGACGCGCTCATAGCCGAGCAGGCCGCGGAAGACGCCGAGAACGCCCAGAACAACTAGGCGCCCTGGGGCCAGACATGCCGAAAGGCCCTCAACCCAGGGATGGGGTGAGGGCCCGAGAAGGCCCCCGAGCAACCCAACGAAGGAGATCACCGAGGGTCCTCGGTCGCAGCGAGTAGCTCAGATCGACGACTGGAATGCGGCGACGTCCACGCTCTGCTGGGCCTCGCGGGTCGGTGTCACGTCCCCCCGGTTGGCGATGTCCTGGAGGGTCATGCCTCGCACGTCGAGGACCGTCGCGGAGGTCAGGGTGTCGCTCATGCGCCGAGTCTTCCACGTACATGGACGTGTACGACCAGAGGCGGACCCGGACATGCGAAAAGAGCCGCCGCCCGGGGGAGGGCGGCGGCTCTCGCGTTAGAGCGGGTGAGGCCAGGCTACTCCTGGCTGTACGGCCGCGACCCGGCCGGGACCAGCGCCCGGCCCTTGTCATCCTGGGGAGCCGCAACAGGGGTGACCTTGCGGTAGATCCGCCACGCCGTATACAGCGCCACAGCGCGGTCGATCCAGTCCTGAACCCCGTCCTCCGAGATCGCCAACTCCGGGGGGATCCAATGCAGCAGCGCCGCGACCCGCAGCGCGGCCACGACCACGATGACCACGATCAGCCGGGCGGCCACCGGCTGCCGCTCGATCCAGGCGCGCATGGCTACTCCTCTTCGACGACCTCGCCGATCTCGAATTCGATGGCCACGGCGTCACCGGGGATGACGTCGACGACCAGGCGGGCCGTACGCGGCTCGCCGCCCTCGGTCAGCGGCGGAAGCTCGGCGGTGAGCACCGACTCGCCGGGCTCACCGGACCCCACCCGCCACTTGCCGGGCACCTCCGGGTCGCGGGCCAGAATCGCCACGGCGGGGTTGTCGGTCGTCACCTCGACGTCGGGGATGGTCGTCATGTAGCCGGAGCGGTCACGGCCCTTGAGCGTGAACGTGAAGGCCTGTCCGGTGTTCATCTGCATGTCAGTGCCTTTCTGCTTGATATCGGTTGGCAGGCCGGTCCGCTCGTCGACGACGGGACCGGGGATCATGAGTAGCGCGATGGGGCCTTCGATCCAGGCGGCCATCACGTCGGCGGTGGCCCGGATGGCGTCTTCGGCCTCGGCGACGGTGGCGACCCGGGCCACGCCCCGCTGAACGCGGAGGCCGCCGACCATGTCGTGGAGGCGGAACGCCGCGTCGAGCGCCGCCTCGCGCTCTGTCCGGCCGGGCATGGTCAGGAGCGGCACGAGGAGCGGAGGGTCGGGCTCAGCAGGGGTCATGGGTCTCCTAAGCGGGGGTGTGAACTTCGCGTGCATAAGATGCATTTCGCAGGTCAGGGCATGGAGCGTGTAGGTAGGACCGGGAAAGATTTCCTGGTTGGACCTACTCCGTTGAGGTCAGGCGTCCCATCGCAGGTAGACGCCGAACGCGTGACGTTCGCTGGTGGGTTAGATGAACTCGGTGGTGGCGACGGCCCATGCGATGCTGTCCTGCTCCTGGTGGGCGCGGAGCTCTTCCAGATCGGCGCGGACCAGCGCGGCCTGCTCCGGCGTGGTTTCGAAGCACACGCACGCGTTCTGATACGGCGCATCGGGCGCCGAGTACCAGATCCCATGCACTTGGCCGGGCAGGAAGTGCGGGCTGACATGCCGGTGGATCGTGGCGACGAAGCTCTGGGCGTAGACGCTCCACCGTTGCTGGCTCAGCCGGTCGTCGCTGTTGCCGATCGAGGCGTAGATGGTGAGCAACGGGCTCCTCAATCTGGGGGCGGAAACTATAAGAGCAAGATCGGAACGTGTTCCCGGCCTTGGGAAAACGGCAGGTCAGAGCAGGAATGTATGATCATGGCTAATAAAATTAGGCTTGATCACACACGTGAAGACTTGATCAGCAAGCTCGCCAAGCCGGGATGTCGCCGCCGACCCAGTAGCCGTGCACGCCGCAGCCGTGGCACCGGATCGACGGACTGAGACCGCCGTCTTCAGTCCAGGCCCAGCCCCGCTCACCGAGCGGCAGCACGGCGCGGACCTCCTCGCCACAGCAGACGCGGACCTCCTCGCCACAGCAGACGTGGATCCAGACGGGACGGCCGTCCTCGTCACGCTCGACGCGCGGCCCGGGGGTCGGCACGATCCCGCCGGCCGCGAACGTGGCAGTCTCGGGGTCCGGGAGATCGCGCTCGCGCGGCCCGTCAGGATCCACTAACGGGCGTTTCAGGTGCCGTGTCGAGGTGGACGGTGATCTGGCCGATCTCCGCCCGGATCCGCGCCATCAACGCGTCCACATCCACCGCGGCGTCCCGCGCGGCGAGCGCCTCGGCCAGCGCCCGGATCGTCGCGTCCTGCGCGTCCAGCCTGGCCAGGATCGCTCGCGTCTGCGCGTAGCCGTCCTTGGTGTACGCCCACACCTGCCGCATGAAGGTCTTCGGATCCACCTTCATCCCGGCCTCGAGGATGCCCTCCCGGGCCGCCCACACATCCGGCGTGACCGTGCCCGTCAGCCGCTTGTACACCTCGTCGGCGATCTCGTCGATCGCTGCCATATCGTCCTCACCTTCGTAGTCGGGATCCCAGAACCCGGCGAGCACATCCGCGCCACGGACCCGCCGCTTACACGCGTCGCCGGTGTTGGCTTCGATCGTCTGCACGCGCCCGTCGGGCAAGACCTCTTCGATGACGCCCACGTGATCGATTGCATCGACGACGTTTGTGCCGCCCCAGTCGAAGAACGCCACACACCCCGGCCGGGCGAACTTCTTGATGTTCTCGACCGTGCCGGCGTGCCAGCGGCCGAGGCTCTGGCCGTCCTTGGCGTGCTCGACCGTCCACGCCCGGTCCCCATTCGGCAGGACCGGCGCCGCGTTGCCCGAGCGGCGCGCCCACTCAGTCACCGAGATGTCGCACCAAGCCGCACGCAGAAACTCCGCCCCGTTGCGGTCCGCGTACGCCCGCGTGAGCGCGTTCGGCCGACCGGACAGGCCCAGCCAGCGGCGCGCCTGGGCGAGGATCTCAGCCCTGCTCATGACCGGTCCCGCGGTAGATGCCATCCTCGTCGGGCTCCCCGTACAGGTCGGCGAGCACGGCCTCCTCGTCGTCCTCGGTCGGCCCGGCGCCAGCGCGCGGCTCAGGCGGTAGTGCGGTCACGTCTCCTCCTTCGGTGTCTGCACGTCTATCCGCCCTTGTTGAAGGCGTCGCAGTCGAGCGCCCGATAGCCGTCCGCGATCACCTTGAAGGCGTGGTCGTACTTCTGCGGGTCCGGTGCTGCCTGGCGGCCCTGCGGTGATTTGGAGTCGAGGAAGATCTGATATAGCGGACACAGCGCCTTCTGTCGCTGCACGGTCTGCGCGACGTCGAGGCGGTGCGCGATCTGCGCGACCTGGTCACTGGTCGCGTTGAGCGACGTCAGGCCCAGGCCGAGGGCGACGGTCAGCGCGATGTCCAGGGCGAAGCTCGCGGCGAGCGTGTAGATCATCACGCGGTCCTTCGTCGACCGCCGGGTCAGCGTGACCAGCTGCTGCCCCGAGTCGGCCCTGAGCCGCTGGATCTCCTGCATGAGACCGTTCGCGGCCCTGGTTAGCTCTGCGACCCGGTCCTCAGGCGCCCCCGTCATCGGCCTCCTCCTCCTCCGCCTCCGCAATGTCGCGCGCCTCCCTGGTCAGCTGGGACGCGAACGCCTCAAGCTGGGCAGCCGCCTTCATCAGCTCGTCCCGCAGCCGCGTCGACTCCGCGACCAGGTCGTCGACCTGGGATTGCCGGATCGTCCTCGACAAAGTCAGCTCCTCCGGACCGCTGCCAGCGCGTCAGCCACGGCCTTGGTGGCGTCGCCCATGGAGCGGACGTATTCGCTGCGGATCATCTCGTTCAACTTGCGCAACTCCTCCTCCAACCGGTCGGCCCGCTGCGCCTCCCGGTCGGCCGCCGCGGTGAGCCGCTTGAACAGCACCCGGGCCGCGGCCAAAGCGATGATGGCGACCACGCCGATGGCCCCGTACTGGACGAGCACCCCCGTAACCGGATCACTCACACCCGCACCGTCGGCGGGGACAAGCAGCAGCACTCCGACGAGCTGCCCGAGGAGACGCATCACGTAGCTCCGAACAGCGGCAAGAAGCTCGTCGCCCCGTAGCTGGTCGGGTCGAGCGCGCCGGGCAGCGTGCTGTCGAAGGCGAACATCGCCCGCCGGTTGCTCGTGCCGCCGCCGGGGACGCCGTTCAACCACGAGCTGTTCGATCCGGCGGGCGCGTACGGCAGGCTGACGCCCGACCAGCTGGACGCCACCACCCCGATGTACACGAATCGTCCGCTGCCTTGGGACGCGATCGCACCCCCGGACAGGTTGCCGCCCCGCCACCCGGCCGCGGCCAACAAGGTGTTGTCGTCCGCGGTGGTTTTGATCGGCGCGCCGCCCGCGTCGGCCCACACACCCAACTGGTTCGGCGACCCCGAGCCATAGGTTCCGCCAGCGGCGACGGCCAGCCACACCGCCGTGATCGCCACCCCGGCCGGGATCCACACACGGCCGATGAACACCCCGGAGCCGTAGCCCGAGGAGATGTTGAACGCCTCCGGGTTACCGGACGCCGCGAGCAGACCATGGCCGGCCAGCGGGAAAATCTGATCCATCCCGGAGCCGCCGCCGGAGGGGGTGGCCCACTTCACGCCGTCCGCCTGCGCCGCGTCGGCGGTCATGACCTGCCCGTCCGAACCGACCGCACGGCGCGCGACCACGCCCGAGCCGGTGGCCACCAGGAGGTCGCCCTTGGCGGTCACGGTGCTCTTCTCGACGTAGGCGGCGTTGCCCTCGGTGCTGGTGAGGTACGTCGGGTGCGGGTCGCCGGCGAGCTCGTGCGCGGTCACCGCGGCGCTGGCGGTGCCGGTCGGGTCGTACACGCCCGTGTGGTCGTGGCCGGTCGTTGCGGCACCGATCGCGCCCGGCGTGGTCAGCGCCGGGGTGCCGTGCGTGTGATCCGACCGGGCCAGAGTGGCCGCTGACCCGTTGCCCGAGGCCGCTCCGTACGACGTCTGCGCCGTCACCGCCCCGAATGCCTCGCGGCCGTGCTTGTGGTCTGCCCGGGCCGGCGTGCTGGCGGCGCCGACGGTGGCCGCGTCGCCGACCGCCGACGCCGACGCCGCGGCGCTCGACAGTGCCGGGGAGCCATGCGTGTGGTCGCCCCTCGAGTACGCGGACGCCGCGCCCGCGACCGCGCTCTGCCCGTACGTAGTTTCACTGACGACCGTGCCCGACGGCGTGCCCCCGCCCCCACCGCCGCCGGAGGCGTCCACGTAGGCCTTCGTAGCGGCCTCGGAGTCGACCAGCGGATCGTGCGACAGCAGCAGCGGCCCAGTCATCTGCCCACCCGCGAGCGGCAGATACAGGGCAGGCTGGTCGGGTGTGCCGGGCAGCGGAACACGGATGTCGCCTGCCCAGTACGGGCCACCCGAGGCCGGGACGCTGATGTAGTAGATGGCGGAGGTGCCCAGCGCGACCCGCTCATCTACGCGGTAGAGGGTGGCGCCGGCCGGGGATGTGATCTGCGAGGTGGGGGTGAGGTCCGCCGTCCAGGTGCCGTCGCCTGCGACGGCCGGACGTACGAGCCCGACGACTTCGCTGGTGCCGGTGAACCCGGACGTGAAGCGGCCCTGCTGGTCGACGAGGCTGATGGTGACCGTGGCGGTGTCGGGTTTGCCGCCGGTCGGGGTGACCATCGTGCCCTGAACCGTCGTCACGCGAGCCCCCTGATCCTGGTCAAGCGCTGACCCAGTTGATGTCCATCAGGCATTGCTGACCCGACGTCGAGGGGGTGTTGAGGGCGGCGGAAAGGATGACGATCGCCCCCTGGACGTAGTCGACTCCGGGCACCAGATAGACGAGCTGCTGCGTGGACACCTGGCCCGCCGTATCCGAGGTGACCTGCCACGATTCGTTGCCCTCGTACCGCATGCCGGTGACGTAGATGCCGGGCATGAGCGCATGCGTGGTGCCGCCACCGGCGGCGTTGGCGGCGACCCGCAGCGTGACCAGATACCAGCCGGGCGCCTGCGGCACATACCTGTAGTTGGGGCTGCTGCCGGTGGTGACCCACCCCGAGTAGGTGTCGTCGTCCACGGACGCGAACTGCAAGATCGTCCACGTGCCGGAGGAGATGGCCTGCGCGGACGCGAGCCGCACCCGCAGCACCGGCGGCGCGACCAAGAACACGAACGGGTCCTTGATCCACGTGTCGAAGTCCGTGGTGAGCGCCGGATACCGGGCCGGGAACGACGGTATGCCGGGCGGCTGCAGCGGCATCAGGAACCCATCCAAATCGCGACGAGGTGCGTGGAGTCGTCCTGAGTGGTCCGGTTGCTGCCAGAGGACTGGAAAGCCATCAGCTCCACGTAGTCGCCCGCCGTCAGCCGCCGGAAATGGACAGCGGAGGCCCGGTGGGTGGAGGAGACGGTGGCGGGCATGTCGTGGGTGCCCCAGTCCGTCGTCCCCGCGTTGACCCGCAGCCCGCACGCCCGGGTGCCGGCGGTGTTCCCGGAGTAGGCGAGCAGGCCGTACAGCAGCCACATGCCAGTCGCGGGGATCGTGTAGCGAGTCGGGTTGACCCCGCTGTTCCAGCCCGCGTAGTTGTCGACGGTGGCGGTGTCGAAGGTGATCGCGGTGCCGGTCGGCCACGTCCCCGACGCGATGGACTGCGTCGTGGAGGCGCGGGCGAGACGGGCGATCGGCGGATACACCATGAACTTGACGGCGTCGCGGTAGGCGTTGAACTGCGCCGACGTCAACGGGCTCGCGAAGGCCGCCGGGGAGGGGACCGACAAGCCTGTCGTACCCGAGGTGGCCGCGACCCACTGCACCGTCATCATCGGGGTCTTCAGGAACACGCTCGGTGTCGAGTCGACGCGCGTGTTCTGCGTCGAGCCGGACCCTTGGTACCCGGCGATCTCCACGTAGTCGCCGGCGGCCATCTGGACGAGTTCGCCGCCGAACGCCCCGGGCGTGTGCGTGGACGCGCCGGGCCGAGTCTCCCCGCGCCAGTCCGTCGGTGTCACACCCGACGTCGTGCGGATGGTGACCGAGTGCTGGTTCGCCGAGCTGGACGCGGTGTAGTCCCAGAACACGCGCCCGGTGACCCAGTACCAGCCGGCGACCGGCGCCACCCACCGGGACGGGTTCGACGATGTGGAGTGCTGCCCCCACGTGTCGATCATCTCGGTGTCCCAGTTGAGCGCCTGATGGGTGGCCGTCGCGACCGATTGGGCGGTCAGCTGGTAGCCCTGGAACATGGGCTTCTGGCGCAAGAAGGCGATCGCGTTCCCAAGATCCCTCAGTTTGGCGGGCGTGACCTTCTCGCCGGTCCACGTGCGGGGGGAGGGGACCGGGTACAGGACGGGCATCCGCTACCAGCCGATCACATTGCTGCCGTTGAGCTCGTCGAGGGTGCCCGGGTCGTCGAGGGTGATGACGTCGGGGTCGCCCGGCCCCAAGGAGAGGACGACCTTCCAGTACGTGTTGTCCTTCTCGAAGGACACGTGGTGCTCCTTGCGGAGGACCTCGCACCGCAGCGACGTCGTGGCGCCGCCGAGCGGGCGACGGTTGACCGTGACCATGTCGCCCTGCTCGACACCCAAGGCGACCGGCCACAGCGTCGGGTTCGAGGCCGGGTCGATGACGATCTGGGAGACACGGTCGCCGGGGGCCTTGTACTTGGCCAGCAGGTAGTTGCCCCGGTCGCCGATGTTGTTGACGTCGACGAGGTCGGAGGCGCGGTCGAGGTCCTGCACGCCGCGCTGGGCAATGCTCGCGCTGTCGGTCAGGTGGACCTGGGCACCGTAGTGCCGCTGCTGCATGGTCAGGTCGTTGACCACCAGGGCCGGGTCACGGTCGATGGTCGCGCCGATGTCGTACGGCGTCTCCCCGAGGTCCGGCCGGTCGCCGAAGGTGTACTTCGACGTGCTGTCGTACCGGTACTGCTTGGCCGTGAAGACCAGGTTGCCGCCCGCGTCGACGTACAGGATGCCGCCCTCGCTGTCGGCGGCCTCCTCCACGTTGCTCGCGACCGGCTGCCCGGCGATATCGCTCGCGGGGACGAACGTCTGGAGCGGCGAGGTGTAGCTGATCGCCCGAGGGCCGCCCCAGCCGACGTAGGAGAGCAGGCGTGCGATGCGCTGGTCGGCGCTGTCGTTCAACATCCCGCGGTAGGCGGCCCACCAGTGGGCGACGATCCGCGAGTAGGGCAAGCGGCGGGGGAAGATCGCGACGTGGGCGAACCCGCCGTTCAGCATGCGGGAGTGCTGGCGTTGGTCCGTACAGCCGCAGACGCTGAACCAGTGCGGCTGGCTCGCGAGGTTCAATCCGCTGTTGCTGGTGTTGAACTGGCCGTTGATCCACAGATCCCAGCCGGTTTGGGTGACCGCGAGGACGTAGTGGCGCATAGCCCCGTCCACGACGGCGACGCCGGTGCTGAGGTCGGTGCGGGTGTGGGTGGTGGCGTCGAACGTCATGATCGACAGATTGCCGCCGCTGGTCACGAACAGGGAGATGATCGCGCCCGCGGCCTCCTTGAGAGTGAACAGCTGCCGGTCGGCGGTCGGCTGCGTCCCGGAGTCGACGCGCGCCCACAGCTCGATGGTGATGCCGCCCCCCGACAGCGGAGGCAGGTCCGTCGACGGCGAGTACTGCAAGGTGTATCCGTTGAGCGACTGCAGGGTTGTCAGCCCGGTCTGTGCCCATACTGTGCCGGACGGCAGCCCGTCGAGCGTGCCGTTCGCCGACCCGCCGAACCCTGCGACGACCGCGCCGCCGATGCCCTCCTTGGAGGCGGTCTGGGTGAGCACTGCGCTGTTATTCGCGGCCAGGTTCGAGGCGGTGCCTGACTCGGATGCGTCCGTGCACGCCCAGTAGCCGTACGGGGCGTCCAGCAGGATCTCCCCCGAGATCACGTCCTTAAGCTTCGTGTTCAGGGTGGCCCAGGCGTCCACGGCGGTCGCGTTGACCTCACCGAAATGGGGATCCGTCCAGCGTTGCGGCAGGCGCTCGAAGTAGTTACTGAACACGCTGTACACGCGCCCGCTCCAGGTGGCGGTCATCCGTACCGGGGTGCCGTCCGTGACGTACGGGTGCCACGTGCCGCTGACGTTTCCGGGGCTGAGGTTGCCGTCGTCGTTGCGCAACCTTAGGGCGGCGTCGCCGGCTTCGACGCCGTTGAGTGCGTAGTTGCGGCCTTGGCCGGTGTCGGCGGCGAGCAGTCGCTTGGTGAGGTCGATCCAGTTGATGGCGTCGCGGACGGTGCGGACCCCGGATCCAAACCCGGCCTCCAGCTTCACGATGGGCCAGTTCGGGTTCGGCTGGGAGGGGGCCGGGGCTGACACGCGTACGGCGCAGGAGACGGCGTGGATCGCGCACGCCGACGAGGTGGTGTAGGTGACGGACGGGCCGGAGCTGGTGTCCTGCCAGCGTGGGAGGAGCCGGGCGTCCGCCGTCAGGTCCGAGCCGTTGGTGGCGGACAGGGCGGTCAGGGACGTCCACCCCGCCGTCGCCGACGACAGGGTGGCGGTGGCGTTGTCCGAACCGCCGCAGGTGAGGGTGAGCGCCTCACCGGACG
>ERZ1292642.1650-Hain-H14-01um-R1-1650-length-10341-cov-3_pt1 | contig 10341 bp, 8 predicted proteins | sample MGYA00564403_ERZ1292642 | MGnify/ENA primary metagenome ERZ1292642 (study PRJEB36523, sample SAMEA6512643) | groundwater metagenome | collected 2019-01-09 | study: AquaDiva: Metagenomics assemblies of 32 groundwater samples | reverse complement strand
ATAATAAAACTGAGAGTAAGCATCTATAGTAAATTGATTCTGATCAAATGCTCCTATAAAGGTTTTGTTATAAATATTCTCAAGACCATTAACTAAACTTGTCTTTTTAACTTTACCTACAAGTTCTATTTTATTATGTGAGGCTCCTAGATTACTTCCTACTCCTGCTGTGTCATGATTAATAACTTGACCAGCTTCAGAGAGTAATTGAGATTGTTCTTGGTAGTCTATAAAGTTATCTAGAAACTGTAATTGTGTGGTATAATAAGGTATAGGAAAACAGAATACAGAGTGATCGAAAATGGAGAAATCCTCTACCTGTCCTTCAGCAGGAACACTTCGATCAGGGGCGAGAGGGTGCGTGCGTGGGGTACGGATTCGCCCACGACCTGGCCGCTACACCAGTCGCAGTGTCGGGGGTTACTGGCGGCTGGGCTCGTGAGATCTACTGGCTAGCCCAGCAGGCAGATCAGTGGCCGGGCGGGGCGTACGAGGGAGCCTCGCCCTTCTACGAGGGCACCAGCGTCCTAGCCGGAGCCAAGGTGGTCACAGATCTAGAGCACTACTCTGGCTACACATGGGCTCTCAACGCCCAGGAGATTGCAGTCGGCGTCGGATACAAGGGGCCGTGCATTCTCGGCCTCCCGTGGTACCAAGGGATGTACGCCACTGACACGGCTGGCTTCATCCACCGCTCCGGCGAACTGATTGGTGGTCATTGCCTTCTAGCCATCGGAGTGAAGATCGTCTGGAAGTCGTGGATCAATCGGTTCTTCTCTCGGAAGTGGGACAACGTCGACTACGACCGTTCGTACGTGACTCTTCACAACTCGTGGGGTCCGTCTTGGGGCCAGAACGGCAGAGCGAAACTCTCGCTCAGCGACCTCGAAGCGTTGCTGGCGGAGCAGGGAGACGCCTGCTTCCCGGAGAGAATCGTCAAGATCTTCACATGAAACTGAACCGCCGTCTTCTTCCGTACTAATACTGTAAATAGACCTCCAACTATTTACACGTATAGTAATGTTGCGCACTTACCAATAGATCTGTATCATTTCATGTATGTACGACGACACATCGACAGTTCTGACTGAGTCCAATCTGGCCCTGGTGGAGGAACTCCGTTCAACGCGTGAGTTCGTCAAGAAACTCAAGGCCCGAGAGGACGAAATTCGCAAGATTCTCCTTGAAGAACTCAAGGACTCCGACCAAGGGATCACCGCTTCCGGCGTCCCGATGATCGAGGTGGACAGACAGTCCCGCACTCGGGTAGACGGCAATCGCCTACAGGCGCTCTACCAAGAGGTGTGGGAGGACTGTCAGATCGAGAGCACCGTCCAGGTTCTCCGACTGCCTGAAACGACCTAGAGATCCTTGGCTACTAACTCGATGGCAAAGCCTCTGAAGCACTTCGACCCCGATTGGCGCAGATCCGCAGCATGTAGCGGGGAGCCACCGTCGGTGTTCTTCTTTGAGGACACGTCTCCCAATCACCAGGCGAGACGCATGTGCGTGGCCTGCCCCGTTCGGTTGGACTGCTTGGAGTACGCCACCGAACATGAGAAGGATTGGGGCATCTGGGGTGGTGTGACAGCGAGAGTGCGTCTGACGCTCAGACGGCTCATGTTGCAGACCAAGACCAAGTCGGTCCAGGAACTACTAGCAACCAAACCGAACGCCGTCCTGAAGATGTACCCAGCGCCGAGGCGCATCTACCGCAGAAACGCAGATAGGCCATCCCCCATCTCAACCAATGAGATGTTCGTGAGCCTCATCGAAGCGGCGAAGATCCGTCAGTCGAACGAGTGAGGTGCCAGCGCCGCTAGCAGGCTGACCACTGCACTGATCGCCATAGCCCCGGTGAACACCTGCCAGCCCCACACATCACCGACGATTCCCTGTCCAACAGCCAGAAATCCCCCTACCCACACGGACATACAGAACGGGCATGTGATAAGTTTGCCAAGCCATCTTCCGTGGAGTCGGTCCCGCAAACCGCCGAACGGGAACTCATCCGCAGTGATGAGTCGAGTGAGCCGATAGGCCGCTAGGACCAGTACGATGAGTGTTAGTGTCCCGATGTTCTCCACGATGCCTTCTAGGATAGACCACAATGGCTAGCAGACGCTTCTTCGACAAGAACGATAGATCAGATGTGGTCGTACCGGACGGTACCCCCGCAGAGGCTGTCAGGTACTCAGCGCCGCGGGCAATGACCGCTGGTGTGGAACAACTTGACCTCACGAAGCGGCAGGACAAACTCCGCCAGACCCAGGCATGGCAGACCGCTGCCTGCGCATACATGGACCAGATCGGCGAGATCAAGTATGCCTTCGGACTGACCGCCAACATAACTTCGCGGGCACGGTTCTACGCTGGTGTGATCGACAACAACGACGAGCCTCCTGTGGATGTCGAGTCGTTCTTGAAGAGTGTGGAGTCCGTCGAGACTGAGCAGCACGCAACCAATCTGGTGGATACGGCTAAGGTCGCCGAAGAGGCTATCCGGGACCTGTTCAGCGGTGGTCAAGCCCGTCTCACTCGCATCCTGGCACTGAATCTACAAGGGCCTGGCGAGGCGTACATCTTCGACAACCACGGCATCTGGGACGTCGCCAGCGTCAAGGAAATCACTTGGGGTGAACCGCCTCGTCTTCAGCGAAGCAAGTACGGAGGCCGACAAGGACAAGCCTCCGGCATCCCCCTAAAGGAGGGGGCATACATCGCTCGTGTGTACCGCGAGCACCCCATCTACGCAGCCGACGCCGACTCCAACATGCTCGGCGTGCTCGATCCGTGTGAGCAGGTGGTTCTGTTCGACCAGATGATGCGGACGATCACTCGCAGCCGACTATCGGCTCCGGTGTGGACCGTTCCCAGTGGGACGGTCGCACTCAACGGCAAGCCGATTGACGAGGCGATCCGAGAGTTGGTGCAGCAGCCCATCGAGGATGAGTCTTCGCTGTACACCATCGCACCTCTGATCTTGCAGTTGCCGGAGGGCCAGAAGATCGAGCAGATCGAACTAGGCCGCAAGGTCGACGACGCGATGGTGTCGCTACAGGAGAACTACCTACAGCGGATCCTCGACGGGCTCGACATCCCCAAGGACATGGTCAGCGGAATGGAGGGTGTGCGGTACTCCAACGCCCTCAGTGTCACGGACAACTACTTCAAGGGGCACATCGAGCCTCTCCTTGTGTTGATCAGCGACATCCTTACGCACGCCTACCTGCGACCGATGCTGCACAAGGCTGGCGTCTCGCACGACATCCTCGACCGGTTTGTCGTCTGGTACAACCCGGCGGCGATCGTTACCCGGCCTGATCGCTCTTCCTCGGCCGACACCGGACACACCAAGAAGTTGATCAGCGGCGCAGCCTGGCGACGGGCGCACGGCTACTCGGAGCACGACGCACCCGACGAAGACGAACTGCTGCGCCAGTTGGCCCTGGAGCGGGCAGTCATCCCTCCGGACATGTCCCCGGCGCTCATCGAGAGCATCAACCCCGCTTTCTTCGCCAAGATTCGTCAAGCAGGTCAAGAGGCTGCCGGTATCCCCGACGAAGTCCAGCAGTTGCTGTTCAACGAGGGAGGTGCGACTGCCCCTGCGGACGAGGACGGAGCCGCACCGGCTCCCGCCCCGGCACCGGCTCCTGCGGCTACAGCACCTGCACCTCTACAGCCCTACGACCCCGAACGAGCGGAGGAGATCAACCGCTCCCTGAACGAACCATCCGACGGGACCGGCCAGTTCACTGAGACAGAAGGCCAAACTCGATCGACGAGCGGCGACGAACTCTCTCGTGGCGGAACCATGCCGCCGAGACCGCGATGATGTCACTGACCGGTGTGCTTGGCTACAAGCCCCTATTCTGATACTTGCATGTTTACCTCCCATGAGCACGAAGATGACTTCACACACAGCAACTGCGGTTGCGGTCACTGTGATGATCATGATGAGTTGGGCTACGACGACGAGGACGTGTATGACGACCCGTATGAGGTCATCATGTACGACATCGACGCCGAGGCCGACGATCTGTATTCGCTCATCGAGATGCTCGAAGACAGCGCACGGTCTTGGTATGCGCGTCGGCGTCTAAACGCTCTCGCAGCCTCCGGGCCGCTCAGCGACTTGGTCGCTGCAATCATCATCGACTCTCTGGGACGCCGCTGGAACCCGCTTGAGCACCCAAGAGATCGCTTCGGACAGTTCATCGAAACCGGAGGCTTCCTCCGATGGGTGATGGGCGGGCTGAACCTCCGCGGGCAGGTTACCCGAATCGACTCGGACGGCAGGATCCACATCCGCTCGGTCGGCAATGACAACATCCCCGACGGCAAGGTTCTCAGGTTCAAGCCTGAACAAGCGTCGAAACTGATCAACATCGCTGACCCCAAGGCTGGACTATCCGAGGGGCCGCTGCCCGACATCGACCTTGATGCGGACATCCCCGACTTCCCTGAGGCGTCTCCTACTCAGAAGCGCATCTACAACACCTTGCAGCACGGCGACATGCCTGCCGAGGACTTGGACCGCGCAGTCAACACCGGGGATCTGGGCAGGGAAGACTTCTCGGCTGAAGTCCTCGGTCTGAAAGAGCGGGGACTGGTTGAGATTGAGCAGGGCGACAAGCCTCGGGTCCGTCGCCATGACGACGCCGATCTGGGACTCATCGACGCTGGGGACGATGAGGTTGCCGAAGTTGGCGATGACGAGACGCCTGATCTCGAAGACAGCCCTGCGTTCACCAAGGCACAGCGAGACCTTCTAGATCGCGTAATTGAGGCCGACAGCGGGCAGGGCGACGGTGTCTTGGAGTCGGAACTCGGCGAGTTCGACCCGGTAGACCTCCAAGAACTCATCAATGCAGGCGCTGTCGAGGTCGGAGCAAACGAACTATTGTTCGCCGAGAACCCAGAGGGTGGAGACGAGCCTGGCGCCAACGCACCTGCCAAGGCTGATCTGGTCACAGAGATCTTCAATGCCGCAGGCGAGCGATTTGACGATGGCGATCTTCAGGAAGCGTTCCAGCACTACGCCGAAGAACTCGCTCGTCCAGGCGACGAGAACAATGCGGAACTTCCCGACGGCGTCCCCGCCGCCAAGCGCCGTAACGCCGAGGCCGCTGCCAAGAAGTGGTGGGAAGAGCGCAACGCCGGAATCCCAGGCGAAGACGACGGTGCCGATGCCCCCGAAGCCGACGTGCCAGAGGCTGAGCAGGCCAAGCCCAAGGACGCCCTTAACCCACGAAACAAGGCGCTGGCAGATGCGCTGGCGGCAGAGTGGATGCCCGACGAGAAGTTCCTCGACTCCCCTAAGGGACTCGATTACGCAGAGGCGCTCAAGCGGTTCTTCGACGCCGAGGACTTGGACGAAGCAGGGTTCTCAGATCTCGCCAGGATCAAGCGAGACGACGCTACAAGACTCCTCCGCAAGATCGACGTCGTATCAGAGGAAGACATCGCCGGGTGGCCTGACGCCGTTCGGAACGCCCGCCAGGCTGACAGCGAGAAGGTCGTCCCCGACGCTCCTGACGCCCCGGAGGTCGTAGAAGACGTCCCTGAAGTGGACACCCCTGAGCCCGACGCCGACCCCGCCGAGATGCTACGACAAGCAGTTCATGGCGTCCCCGAAGCGGATCTCCCCGAGAGCGACTTCGATCCTGACGCCGAGGACCCTCTCGACAATGACGCAGATGGTTTCGGCAATCTCCCCGATGCGGGACCTCCCGAAGAGGCTCTCACCCCCGATGAGACGCCCTCTCCTGACATGGATGAACTCCTACAGAGGTTCATGGATCGCCCCGAGGGGGAGTACGGTCCAGAGGTCATGCGTCTCCGTCGGGAAGGTCTCATTGAGGATAACGGACTCAACGACTGGCGGCTCACGCAAGCCGGTCGGGACCGCCTCGGCATTGTAGATGAGCCTGGCGATGACGCCGATCTAAACCAAGCCCTAGACGAGCGACAGGCAGCAGAGGACGCCATCTCTGGCAACGAACTGTCCGATCCCGTCGACGCCCCGCTAGGCGGCGTATGGGACATCAATCAGATGGATGCCGCCGTAGAAGTGCGGGAGGCCATGATCGATGCGCAGAACGGCGTTATCAGTCGAGACGATGCGTATGAGATTGCTGCTGGGAAGGTTCGAGATGGGGTCCTTTCGCAAAACGATCTGGATCTGATCCAAGAGAGTGCGAAGAACGGCATCTCCAATGAGTGGGATCCCGATCGAGAGATCGACTTCGTCGGAGACCAACGCGTACCTGACGAGTCCCCCAACACCGCCAACAAGGTCGATGTGATTGAGTTCGGGGGCGAGAAATACGACCGGTTGCCTGAGGGCAGCACCCCTCAATTTGGAGATGTGGTCGACGTAGAGCAGGCCGACGGCTCCCTCCTCGCCCTTCGGGTCCACGACCCAGATGGTGTAGGGGTACTGGTAGACGGAGGCGGCAGGGCTAGGCCCAATCCACGACAGAACTACAACCCCAAGAACGTGAAGAACGTTTGGCGGGTGCAGGAGCCTGAATCCGACGAGAGGTTTAGCCGACCCGGCGTACCTGAGGGTGTCGCTCCTGCTTTGCTGGATCGAGCAAACGCGGGCGCTCCGGCGTTCGTGCCGGGTGAAGGTGACGGTGTCCCAGCAGCGGGCAAGCCTGCGCTCGAAGCCATTGACAATCAGCCCGACTGGCTGGACAACAAGCCCGACGTATCGCTGGAAGGCGATGTACTAGACCGTAAGGGCAACCCCGTCGAACTCGGAGGGTGGTACAGGGCTAACAAGGGCGGCGAAGGCGACCCCGATCAAGTAATCGGATTCTTCCGACAAGATCGCTACCCAGGCTGGATCCTGGTAGAGACCCCCGACGGGAAGCAGAAGGCCGTCAATGCCCGAGGCGACGGGCCAAACGCTGGCCTCAACCGCAAGCCGGACCCAGGCACAGAGCGCCGCAAGCAAGCACGTGTACAGCGTGCCGTTGCTGGTGATGAGTTGCTCGACCTCGACCAGAACAACCCCAAGAACGTGCTGAAGGGCGGCACACTCGCAGAGGTCGGCATGCGCGTCCGATTCGAGCGCAGCGGCGAGAAGAACGGTGTGGCGTACAACGCTGGCGAAGAGGGCGTGGTCGTTCGGATCGGCTGGAACGCCGCTGCAAACCGCCCAGCGATCTACGTCATCAAGCCGGGCGCTAAGGGTCAAAGAGAAGAAATCCAGTTGGCCCCCCGCTACCTCTCTCCGGTTCTCGAAGGCACGCCGAGGGTCCCGACCCCCGACGCTCCTGGCGCACCCAACGCCCCAGGCGCAAACCTCCCGGACAGGGAGTGGGAGGTCCCGTCCGACGATGAACTACTCGATCGGATAAAGGGTCTCGGCGGAGAGGTTGAGTTCATCCCCTTCAACAACGCCCACCAGAATCCTGGCGTCGTTTACGATCAGGTGATGGCTCTTGTTGACCGCAAGCAGATCGAGATCGTTCCTGGCGGCGAAAAGGATGGGAGGCTCATGATCAGGCTTCCCGGAGGTGGCCAGCCTGCACCCGACGCCAACCTTCCTGACGGGGCTGAGAACCCGTATGAGGGCAGGATTCTCGGCATCATCGATGGCGCAGACGCCGACGGCTTGCTGAGATCCGACCTGATCGATGTGGATGATGAAGACATCAATGGGATCGACAAGCAGTTCGACGCCCTTGAAGCCCTCATTAATCGAGGCGTCTTGGAGCGGGTGCAAAACGACGATCCTGGCAACGTCCGCTATCGCCGCAAGTCCGAGCCAGAACTCCCTCGCGGAGCACAGAACGAAGTAGAGGCAGACCTACTCAACATCATCGATGACGCCGGAAACACCGACGGTGTCGGCGGCTCGGGGTTGGTTGACATCGACGCAGAGGATGCCCCAGAAAGAATGATGGCTCTGCGCGGACTAGTTGAGCGGCGCATTCTTCGTCGAGACCTGAACGACGACGGTCGCCCCGTCTACCGCAGAGCGACGAGCGGCGGGGCGCCGAGAGAGATGGACGACGAAGAAGCCCTCGCAGCACTCCGCGCAGGAGAGGACCCGTTCTCGATCGTCAATCCGAACCTAAGCAGTCTCCTGGCGACCGCTGGATTCTCTAAACTCAAGAACAAGAATTCCGGAATCTCTCAGGACAACCATTGGAGAGTCTCCCCCATTAAGGGAGAGTTCCCGATTGAACTGAAGGGGTACGGAGCACAATCAGGCCACGTCTACATGGAAAAGGCGGCATCGGGCCAACTCAGCAACGACGTCATGAATGAGTTCATCGCCGGGGCGTTGAGTCAGGGCATTCAGGACTCCATCGGACGGGACGCCCCAGGACTGCTGTACCACCCGAGGGTGTCCCTCGCGAAGCCCCCTACCGGGATGGGCTCTAGGGCGGGCGGGGCCGTTCTCATGGATCACGCCGCCCACGGTTACCCAGAAGGACACGAGTTCTATAACGGAAGGGGCCTGTCTCCGAGTGAACTCCAACAAGGAGGGGCCTCCTCTGACCTCATCGGCATGGGGCTCTACGACTATCTCATTAACAACACTGTTGACCGGCACTCCGGTAACCGGATGTACGTCAAGGACCCCACCACCGGAGAAGTACGAGTCGTCGTAATCGACAACGGATTCGGATTCGGAGCGTCTGGTTTCTCACGCACGGCTACTCTCCAGCAGTTCTTCAGGGAGTCGTTCAACACCAGTGATCTTGTGCGGCAGGCCGATCGGAAGGACAGACCGGCCGTGGAGAAGGCTGTCAGAGACTTCGTCTCTGCGTACCAGAACCTGGACGTAGAAGCGACCATGGCCAGCATCAAGTTGCAGTTCCCCGGCATTTCTCCTGAGCAGGAGAAGTACGCCAGAGACTGGCTTACGGTGGCAAAAGTCCGTGTAGATGCCATCGGACTTGACATTCCCGGTGCTGTTGATACAATTATGGCACTCTAAGGAGGAACGATGCCTACCTACAACATCTATCCATACAGCAACGCCCAGCAAGACGTCGAGCCCGTGGCCACCGTCACGTTAAGTGACGACGGCACAAACATCGTCAGCGTCAAGAGCAGCGATCGGGAAGCCCAGGCTGAGATTGCCAGGATGCTCGACGAATATGTGGAGCGCGGGCTTACACCAGAGTACGCGATTGTACGCATCGCTGGGTCGTACGGAGACGTCGCAGAGGTCCACGAGAACGGCAGCATCGGAGAATGAGCGACACGACTGCTAACGGGCTCCCCGACGGGCTTATGGCGATGGTGGACGACGAAGGCGTCGTCATCACGCTCTACAAGAGCGACCCCAAGTATGGGGCAGTGCTGCGTCGCAAGAACGAGTGGATCCCGCTGACTGATATGTCGGTACTGGCCGATCTCTCCTTCGTTGGCGTCCAAGACAGCGCAGAGGCGCTCTACGACGAGCACGACGCAAACGGGAACCTGCTCCCGATCAAGTTCTACTCACCCACTGCTGAGGGTCCGTACTGGCCAGAGTACACTGTACTTACTGACGAAGAGGCCGCAGCGGGGGGCATCTTCGACGAAGAAGACGACGAGGCCAGTTCTGAATCAGACACAGTGGAAGAGCCGCTCGCTGCGTCCGTCACGCTTGCCAGTGCCGAGGATCTTGATGCCGCTATCGCAGCCGCAGCAGAAGATCCAGACCTCCGTTGGTACGTCGAGCGTCGAGTAGCCGCTCTCGGGCTAGAGGCTGACCTACCGTGGCTAAGGGTCTAACCGCCGCTGAGAAGTTCTTTCGCAGGGTCGAGGCTCTAGCGCTTAGTGCTCTTCCGACCAAGGAACTGACTGCCGCAGCGCCAGAACATCACGACGGCGTGATGGTGGCCCTCGTCCCCGAGGATCCAGAGTCCCTGGTGGTAGGCGGCGAAGGCGCCCTCCCTGCGGACGACCTTCACGTCACCCTGTGCTACTTGGGCAAGGTGCAAGACCTGTCCTCTTTCGACCAATCGAAGATCCTGGCCGACGCCCGTCGCGTGTGCGACGAGATCGGGCGCTCCTTCTCGACGACCGCCGATGGAATCGTCGTCATGGGGCAGAACGATGACGGTATCCCTGCGACCGCCTTGCTCGTTCAGTCCGACGACATCGTCAACCTCTACGACGCTCTTTCTGGGGCGCTGAACTTCAAGTCAACGTATCCGTCGTTCATTCCACACATGACCACCGGCTACGGCATCCCCGTTGAGGAAGCGCAGAAGAAGGTCGGCCAGCAGGTCAACTTCGCCAACGTCGTCGTGAAGTTTGGCGATACGAAGCACGTCATCCCACTAACTGCTGCCATCACAGCCGCCAACAGAACGGCGAACGTCA
>ERZ1292642.1649-Hain-H14-01um-R1-1649-length-10341-cov-7_pt1 | contig 10341 bp, 16 predicted proteins | sample MGYA00564403_ERZ1292642 | MGnify/ENA primary metagenome ERZ1292642 (study PRJEB36523, sample SAMEA6512643) | groundwater metagenome | collected 2019-01-09 | study: AquaDiva: Metagenomics assemblies of 32 groundwater samples | reverse complement strand
AGGCAGGCGGCCGAAGTGAGTTTCTCAATTAGATTAGCTGAGTTAGAGGAGTGCCTGCAATGACCGAAATGAACGATGTAGAATTGGCTGCTCTCACAGCACTTGTTGACATGACGCGTATGCTTTGTGCCGCTGAAAACGAGAGCAGATTGCTGCAAGGCTTTTCGCCGGCATGGACGACAAAATGTGCGGAGAGCGATGAAGAGGCTGCTCTGCGTGAGGAACTGGTTAAACGTGGCGTGCTGAAACAGAAAGGGAAAACATGACCTGCCGATTCGACGAGACAAAGCAACACGCCACCGACGACAACCTCCATTGTGAGGGCTGCCTTTGGGACGAGATTGACGAGTTGCGCCGCAAGCTGAAGGCGCTTGAACTGCGCTGGACGAAAGAAATGCCGAGGAAAAAGGGCCAGTATTGGATACGCAGAGAATGGTTGGTAGGCAAGGACAAGATTGTGGAAGTTGAGTACAGCGAACAGTTGTCGTATTGGGGCTATTGGGATCATGGCGGCCATTTTTACGAATGCGAAGACGACCGACTTTTGTTCGCCGGCCCGATACCAGAACCGTTGCCGCAGGAGAATGAGTGACTGAAATGACCTGTCCCAAATGTGCCGCGGAATGTATCAGAGATGAAGTCGATATTGGAGTCGGCACGCAGTACGGTCCGTTTGAGTGTCCAAAATGTGGATGGTCGCAGGCAGATGAGGTGGATATTTTTCTGCAAATCGCGCAACAAATCGCTTCTGATGACCCAAAGACAAAGCAAGCAGAGGAGCAGGCATGACCGCCAAGCAACGTGAAACTGCTATGACGAAGTGGAAGCGGCGCATGGCCCAGGAGTCGCGGCGAAAGCGCGAAGCCTACGAATTGACGTGGGACGGCAGAATGGCAAAAATTGGGAAAATGTTGCTGGCCTTGAAACACGAATTTGCGGCGTGTCTCGAAGCGGTGAAACAGGAGAAATCTTCACGCGGAAAAGACAAAAGGAGCAGCGGTGTCTTGGGTTAATTTCTTGATTACTTGCGGGCGATGTCACGGCCACGCCTTTGCAAAGGGGCGCAACCTTGGCAAGCAATCGGACGGGCAGGATATTTTGGTCATCGACCAGGTAACGTCGAAATGTCCTTGTGATTGGGGTGTCAAGATTCCGGCGGGATCAAAGATTGAATTGGTCGAGCCACCCCAGGGCAAATTGTGGGAGAAAAGCTGGAAGCAGCATAAACCGTTGAAAGGAACTAAACTGATAATTCCATGAATACCACACCAAAGCTTTACAGGTTGGATGCTTTTGTAAATGAAATCATCCTATTTCAAACTAATCTTATTTGGCGTCCAGGGCAGGAAGGTTTTTTTTGGGCTGACAGTAAAGTTTTCCGTTCCGTCACTTACTGGATTGAGAGACGTTCTGATGATTTGTGGGTCTTAAAGAGAGGCCAACACTATAAGACCGCTAGGCTACTCACGCCATCTCCATTAGAGTTTCCAGAAGTTGCGGCAAGCATTGCGATTCTCTATGAATACAATCTCATGTTGAGATTCAATTCTGATTGCGACAAGAAAAAGAAAAAGAAAAAATAGCATGAAGCCCGTTGGCCAGCTTTCGCTATCCGAGTTGGATTACCTTGTCGCCACGCTGGAGAAGATGCCAGTCCGAATTGACGAAAACGGATTGGTGCGCAAGGCGGACGGAGTAGACGGCGGATGCTATTGCCCCAGTCGGAAATGGGTTTACGGCAGCCCGATTATTGAACGAGAAGGCATTGAAATCTGGGACCCTGAAATCCCAGGCGTGCCTTTTTACGCTCATCACCCCTTGGCGAATGGACGCACAATTTCCTTCGGCGGCACTACCGGGCTGGAGGCTGCGATGAAGGCTTACGTGGCGGCGAAACTGGGCGATCCAGTGGACGTTGACCTGGACCGAGAATTACAAACAACTTGAAAGTTTCAGGGATTTGAGTACTTTATCGGCGATTGGACTTAAACCAAATGCCAGATAATCTCGTATCTCATCCGCCTGAAGATTTGGACAAACCCCAGCCTTGGGTGTCCCAAGAGACACCCTTAAGGCCAGTTAAACAGTTTAGCCCCACGTCAACCGAAGCAAGCCGCAACACCTGGAAAGATAGACAGAAAACAAACCGGGCCGCGAGGCGCATTCAATATCAACTGAGTTCCGACATTCTCGCGATGGAGGAAGCCGCCGCCTCGATGGGTAGTATTGACCGTCGGGTGTTCCAGGCACGGCTGGCCGTAAAAATGCCGCCTGAAACGATGGCACGAATGATGAAGAGTTTATCCAAATCCAAAGTTGAAGACATTCGGCTGAAGGTTTTGGAGCTTTGGTTTAAGGTCCAAGGATTCCTCAAGGACCCAGGCCAGGAAGTCACTGTCAACATGCAGGCGTTGGTGACGCCGGACGCGCTCAAGAACGCCTTGTCGGGCCTCAGCCATGTTATCAATCCGATCCGAACCCGTTTACAGGAGCCATCCAATGGCAAGACGCTCGAAAGTTCCGTTGTTAGATCAGAATCCGACGCCGTTAGTCCAGTTCCCGACACCATCCCCGCAAGCGCAGACGCTCTCCCAGACAGCGGACGACGAGATGGTGATGGAGGGGGACGAGGAAGCGATGGAGCCGGAACCGATGGACCCATCCCAAGCCCAGGAAGTTCCACCAGCCTCGGAAGCGGCTGGATCGGATAGCGCAATCTCCTCGGAATTGGGGGCTTTCATTGCCGCGTGCGATTTGGCGGTGGAGAAGTTGCGCGCCAAAGTCATGGCGGAGAACCCGTCCGTCCAGGAGATTCAGGCTTATGTGGACGTGGAGCGCCAGCGCGCGGTCGCTGTGGGCTTGCTGGAATCCAGGACGGAGGCGCGCATCGCCGCCCTTGAACAGGCTTCGATGGAGATGTGGCAGGTTTTGAAGGAATTGGACGTGGAAATCAAAGCCATCATCAGCATGTTGAATCATAGGCCAATTCCTTTTGGCCATCCGCAAGCGGGCAACAATACGAAGCCGCCTTATCCTGGAATCCGCTCATGAACTGCATCGTCTGCAATAACGGCGAAATAGAAGAGGAACAGTTTCTTACCTGTTGCAACTGCTCTATCAGAATGGAGACTTCCTATTCCGATTTTCTGAAATGGTTTGTGCGGATTGGGATTGTTGCAGGCGACCAGCGCCAGTTAGAGGTTTACGGGGCGTTGTCTGCGCCCATGCGGGCCAAGATCACCTATTCCCTTGTCAACGAAAAGTATCTGCTGTTCGAGCCGTTGCCGTTTCAGAGAGCCTTTCTGTTTTGCCAGGCAAGAGTGGCGGCTTGGTTTTCCGGGAATCAGGTTGGGAAGACGTTATGCGGGAGCATCCGCGATCTGTGGGATATTCTTTGCGTTTATCCCGACGACTTCCCGCAAGAGAGGCGGCTGAAGCCTCCGACAGTTGGACGGATTTGGGTGCCTGACTTTGGCCATGTGGACCGCGTGACGCTGCAAAAGTTTCTGGAGTGGTATCCTGATTGGCCGAGAAATCACAAGAGCAACGACACTTGGGAGCTTCGCCGAAACGTCCAGGGAGTCGTCCATCGTGTGACGCATAATCCCACAGGATCGTCGTTCGACATTTGTTCGGCCACCCAGGAGCCGGAAGTCGCCGAAGGATGGGTAGGCGATTGGGCGCACCCGGACGAAGACATTAACCGGAGGGCGTTCACGGGAACGCTCCGCGGCCTGATGGCGCGAAACGGGCAGATGCGGATCACCTATACGCCGCTGGGCGAGCCGTGGATGCACCGCGAGATTTTGATGAAGCAGGAGCCGGGCGAAATAGAGTGTTTTAGCGCGGAGATTTGGGAGAACGCATTGAGCCGGGGCGGATACGTGGCCGACAAGGCGATTCAAAAGATGCTGGACGCCACGCCGGAGCATGAACGCGCTGCCCGCGAGAAGGGCATCTTTTTTCACATTTCACGCGCCGCTTATCCAGAACTTCATCAGCATCCGAACATCTTCCAGAAAATCGACTCCATCCCGCAGGATTGGATCGTCGTCAGCATCACGGACTTCCATCAGGCAACGGCGGTCCACACCCTTTGGATGGCGATCAATCAGTTCAACCAGAAGATATTTTTCGACCAGTTAATTTTGAAAAATGTGTCCATTGATTTATACGTGCAAGAAATGTTGGAGGTGGAGCGACGCTGGCATATCGTGCGAATAGGGGCGCGTTTGGTGGATAGGACGATGGACACCAAGTATCAGGTTGTCATAGGCAAGGATTTTGAGGTCTTTAATCCTTACGAGGCCATGTGCGACGCGCTGATGGCGAAACAATCGCCAACGCTGGAAAAAGTGACTGGCAGCGAAGGCGCAATTCCTCTGGTGAGAAAGTTGATGAAGCCGGTCTTCGAGCCGCGCTTGAACAAAGAAATTCAGCCGTTCATTATCGGGCACAAGTGCAAGGAATTGATCGAGACGTTGCCGGAGTATTCATTCGGCGAGTATACTTCAGGCCCGATGAAGGGGGAGGCGAAAGAGGATATCAACAAGGCGCAAGCGCGGGGCGCGCACCAAGTCGATGCGATGCACTACGGAATCGCTTTCAATTTCACTTGGGAGGAACTGGCGGAACGGCCTCCTCCTCCTGGAACGATTGGCTACGATATTCAGCAGGCGATAGCGCAGAGCAAGATGATGCGTCGAAGCGTGGTGGGGGCATCCCTCGTGGCGTCAAGAAATTAGGTGAAACGTGGCGAAGAAAAAGAAAAGCGACGAACCTGAAGAAAGCGACGTGAAGGCGTCCTCCGAGGAGGAGATGGTCAAACGGTGGGGCCGTCGCCTTGCTGCCTTCGAGTCGTGGAAGGGCAAGAAGGAGAATTTCGACAAAAAGCTCAATGAGCGGTTCATGGACTACTACCGGAGCATGTTTTACGACAAAACCTCCAAGGCGGACCGCGCGGGCATCAACCTTGTCTACGCTTATGTGTCTATTGTGATGGCTGGCATCTCAAAGGCGAATCCCAAGCCGCTGGCCGTGCCGCGCGGCATCGACTATACCGAAGAGGTGAACGTGGGCGAGGCGGTGCTGGCCTATGAAATGTATGAGTGCAATTATCGGAAGGAATTGGAATTGATGGGGGTCACCGCGCTACTCAACGACATGGGCGGCTGGGTGAAGGTGGGTTACGACAGCGAATTTGGCTATGCGGAGAAAGAAAAGACGCGTGAAGACGGGCACCGGCTGGGCCGCGACAAGGATGAAGTGGTCGAGTATGACGAGTATGTGAAGAGCGAACACCCCATCGTCAAGTGGGTGCCGAGCGAGGACGTGGCGTTTGATTGCGCGGTGTCGAACGATATTGAAGAAGCTTCCTGGGCGGCCATTCGGGTCCGGCGCACGCGCGGCGACATGCGGGACGATCCGGCCTATCGTCAGGAAGTTGTCAAAAAGATTTTCAGCTATTTGCGGGCGGATGAAGACGAGGACGAGATTGAGGAGCTATGGGAGATTTGGGACAAGAAAAGGAGGATGCTCTACGTCTACTGCGAGAAATGCAAGGACGATTTCTTGATGGAACCGAAACTGTGGCCCTACGATGTCGAGGGCTTCCCGCTGGTCCATCTGAAATTTGTGGACGTGCCGGGCAAGATTTTTGGCCAGTGTCCGGTTCGCACCTTTTTCCAACTGGTCGAAGAGCTAAACCGGTTGAGGTCCACCTTCATGTTGAAGTCGAGGCATACGGTGCCGAAGTGGGTCACCCGCAAGAATACGCTGGACAGCGAGGGCAAGGCCGCATTCGAGGACAGCACTCCGATGACTCTGATTGAAACTTTGGGTGATCCTTCAGCGATTGTCGCTCTCGACCAGCCGCAAGTCCCGATGGACGAGCGGCATCTGGCAAAGGATGTGATGGATGACTTCCGGTTTGTGTCCGGCACGTCCGAACAACAGGCTGGCGTTGGCAGCAGCAGCGACGTGACGGCGACGGAAGTTATCGCGCGCCAGCAATCCAGCCAGTCGCGAATCGGCAATATGAGGGAGCGATATGAACACGCCTGGGAAAAGGTGTTGAAGAAAGTATTGCTGTTGGTCAAGCAATTTTACAAGCCGGACCGGATTATCCCCATTATCGGCGAAGGCCAATATGTGGAGGACTGGACAAAGTGGACCGCGGCTTGGCGTGATGCGGAGTATGACATCGTGGGAATCCAGATGGGAAGCACCGCGCCCATGAGCCGGGAAGCGCGCCAGCAACGATTGAATCAGGCCGCGCAAACCATCCCGACCCTGTTCCAGGGCATCATGCAGACCGAGACGATGGCCAAGGCGAATGGGCGGCAGATGGACGGGACCATCTTGCTGCGCGAGCTGATCCGACCGTATGACGACGACATTGACGACAAGACCTGGAAATTGATTTTCCCGGACATCGCCGACACGCAAGACCCTTACGGGGAGAATCGCACCATCCAAAACGGAGGCATGGCGATTGTCTTGCCAGGCGATAATAACGGCTACCACCTGAAGGTTCACATTCCGTTCTATCAGGATTTAGTTGACGGCAAATATGGAACGGATCAGCAAACAGGTTCGGCGATTCAAATGGTGCTTGGGCACATCAAGGATCATCAGGGGGCGATGGCCGTGACCAATCCGACGGACCCGAATGCCGCCAATCTGATGCCTCCACAAAATGGTGGTGGAGGGAATGGCAATGCCCCGATGCCGCAGGCGAATGCGGGCAACCTGGCGCCAGCGGTGAATCCGCAGGCGGAAGGATCGCTTCCGCCGAATCCCTCTCCGGGCCAACTGGGTGGACGGGCGAACTCGATGGTAGGGCAGGCGGCTCCGAGAATGGCGGGCAATCCTGAGATGATGATGCGCCAGGGTGCGGGTGCAATGCAGTTTTAGAAACGGAGACCGTGATGCCAACCTATGATTTGCAGTGCGACGTTTGCAGCCATGAATTCGAGGAGATGGTGCCGATGTCCGGGTTGTCGGCGGCGAAGTGCCCCAAGTGCGGGTCAAGGGCGCGTCAGATGTTCAAGCAGCCGCCGATGTTGGGATGGCGGACCAAGACGATCAATGTTGGAGCCGACAGAATGGAGATAGGATCGCGCAAGCAGCACCGCGAGGAACTTTGGAAAAGGGGCATATATGACCCGAACGACGATGTCGGAAATCCCCTGACTTTCAAGCGCGGAGTGACTAAACGAGAGAAAAGAGATGCCGTGGAAAAGCACTTTCGCCAGGCCGCCAGAAAAGTTTCGATTTGACTTTTGCAGGTAACTTGTTATTTTTCGCACACATGGCTACCCATACCACAACCACACAGCTTAGTATCAGGGCCACCATTCAAGGTATTCCGCAGTTGTTTGCGGACTCTTTCACGACGGAAAGCGTGAGCGAAAGCCCGATCATGTACGGCTCGGTTGGGACGGCCTTTGCCACAATTTTCGACGCCAGCCAGACGACCATTCCGCCGATAGGCGATGCGACTCCAACCGACCAGCCGTTTTTGTTTGCCATCAAGGCTTCGCTTCAGGACATTCGAGTGAGACGAACGGACAGCGGTGGTAATTTATGGTTTGACCGGGTGCCAGCGGGCATGTCGCTTGTCATCCCGGACGTTCGTTGTGGCTTGACAAACGCTTTGCGATTGGAGCAGATAGACATTCAATCCGTGACCGGAACCGCGGACTACGCCTACATTTTGCAGCATAATTGAGCAATGACGATGCCTAAAGTCGGCAAAAAACATTTCGCCTATACCCTCGAAGGAATTCGAGAGGCTGCGCGTTATGGCCGGAAAAAGGATCGTTCGGTGAAGACGAATCCCAAAAAAATGAAACGGATGAAGCGGGGGAAGTCGAGATGAATGATTATCTTCAAGGGTCTGTCGAGACGAGAGCGCAACAAAGACAAAGGCAGAGATCGGCCTACGCGCGCGGGAATCTGGCCAGAGACAAAGCCCTTTCAGCCCGTGAACGTCAGGAGGAAAGTAACAGGCGTCAGCAAGAGGAATACAGGAATCGGACAAAAGTTGGAACTTTGGAGATCACGGCGGAACAAAGGGCCGCGGACGCGGAAAGATTGAATCAACAACAACAGGCACGCGCCGCCAGATTGAAAGCTCAAATTAAGCAACAAACACAGGCGGCGCAGGATGCAAGAGATGCTGCCAGGGCGGCATGGCTGAAAGATTTTCAGGAGAGAACGAAGAAAGCGGCGAAAGAACAAGTGTGGGGCCAGAATCCGCCCGATGAAAAAGACGTAACAGAGGAACTGAAACGCCGATTTGCGTCTGGTCGCGGCAAGCCGGGCATAGGCCCTCAGAACGTTCGTTCTGCGAGAATGGCTGCGACGCTAAAAAGACTTGGACGTATAAGAGGCGGTTAGACCAGGCCGAGATTGACAATTTAATTCGCTGTCGGGTAGCTCCCGGCGAGCGAGACCACGAACCGAAAAACTAAACCCGGACGTGAAGTGTGCACACTACTTCCCGATCCGGGTTTTTTCGTGGTCCCTTTAATATCGGCCCCGCCGTCACGGCCCTGCGGACACGCCGCTTTCAGACCGCGCTATTGCAAGGAGTGATTCTGATGGCTAACGAAGTCGTAACTGGAAACGCCGAAACGGCCCCGGCTGCATCCCAGGCTCCCGCTGGAGACATGCAGGCTGGACACGCCGCGCAGGCCCCGGCAGGACAGCAGCCAGCAGGGGAACCAAGCGTCAACTGGGAAACTCGCTACGGCGAGCTTCAACGAAAGTTCAACGACCGGGATACTGAGCTTTCCCAAGCGCGGGCTTACCGCGATTGGGCGCTCAACGATCCGCAAGCCAGGCAAGTCCTCGAACGGCAACTCAATCCGGATCGCGCCCAGCAAGGGCAGCCCAATCAAGGGCAGCCCGCGCAGGTTGATCCGCAAGTTGCCAAACTCAGCCAGATTGCGGCCCGTCTCTATGTGGATCCCGATGCGGCGGCCCCGGAACTTCAGCAAACCATTACCGACATTGCCAACCGGCAAGCAAGGCAAATGGTGGGCGAAGCGATGCGGCCAATCAATGAGGAGCGCAAAATCCAACGATGGGACAAGGCGACTCAGGCAATGAAGGAAAGAGGGATCGATCCTTTGTCGCCGGAAAACAAGCCCAAGCTCGACCAGACTTATTATCAAATGCTCGGCGAGTATGGCCGCGAGCCAGACCCCACCGATGTGATGAACCGCGCTTTTTCCAAAGATTTCGAGCCTGCCATCAAGCAAAGGCTTGCGCAGGAAGAAGCCGCACGAATCGCAAAAGTGAAGGAATCCAGGACGCTGTTTCCCCAATCTCCGGCAGGCGCAGGCGCAGGCCCCAAGGTGCGAGGCGTGGACGCCCGGTTCCGCGCAGTGAAACAGTCTTTACTCGGCTAACAAAACAACCCTCATCAGGAGGTTTACAAAATGGCTTCGACCAGTCTGACTAAAACCTACACCACCATCGTGACTGACACGCTGGAGGGATTTTTAACAGAGGAACTGCAGGACCAGGTCATCGACGAATCTGCGGCGATGGCGTGGCTCTTCGGCAGGGACCTCAAGGAGCTCCAACAGTACCGCCTGGCTTCCGACATTCCTTCCGACCAGCTTCGCGAGAAGACGGCGATCAAGGAAGTCGAAGGAAACGTGATCAATGTGCCCGTCCGGTGGAGGCGCACCAATACGGTGAAGTTCATTCCCTCCACGGGCAAACTCTCCACGGTGACTGCCGATCCGCATACGACCGCCCAGGCCCAATGGAAGATTCTGGCTGGATCGGTCACGGTGAGCGAAGCGGAAGTCGCGAAGAACTTGGGTTCCGAAGTTCAGATCATTGACTACACGCAAGGTCTGGTTGAAGATTTGAAGGAGTCGTTTGCGAATTACTTCGCGGTGGCTCTGTTCAGCGACGGATCGATAGATAACGGGGATGCGATCACCGGCCTACAAGCTTTGTGTTCCGATGTGCCTGCGGTCGGAACCGTCATGCAAATAAACCGCGCGAATGAAACCTGGTGGCGCAACAACGCCACTGACGGTGGCGCGGTGGCTTTGACGGAAGCGCACGTGCGAACGATGTTCAATACGTGCAGCCGCGGCAAGATGCACCCGACGTTCCTGGTCATGGATCAGACCAGATACGAAGCGTTCGAGGCGTTTTTGACGGCGAACGCCCGTTACGAGATGTCCGAAAACGCGCAGATGGCGCAGTTGGGCTTCAATCACTTCACCTACAAGGGAGCCATCGTGACGTGGGACAGAAATTGTCCCGCCGGCTCGGTGTACTTCCTGACGAAGAAAGGGATCAAGCTCGCCA
>ERZ1292642.1071-Hain-H14-01um-R1-1071-length-13580-cov-9_pt2 | contig 10344 bp, 2 predicted proteins | sample MGYA00564403_ERZ1292642 | MGnify/ENA primary metagenome ERZ1292642 (study PRJEB36523, sample SAMEA6512643) | groundwater metagenome | collected 2019-01-09 | study: AquaDiva: Metagenomics assemblies of 32 groundwater samples | reverse complement strand
TCCTCAAACACCAATACTCCAGTATCAAACGTATGATATCCTATCTGCGTCAAGCTAATCTCCGAGTCGGCTAAGAATCTTCCATAGACCGTCGTGACATCCTTCAGGAATAGTGAAGACGTACTTGGGAACAATACGACAAAGACATCTTTCTTTGTGGCCCCATTCCTGAGAATAGAGAGGAGATTCGTCAAAGCATCCGCCGGGTTCAGGTGGGGCAATTGAAAGGACAGGCGCAACGAGAGATCTTTCCGGTTATCTATTTTTTGGTTGGAGATAAGCTGAAAGATATTTGATGGGTCATTCACATCAATCCGCCAACCGGGAACAATCTGGTTTGCTGGCTCCCAATAGGTCCCAAAGAAGATCCGGCCTACTTCTACATAGGTCTGTGCCTGACTGACATCTTTAATAATGACTTTCCAGTACGGATAGGTTGTTGTACTACTTTCCGTAAAGAAGAGTGCCTGTGTTGTACCGGCGAGCACCTCACTTGCCGTTACGCCGCCAAATCCACCAAATCCAAAGAAACCCTCACCAAACCCCACTGTTTCAGTCGGAGTAATACGAAAACTCCCCATGGATGTATACAGTATATTATTTGTAGAGCGTAAGACTTCCACAGTGGCAGTATCGGAAAGATTATGCCCCACGATTGCAAAACAGCTGACAGTATTTCCTCCCGGAATCTGCGCGACGATATTCTCTTCCGTCTTTCCCGTCGCTCGCCAGCGCCGTTTGCGAAGGGTATCCTTCAGCAGAGACGGGGGATATCCACTTGTCTGACTGCTGACAGTCAGAGTCGTAGCAGCAAGGTCTATTAGATTATTATGTAAAACTCTCAAAGAGAGATCTCCTATCCAAAATAAGATCTTGATCTAACAAAGGAAGACCTCACGAAACGCCCCCGCCCAAGACGGGAATGTCTATTGAAAAAGAACCAAATTCACCGAGTTATTCACATAGTCTTCGGTAATGCCGATCACCGACCAGAATCCGGAGAGATTATACCGCGAACGGCTAAAGGCGACAATGTCCCCCATGTTCACTTGCATCGGTTGAACCCCAAAGGGAGCTTTGACGATCTTCCGTTCTTCCCCGAGTAAAGTCAAACGTTCGTTGGCAATGGTCTGCGCATCAGCAGGCAGAATCAGTCGCGTCTGAATGAGTTCTTCCGATACGGCATAGGGATAGAAAGCAGAGACAGTCCCATTCGTGGGCACGACTGTCCGATAAGGCTTCGCCATCCAGTTCTTGCGTATGGTGGAGACTGCCGCTGCTGCTTGGTCTTCTGTGAGGACTGTTTCATTATTGTTAAAGGCCACCTGAACCTTACTCTTCGGCTCGCTGAAATCCCAGGTAAATCCTTCTAGGAGTTCAATATCATCTCGGAATGTCAATATTTCTGGTCCAGTGGGACGTTGCATCACCCGGAAATCTAAGGCTCCAGATCGGTTGTGTCCATAGAAGACGAGGAGTCCGGCAATCATCCGATCAATCACTTCTAGGGCCGTGGTGGACTGCGTAATGGCAACGCCAATCCGCATATCCCGACGTTGTTTAAGGGTGCGTAAAAGCGATTGATCAATGTCAGAGGTCGCATAGCCAGTTTCCTGAAGCAGAAAGGCTTCCAGTACGCCTCCGACTCGATCCGTATAGGTGCCTGCTTGCGTTGCCCGCCCGCGCACATCGCAGGTCACGACACCAGCAGGCTCCGCCGTCAGGGTAAATCGCGCATTGGCAAGATCAGTATTTGAGGTAGAGACGACAATGCCATTGTCATAGACCGTCCCAATAGAGGTGACGGCATGACCAGCAACGCCATAAATGCGAGAACCGAGATCAATCAACGTAGGTTTGAAATTGAGGACTTCTCCATAAATAATAGGGCGTAGGATATTCTCACTGGCGCTTGGAACCGATCCTCCTGAGTTGGCTGAGGTAAAAACGGTAGTGGGAACCGTTATTTCTAACCGCCGTTGATCGTCGAAGACAGGGATACGAATCTCCATATCGGTCATGTTACGCTGCATTCCCATGATGCCCGTCATGACCGTGCCGAAGTCTGTATACCGGAGTTCATCCGGCGGTCCGCCTAACCGAAATTGCACCCGTTGATCTTTTGTCCACCCCTTGGCAAATACCCCATCCAATGTCCCAGCATCGTTCGCTAAGACAATTTCTCCGAACGACGGAAACGACCGACCGGAAAAGATCTCCTGAACATTCCGTTCATAACTGGGAATGCCATGGAGCACTTCAAAGTAATCCCTAATAGACCCTGGCGGGGGAAAGTAGGGCTCGGTAGAGACATAAAAAGGATAGGTCTCTGGTGTCCCGTTGATGCTTTTCCGCATGATTCGCATATCCGCCAAGTATATCTTGTGCGAATCAGGCTTTTGGATAAATTCAGAAAAGGAGCCAGCAACCGCCATTATTCTTCACCAGAGCGAAATTTTCTCATCTCCTCATTCGCATGTATTAAAAGGCGAATCTTCCCAAACCCAGAATGCATGAGTTCTCGCTGATCGGGCATTCCGCCCGCCTTGTGCGGCTTACACATTTTACAGCCAGCTCGACTGTTCGGTGGTCGTCGTCTTTTGTGATTCATTAAAACAGCCCCGTTTTGCCTGTCCCTCTGGCGTTAATAAGGATCTTTCCTCGTGTCGTATTGTTCGTGAGGCGAGTAATGACCGTATCCGCGAGTACGCTTCCGTCTGTCGTCACGACTTGAATCGGGATGGAAATAGACTGTGGCTGTCGTTCCTGTAGCGCCTGCGCTAAGGCATCGGCGAAAGCATCATAGGAGAAACTCTGTGCGTCCAGTCTGGGAATACGAGGGTCCGGAAGCGGGATTCCAGGACCTGGCGGTGGTGGCCTCAGTGGTGGACGAGGGATAATTATTGGGATTCCCGGTGGTGGTAGGAGTGGTGGTGTCTTGAGTCCTTTGAGGATTGCATCAATGAGTTCGTCGAACTTCTTCCCTAACGCCAGTTCTAATATCTGCAATTGTCGAATAGCCCGGTCTTCAAAGATCTTAATTTTTCGCCGTAAAAGTTCCTGCTCGACTTTAATCGCATCGGCCAAACTCTTATTCAGGGCATCAATATAGTCATCAATATTTTTTTGTTCGTCCAAGAGATCTTGTAACGATACCCTTCCATTGAGTCCTAACTCTTTGATTAATCTTTTAATTTCTTCTTCTATGGTTTCTAAATCATTCAGTTTATCTAGTTGTTTTTGCGCGACATCCGCATCCTTATTTAATTTATCCGCAACCGACAGTAATGCATCCTGGACAAAACGGAAAATCATAGTAAATTCTGGGGAAGAGGCAAAAGCAATCCGGGCTTCGGTTAAGAGTTGTTGCGCTAATTGCGGCAGTCGTTTCGCTGCTTCAATATCACCCGCCTTTGCTTTAGCTAAGTCTTCTCCGAATTTCCGCTGTGCTTCACTCAAACGCTGTAGCGGTTTGAGAGGGCTCACATTTGAGAGATTTAAATCCTGAGCGGTTTGTTTCAATGTGGCAGCCGTATCCCGCATCGTCTTAATGCGCTGTATTTCTTCGTTCAATTGTTGTTGTCGGAGCTGGAATAATCGCTGAAGACCAGTTTTTCGTTCGTTTGCCTGATCGACTGCGATATCGTGTTCTTCTTGGAGTTTGGCAATCCGTGCTTCAGAAATCTTCCGCGCCGCTTCAATCTGCGCTTCCATGGCCCGGCGAATGGCGTCAATCGCTAAATCCCGAATCTTCGCCAGTTCATCGAACCCCTTGGCCTTCCCAATTTGATCCAGAAAATCACTGAACGGCTTGAGTTTCCCCGGTCTGATATCCTCAATGGCTTCGCCAATGGGATCAAGCAGTTCTTGTCGCAGTTTGGCAATGTTCCGCAGTAGCGCCTCAACCATCTCATCCAAGAGTTTGGAAACATCCACCCCATTTTTAGCCAATTCCTCAGCATTTTTAATGAGTCGATCTTGCAGTTCTTTGAAATTATCGAACAAATCCCTCACTGCATCACTACTTTTCGATCCTTTAATAAACTCCCGAAATGGGTCAAGGAATTCCTTAATGGCGCGTTTCTTTTCTTCGGCGGCTCTCTTTTGAGCATCCTTAATGATGATAAGAATCTCCGCAAAGGAAAAGCCTAACTTCTTCAGCTCGGCTTTGAAAAGTTCAATTGCGTATTTTGCAAGGGCGGCATCGGTAGGTGATAAGCCTTTGAGTAAATCCTTAATATTGAGCAGATCTGCAATACTCTTAATGTGAATACCGAATCGTCCCAAATAGGCCCGCAGATTATCAAAAGGCGTTTTTACTGACTCGTTTAGATCTCTAAGCGCGTCGCTGAGTTGCGTGTCAATATCAGCAAGGATATTGGCGAGACTTTCTCCTACCTCCCTGAAGAGATCGCGCAGTTTTTCAATCGCTTTCCGCATCGCGTCGATATCTTTCTGGACATCCGTTCCACCGCCAAATTGCGTAGAGGGAGCACCGCCCCCTCCAGCGGCTGGTCCCCCAGGGCCACGTAAATCTTTCAGGAGTTGTTGAAAGTTCGGATCATCAAATAAGCCCGTCACTAAAGCGACACCGGCAGCAATATAATCAGGAATCCTTGCAACAGCCGCTGCTCCCGCCGCCCATAATGCTGCCATTTCCGCTGAGGAAATGACCCCATCTTCCATAGCGTCCCGAAGCATTTTAGTAAAAGGCGCGAAGGCAACCTCAATAATCGGTGCAATAATGGCTACCTGAATAATCGAATCAATAAGAGCAGAAATGACCGCTTCGGCAATTTGCGTCTTGATGGACGCAGCTAAGGCGCTGATATCAACGGTTCCCGTTTCTTTGAGTTGTTTGATAATCTCCCCAACGACTCCCTTACCGATGCTCTTCAGTGAATCTTGAAAAGCTTTCGCCATCTCCCGTGCGTTGAAGAGATTCTGAATCTTTTTGTATTCTGGGGAATTTACCCAAGCATCAAGTAGGGCAAGCCCCGCTCTTACATCTGCCGGCAATCTCCTGAAGGCTAGGCTCCCCTTTGTTATAATTTTGGTGATTTCTTCCGACGTGAGTACACCATCTTGCATTGCCTCGTGAACCATGTCTTTGAAATCTTTACCGATGCGGTCAATCCATGGCTGAATGACCGCATCAATAATGCCGGTCACAAAAGCATCAGCAATGGCCTTACCGATATCTATTTTGATATTCTCAAGAACCTCGCCAGGAATAATATGCCCGCCTTCTCGCCCTCCTCCACGAATCTGCTCCATAATAGAGTCAATCAGACCTCGTCCGATATTCGAGAGATCTAACCCAGCGAGAACGTTGACCGTCTCATCGACTACTTCCGGGAGAAGTCCCAAATCACGTAATAGATCAATAACAAACTGTCCCAGTGGACCAAATGCATCAATCAATTCTTTGATCGCCGGTTTGGCTTTATCAATCTGTTCTTTCAGTTTCGTCCCGAACTCTTCCTTGCTAATCTTGCCTTGTCCAAAATCAGCGGACAGTGTTGCCAGCTCAGCAAAGAAACCGCCTAGCACTCCGGTAGTGAGTAGCCCAGCGATCCCTTCCGTAACGGCTTCGATAATGGAATTCCGCAATACGGTTTTTAATTGATCGCCGAAGGATTTCGCAAATTGATCGAGAGAGAGCGGTTTCCCAGCGACGGCAGCGGTTACACCTTCCTGTAAGACATTCGCCACAATGCTTTTCAAGGTTTCAAATTCTGCCTTAATCGCCTCAATCTGGAGTTTCAGTTTGTCAACATCAATGATGCCATCTACTGTGGCTCCAGCGATCAATTTCTTGATGTCTATCGCTTTCGGGAGATCGGTGACAAAGAGCCGAACAGTGCCTTCAATGGCCTTATTGTAGAGATCTACATCAATCCGTCCTTCCTTCATGGACTTATTGAGAGATTCAATGACGTTCTCTAGGGTGAATTGTCCCTCCTGGACAAGATCGGCAATAAAGGCGCGGATTTTCTTTGGATCTCCACCTAAGTTATCCACAATGAGGTTGGCGAAGGTGATACCAGTTTGTTTGAGATCTTTCCCTAATTTCTTTGCGGATTCTGAGGTGATGACCAATCCAAGGGCGAGGAGTTGCTTATCAAGATTTTCCTTCACGAGAACCGGGAAGTTTTTCGGGATAAATTCCCTCGAGGCATCGAGGAAAGAAAGGTTGTTTGCTTTTGCGTAGGCTTTGATCCACTCAAAACCGTATTTCTTGGAGTTGATTTCATCAGTAAATTCAACATCGATATCTTGCAGCCATTTTACTACGCCTTTGCGGATTTGCGTGCCTTTTGTGGGGATATGAGCAAAGAGTCCACCAAAAAGGGAGCCAAGAATTTTGCCAATAAAGGAGCCAAGCGCCGCAAGTCCGGGGATTTGAAGAACTTTTTCAAGAATACTTCCAATAATTGTTCCAATAGTTGCAAGAACCTGACCCCCTATTTTAGCTTCCTGACTTTTGTCCAGTTTGAAGAGCGACGTGAAAATACTACCAGCCCCGAAACCTAAAAGCCCCGACCCAATAGAACCAAGACCAGAAAATATTTTCCCTAATCCACCACCAGGACCAAGGCTGAAAATACTGGCGAAATCACCAATACTAATGAGTGAACCAATATCCTTGAATCCCTCTACGAATTGTCTAAAATTGCCGCCAAGAAGATTGAATATCCCGCTAAAAGTAGAGGAAATTCCCGAACCAAATGTCCCTAAAATGCCACTTAGTCCCCCAATATTATTCTTAAAAATAGCGTCAAAGTCGAGTTTGGCGGAGATTGCTTCTGCGAATCCATTCACAAACGCTCGGCCAATACCTAACGCGAAACTCTGGAAAACTTTGTTAAAACTGAGCGTGCCGGAAATGAGTGCATCGAAAATGTCGTTGATCGTCCGTTTGATTGCTTCCCCGAACCGAACGGTCGTCGTCGTGGACTTGCGGAAATCCTCTCCTGCTTTGATATAGGCACCACCAACACGGGATTGTGCGGCGACAAGTTCTCCAGCGCTACGAATGTTCGCATTGGTATTGTCCTGAATAGCTTGCCCGATAGCCAGAATATTATTCAAGGCAAGGTTCTGTCCTAATTGATTCTCTTGGGCTATGGCTGCATCAAGGGCCGCTTGCACCTCCTGTTGTTGTTCCTGAAGCTTCTGAATGAGAATCTCACGGGCGGCAATTTCTCTCTGTATTTCTTGGACTGCGGCTTCTGCGGCTTGGACCTGGAGCTTGCCGATTCGTTCAATGAGGACAATCTGCTCTTGATAGGTCCCTGCCCGATCTTTCAGCAAGTCAAGTTGCTGTTGTGCGGCTTCTATCTCCGCATCACGGACTGTACGAGCAGAGGCAATGGTCGCGAGATCGCGGTCTTTGGCTAAGTCAGATTCCCGCTGGTAGAATTTGGCGATTTTCTCAATGTTATCGATACGCTCTTGGGTGAGTTGCGCGTCAGCTTCCAGTCGCTGAATAGCCGCAGCTTTTTCTAAGGCAGTGATCGCCGCCTTACTATCCGTGTGTTTGAGCAGTTCTTCATTCAGTGCAGTCTGGATTTTCTGAAGTCTCAACCGATGTATTTCATCTAATGCCCCAGGATCGGTCCCGGCTTGCGCAATCTTTTCTTGGAAACTCAATTGAGCAGCGGCAAGTTTATCAAGGGCATCAGCGGTTTGTTTTGCGAATTGATCTATCCCTTTTGTGTCAAAAGATTTAATAAGCTTTTCGTTTTCTTGGCGAAGTTTCTCCGTTCTTCGAGCGGTTTCCCCTACTCTTTCATTAAAATCTTCCCCCTGTGTGGCGAGCCCTGCAAATTGCGCTTTCTGCTGCGCTAGTCCTGAGGCAATATCCTGCTGAATCTCCGCATAGGTCTTTCCAATGGTAATACCGTTCTTAAGAAGTTCATTCCGTAATTCTTCCTCACGCCGTGCCTCAATGAGTGGTTTTGTAAAATCACGAGCTTTCTCAATAGCTTCCCCCAAGGTGTCTAACCATTTCTGAAAAATCGCGCTATCAAGTCCCTGTTCTAACTCATCCCGTAATCTATTGATGAATGTTTGAAATTGATCAACAATAGCGGTGATTTGCGAACGGTCAGGTTCAGGTAATTTGATCGCTTCTTTTCCAATATCGCGTAATTGTTCAGAGAAACCCTGAAGCGATTTGAGTTGCTTATCTAACTGTGCTTGTGTTGTTGGCTGATTTTCTCCGATTTGACGCAACGCATTCCCTAATTCAACAAGATCATCTGCTAATTGCTGGACATTCGCGTCCGTCCGGCCTAATAGTCCTCCAGTAGCTGCTTGGAGAAATGTATTCTTAAGCGCTTCGGCAAATTCGGCCAGTTTCTTTCCGGCTCCAGGAAGAATGGCGTCTGCAATATTTTGGATGCTCGTCCCGAGTGTTTTTGCTGCTTGCACCGTCTCTTCAATCTGCTGATTCACGAGACCTAAAACATTCGCCCATCCTTGGAAAGAAGTCGTTAAGATGTCAACCGCACCTACGACTAATCCGGCCAGAATGCTCCCGAGCGTTTTTGTGGAAGCAAGAAATTCAAGTAGTGTACTTGTCGCATTCGCTAATGAACTGACGAAACTGGCAAAGAGATTAGCAAAGGTCCGCCCTAATGCTTGTAATTGGTCAGGGCTTAAGTCAGATGTGAAAAGAGGAATGGCGGAAATGATACGCATTTCCGACGTGATACCTTTGAGAATTTCCTTTAAGTTCTCAAAGATCGGGGTAAACGCTTTTCCGGTAATGACTTGCGCAAAGGTCTGAACACTAGTGACTAATCCTTCCCATGTAAGCGCCACATCACCTGCGATCACGGAATAAGCTGTCAATCGCTTGTTAAGTTCCGTGACTAACGTGCCCTGCTGCTGAAAAATCCGCAATTGTTGGACAGTCAAACCAAGTGATTGAAGAATTTGCTGTCCGCGATTGCCTTCCAACGTCAACAATTGCCGTGCTTCCACGGCAAGTTGCTGTCCTTCAAGACCTAAGAGTTTTCCGGCGTTGAGAATATTTTGGGAAAGTTGTAAACGATCTTCATCTGTCGCCTTTTGCTGACCGCTGAATCCTAACACTAATTGAAAGACATCACGCAGTTCTTCATACGTTCCAAGTGTACTGATGGAACGAATAAGCAATTCCTGCTGAAGATCGGCAGCTTTCGAGAGGAAGCCGGTATAGGTGCCTACTGCGCTGGCAGCAACTCCTTGATCCGTAGCAATTTGGCGGGTAGAACTAAGAATGGCCGCGATAGCAATACGACCTTGTTCTAGTTTTTGATTGAATTGAATGCCTGCGGCGACTGCATTCTGAATCGCCTCAATAACGGCAAAGAATCCGCGAACCACTAACCCAGCACCCACAGAGAAAAGAGCAATACGACCCAAAAATGATCCAATGACGCCAAGTGCACCATGGAGTTTTTCCGCCGCCCGCACCTGCGCTTCTATCCCCTGAAGTCGCTCTTTTTCACTTCTTGCAGTAATCTGATCTAATTCGCGAACTGCCTTTCTGCGGTTCTCATTTGCTTTTTCGGTTTCTTGGCCGATCAATTCTACTAAGCCAATTTGAAAAGCTAACGATTTATTGTGGGCTTCAGTCTCAGCTTTCGCTTCGTTCCCTTGAGCCTTGATACGCTGGAGCCGTTCTTTCTCGGTGCGAGAAAGAACCTGATCTACTTCGGCAATTGCCCGTTTCTGTTCATTACTTGATTTCTCAAACTCCTGTCCAATGAGTTGTACAAGATCCGCTTGAAGTTCAAGAGCCCTATTATGGGCCTTCGTTTCCACTTGTGCTTGGCGCAATTGTTCGACATAGCGATTCTTCTCTTGCTGCGCGACTAGTTTCCCATTGTCAACAATCGCCTGTTGTGTAAATTTATTTGTCTTATCAAGTTCTTTTCCTATATCTCTGACCAGTCCGATTTGTTGTGAAAGAGCAGTATTGTAAACTGCTGTTGCAGTAGTAGCACCTTTTGTTACCGTGCTAGCTTGTTCTAATCCATCAAGTGCTTTCCCTAACCCCGCCCCCCCCGCCCCCAACGCATTGAGCGCTGCGCCGACTTTCCCAATGTCCGTGACGACTTTTCCCAGTTCCCTGCGAAAGCCCTCCGTCATGAGAATAAATTCCGCTCGCAGCGCTTCGATCATGAGAATAATTTCCTATGTCATAAGGCTTCCCGTATTACTGCGGGCTCTCCTGGCTCCCTTAGACTGTCCCCCGGTGGGGGACAGTCGAGTGAGCTTCAGTTCTCACCTTAGTTGATGGGATGGTTTCGCATTCGTCTCGGCGTCTTTCTTTGCCTTCTCATAAGC
>ERZ1292642.1646-Hain-H14-01um-R1-1646-length-10357-cov-6_pt1 | contig 10357 bp, 10 predicted proteins | sample MGYA00564403_ERZ1292642 | MGnify/ENA primary metagenome ERZ1292642 (study PRJEB36523, sample SAMEA6512643) | groundwater metagenome | collected 2019-01-09 | study: AquaDiva: Metagenomics assemblies of 32 groundwater samples | reverse complement strand
AGCCGATGGGTGGGACGAAAACAAGGAACTGCGCGCCAAGCTGGCGGCGGCGGAGGCGCTGATCCAAGAAATGAACATGACCAACGAGAATCAGGCGCTAGCGTACACCGCAGCCAAGCAGCAACTCGCCACGGTGACCGCGCAGCGGGATGCGATGGCGACGGCGCTGCGACTACATCGTTGCTCCGGGCATACATATGAGTGCGGAGTGCGAAACAATTACTCATGTACTTGCGGCCAGCGGGACGCTGAACTGGCGTGGTACGCCGCCCTCGCCCAGCCCGGCCCCGACGGCGGGGAGCAATGAACATGCAATGTCCGCAGTGCGGTAAGTTCACCGTGCAGACGAGGAGTCCGAACTTTCCAAAATGGTGGCCCGTGCATCAGTGCCTCTCCTGCTTCTATTGGTGGATCCCCACCACCGCCACCACGCCCGGCGCGAGCGAGGGACGCGGGGATGACTGACGCCGCACCGCCAAGTCCACGGCGGGTTGCGACCACGCTCGCTGTGCTCGACTGGCTCTCCGAACGCGAAGAAACGACTCAGATAGAGCGGGCGCACATCGTGTCGGTGCGGGCCTTACTGCATGTGCTGGTGGCGATGTACGCGAGCCGCCAGCGTGAGCCAGCCAAGGGAGGCGACGATGGGGAGTGAGTTTGTGCGGGACGATGAGCGCGAGGATTGTCTGCGCTACATGATAACCAAACGTGTGGCACCCAGCCGCGACGCAGCCGCATACTTGCTCGCCGCCCTCGACGCCGCCCGCGCCAAGCTGGCGGCGGCGGAAGAGAACAGTCGCACCGCGATGGTCGGTGCGAGTCGGTTGCTCAATGTCGCGATAAAAAAGCACCATGCCGCCGAGCAGCGCGCCGCCGCGCTCGATGCGGCGTTGCGATCAATACTCTCAGACATCGTCGCGGCAGACGACATTGCAGGCATTGTTGGTCGATATATCTCGACAGAGCACTATCAACGCGCAGCTACCGCCCTCGCCGCGCCCGGCCCCGACGCCGAGGATTTCGGCCGCTATGACTGACGTCGATATGGATAGAGCGAAATTGATCCTCGCGGTGATATGGGTCGGGCTCTTTATGTTTTGGGTAGTAGGGCGATGACTGACGCCGAGCGCGCCGCCGCGAGCCAAGAAGGCGGACGCGGCGGGGGGAGGGAAGAAGGATGGTTGAGCCTGATATGATGCTGCCGGTCGGCAAGACGTGCGCGGACTGTCGGTCCTACGCCCGCTGCGAGGGGTTCATCGGGCCAGGAATCGGCAAGAACACGTCGTGCGACTGGAGCCCGAGCCGCTTCGTCGAATCGCGCAAATCTATCGCCGCCGACGCCACGCGTGCCGAGCGCGAGCGCCTTCTGGACGCGGTTCGGCGCAAGGTGGAGCGGTTCGAGCGGATGGCAGCCAGCGCCAACGGGATAGGGGGGGTGGCACAGGCAGTCGCGGCGGACGCGCTGCGCTCCCTGCTGCGCACCCTGGAGGCCCAAGCGAGTGATGACAGTCCGTTCGCCAGTTGAGTTGCGCGGAACGAAATGAGCGCAGGTAGGAGGAGGGTGTCGGTCCGTGAACACATACAGGCACATCACCGCACTGGCTCTGGCTCTGGCCCTGGGCGGGTGCGCGTCTACCCGTCCCACTTTCCCGGCAGGGTGGCTTGTTGACGTGCACGGGGTGGTCCGCGCTCCGCCCCGAGCCGCCGTGGCGGCCCCGATGCGCGCCATGCGGTCCGCAGAGGAGACATCGCCCTGCGCGCCGGGCCAAAGCACGGCCTGGGTAGAAATCGAGCGCGGCGAAGACGACGCCATCGTGAGCAGCGTCGGACCCGACACCAACTATGCCGCCCTGGCGTGCACCGCTGTCACCGTCGACTACAACGTCCAGGCGACGCGCATGCACTGGCCGCCCTGGTATGCGTCGAGCGTCGGGCTGCTGCGGTTCGACACGCACGGCGTGGTGCCGGCGGGCTCGAACATCGTGGCCGCCTATTACCGCTATTGGGTGACGGGCGCGCGCGATGACGACCATGTCGGCCAGACCCTGGACGTGCGCTGGTATGACCCGCCGTCGGGCACATGGTCCTGTGCCGACTGGGCGCGGACGCCGACCGGCATCGTCGCCGGCAGCAAGCCGCTCAGCAACTACGAGTGCGGCGGCGGGTACGCCTGCGACGAGTTCGAGCCCATCGACATCCCGCTGACCAATCTCGACCAGATTGACCGCTGCGGCACCACCGGCTTGCGCTTGTTCATCAGCGAGCGCCCCGATGGGTTGCCGCCCGTGGGCGTCGAGCTGGTCTACCCCATCGGATGGGAAGATGGGCACGCCACCGACCGGCAGTCCTATCTGGCGCTCTGCTATGTCGCGCCGCCGGCCTGCCCGTGATGAGCGACATGGCTGACGCCAAGGCGGCGGCGGACAGGTATGGCAAGCTGTCCGAGGTGCAGTGGCACATCAGCCTGGCGCTCGACCGGGCGCGGCGGGAGAAAGGCTGGAGCGTGAAGGATGTCACCGAGCGCGTCGGCACGTCGCACGCCATGTGGTGCCGCCTGATGCGGCCTCGGGCGGATGAGGGCGTGACCCTCCGCACTCTGTCCCGGTTCGCCGACGCCCTCGACCTAGTCATGCGTGTGCAATTCGTGGAACGGGGTGAGCCATGACGCGCTGGCTGCTCGTGCTCCTGCTGCTGGCCGCCGGCTGCTCTGCGGCCCGCCAGCCGCCCGCTCAGGTCCCTCAGCCCGCCCCTGAGCCCGCCCCTGAGCCGATGAAAAAATCGGGATGGACGTGCGACGCCTGCGAGGAGGGCACGCCGTGCCTCATCTATGAAAGCGGCCACATCGCGCTCTGCTGCGGCCATTACTTCTATGCCTGGCGCAAGGAGCCGCCGACGCGCGGCGAGTGGCCGGCGGTGTGTGTGGGAAAATAAACCGAACCAGGCTGGGTTTCGGAGAAACGGCTCCTGTTCGCGGCTTGAGTTGCGCGGAACGGTTAGGCACTCCCCCGGAGTGTGGCACGCAAGCGCAAACGAACCCCGGTCGCCAAGCCCACCATCGTGCGTGATGAGGACCGCCTCGTCGGCCACGAGAACGACCTTGTCCGGCGCGATACTCTCCCGCGCCTGCACGTCAAGCCGATGGGTCGCGCCGTCGATGCGCTCCGCGCCCTCGATGAGTGCATGGACGACCTGTACCGCCCCGAGGCGGCCCTGGAGAAATTCTACAAGCCCGCTGCCGACTACGCCTACCTGAACTACGCCCTCACCCACACCAAAGAGGGCAAGCCCCTCGACCCCGTCGGGCACCACCGCATCCAAATCCCCTACAAGTCCTGGAACCGCCAGGCGGAGCGCTGGGAGCTGAAGTGTAAGCAACACCTCGTCTATACCGCCGCCGACCTGAAGGCCCTCTCTGAGACCCCCGAGTGGCGCCGAGCGCGGTTTGCCGAGGCGACCGGCGATTGGCTCCGCGTCGTCCCGCGCGAGGACTACCACCGCCTCGTCGAAGGCGACGCCCGTGCCCACTACGAACACGCTGTCCGCACTCAGCTCCACGCCCTGCGCGAGGCCCAGGCGCTCCGCTTCGAGCAGATGCGCCGGCTCCGCGAAGCCGCCGGCATGACCGAGGCCGTTCCCGACACCTTCGGCACCGACACCACCTCCACGTTCCCCGACCCCATGCGCGACATCGACCGCGACTACTTCGTGCCGATTGCCGGCGGCCAGATGAACCGCCAGCTCTACCTCTACGCGCACTGGGAACAGACCGCCAAGGCGTTCGAGATGAAGAACCATTCCGAGCTGGCGAAGGCGGCAATCAACATCAAGTCCGACTTCACCCTCGGGCGCGGCATGGCGTGGACCATCGAGAACATTCGCGTCAAAGCGGTCTGGAAAGAATTTTGGGACCGCAACAAGATGGAGACCCGCATCCGCCAGTGGTCCGATGACCTGACCTGGCAAGGCGAGTTGCTCATCCGCAAGTACGAGATGCCCCGTGGCTTCCTCTGCGTGCGCTCGATGGACCCCGGCGCGTTCCAGGAAATCGTCACCGACCCGCAGGACATCGAAACCGTCTTCTTCTACGCGCAGTCGAGCCCGACGCCGTACCAGATGGTCTCCTGGGACTTCCGAGGCCAGAAGCTGAACGTCCCCAGCCAGCGCTACGTCATCCAGCAATACCCACCGCACGAAATGCTCCACCTGAAGGCCAACGTCAGCTCGGGCGAGAAGTGGGGGCGCTCGGACTTCTACACCGCGTTCACCACGCTGAAACGCCACCGCGACTGGACCAACGCGAGCACGCTGAAGGACATGCTGGCAGCCAACCTCGTGTGGAAAATCAAAATCAGCGGCGACCAGGGCGATGTCGACGCCTTCGTGCAGGACCAACTGAACGCCACGCTGCCCCCGATGGGCGGCACCTGGGTCGAGAACGAAGCGACGAACCTCGAACCGTTGCACGCGGAGTTCGGCGGCTCCGGCCGCATGGGGCAGGGCTCGACGGGGAACTTCCTGACGGCGCTGTTCGCCACGTCGCAGAACATGCCGTCGAGCTACTTCAATCTCGCAGCGGGCGGCACCGCGCGCGCGACCGCGCTCACCCAGGGCGAGCCGTTCATCAAGGCCATCGGCACGCGCCAACAGCAGCTCCGCATGCTGCTCGACCACCTCTTCGAGGAAGTGATGGAGCGGGCGGTTCGTGCCGGACGCGTGGCACCCGATGCGCTGCGCGGAGAGAGCGCTGATGCCGATTGGGTGTTTCCGTCTGCATTTGAAGAAGACAGAGGCGCTAAATTCCGCGACCTGCGTGCCGCGCGCGAGCTGGCGGTCATCTCGCATGAGACGATGGCGACCGCGATGGCCCAAGAATTGGGGCAGGATGAATATCAATATGACGAGGAACAGGAGCGCATTATAGCTGAACGGTCTAACCCGGTGCTGATTTTGTGGCCCGAAAATACCGAGCAGGAGGCACTGCTCAATCCATCAGCCATCGGCGGTGGCGCACCAGGGCCCGGCGGCATGCCGGGAGCCGGCGGACCGCCAGGCGGGGGTGGCCCCAATCCATTCGGCGCCGACAAGACCGCCAAGGGCGCGCCACCCACCGAGGGAGGGCGCGACGATGGCAAGACCACGAAGGCGTCCCCCGTGGTCGGGAAGGGGCGCGAGCAGATAGTGGGCGCCGATGAGCGCGCGACGTTCCGCAAGGAATGGGCGGGGCACGGTCACGGCGCCGGGGCCACGCCGGTCAAGCGCGAGTCTCAGCGTGTGGTCGATGCGCGCGACCGGAGATTTCTGGAAGCGGCGCTCCCGGGATTGACCCCGGGAACGTCCATCGTGTTACCCAGTGGGAAGATCGCGCGCCTGGGCATGGCGGAGGATGGGCCGCAGGGGGAAAAGGAGCGGGGCGCGAAATGACGCCGTCTCATCTGACCGCGCCAGACCACGCCGTACCTCATCATGCCCCGCCATGCGTCACCTGGCCCAATCGTATCAAACCGCAACCCGAACAGGGGGAAGCCTAAATGGGCTGGGACCTACTCGTCAAGTTTCTCCTCGAACTCGGCATCGAGGCCGGGCCGAGTTTCGGCCGGCTGGCGGGGCAGGCGTTGTCCCAGCTCCTCGATGACATCCGCTCCGCGACGTACTCGCCCGATGTGGTCGAATACAGCTTCCGCCTTGCAGCGGGCGTCATGGCGACCAACCCGACCATGCGCGTGGCGATGCAGTTTGAACTCATCGAGGAAGGTATCCGCCTGCTGATGCTCAACCCGAACGTCAAGCGAGCGCCGACACCGTTGAGCGTGAAGGCGTTGACTGCGTTGTCGTTGGTCCGCGCAGGGTTCCCGGTCGAGGACGCGCCCGCCGCTCCCGACACGCCGGCATGAGCGAATGGCAAGCAAGGTTCGCTTGCGCCAACTGAACGCGGGAGTGCGCGGCGCAAAGGTGCAGCTCGCGCGCGCCGCCGTGGCGCGTCAACGCGAGTCAATGGCGGCATTGGTTCGCGCTTTTCTGGCCGAAGTGCGTCCGATGTTTCACCGCTTCCCGAGCGACCCGCAGGACGGACTGCAACGATGGGGCGTCAGCTCCGCGCGCGAGCGCGGCGTGCTGCGCGACCTAGCACCGCTCACCGAGGCGGCGGCGCAGGCGATGATTGCGACGATGTGGGACGAGTGCCGCAATTCGCGCAGGCAAGCATATGTCCGGGGCGTCCGCTCGGTCGCGCTGACGTGCCGAGAAATGGGCATCTCCACGGAGACCGCGCACGACCCTGCGCGGGTGGCGGCGAAGCCGGTGAAGTGCGTGGTGCAGCGGCGCGACATCCACGAAGCGCTGCGCATTGACCTGCTGCCGAGCCCTGCTTACACTTCCTCTCGCGCACTGCTCGGTCTGCCCGACCGGGCAGCCATCCTCCATGATGGCGGGCGGCTTCGGGAGACCGGGGCCGCCCCTCCCCCGGAGGAGGAGGAGCTGTTTCCGGGCGAGCCGCCGTTGGCGCGCGACAACGGACGCATCAGCGTGCGGGTGCTCGCGTTCGGGCCTGGTGGGCAGCTCTACGTGCTCGGGGCGGTGGCCTTGAGGGAAGGGTTCCCCGACCAGCCGCGCGACGAGCACGGGCAGTGGACCACGAGTGGCGGTGAGTTTACGCGCGAGCGCGCGGAAGGATGGGAGCGAAAAGCCCGCAAAGAGTACGGCTTGACGAAAGACTATGCCAAGGCGGGGTTCATTCTGCGCGATGGCTCGATGCTCGATTTCAGTCAGCGGGACCGCAAGCGGCTCATCGAGCACGAAGACATCGCGCGCATGACTGATGTCGAGGGCCCCGATGCGGATGTGAAATATCGCTTCATGCGCGAAACGGGCGCAATCCGCATCGGGCTCGATCCTCAGTACAAGAGCATTATGTTTCTGGAGCTGACGACGGCGCCGACGATTGAGCAGGCGCGGACGATAGAACGCAGCCCAGCGACACGCCTCCAGTACGATGTGGCGACAGCGACAGGAGCAATACTCGATCATGGTGACGAGCCATTGGACCGGGCTGAGCGCTTCTATGCACACGTCAAGCGCACCGTGCTCGGGAAGCCGGCGCTGAAGGAAGCATTCGACCCGGGCCAAGAGCGCGACGAGCAGGGGCAGTGGGTAGACCAGGGTGGCGAGGAAGGGGCATCGCCTGCGAGCGGCGAGCCTAAGTCGCTGCGCCCCGAGCCAACTCGCGACGAGCGGCAGGCGGTGCAGGCGGAGCTGGTCCGAGCTGGTGTGCCGAACGAGCGAGCGCGCCGGCTCGAACGCAAGCTGACACGGACGGTCGACCCGACGGTCCTGAAAACAGTGTTGCCCAAGCTGCGCGCGGTCGCGGTCAAACCGATCGGTGACTACAAGGGCAAGTATTTCAGCCGTGGGGAGAAGGTCGCGGACGCGCCAAAACTGGGGCGCGGACCGGCTATCGTCATGGCGCCGGACGGGACTGACGAGACGTTCCTGCACGAGTTCGGTCACTTTCTCGATGACCATGCCATCGGGGCGATTGACCAGCGCAACCTGGACCAGGCGGACTCCGCACCGATGCGCGGGTTCGACGCGGCGCGGACGCAGCCGCTCAACCGGGCTGCGCTCAGGGAGTACCAGAAGGAAGTGGCGCGCTTCACCGAGGTGGTATCGCGGCGGCAAGGGGGGTTCGGAAAGGTCTTCATCGAAGATCACCCCGGCACGCCGACCAAGGCGGTCAGTCACTATGCGCTGGCGAGTTTCGCGGAGTGGAAGGGCGAGGCGTTCCGTGTGTACGCGAAGACGCCCGAGAAGCTGAAGCGGTTGTCTCCCGCGACGTTTCGATTGCTCGACGCCGTTGCTGGTGGGAAGACGGTGTCGTGATGGCGCTGGCACCGATCGCCCGAGACGGTGTGCGCGTCGGCGCGCTGGACCTGACTGCTGTTCGGATTGAATCGGACTCGTCCGCGTTGACGCAGACGTGGGCGAGCCTGGTGCAGCAGGGAGTGCCCCGGTGGAGTGGCGGAGTGGCGCCGGATGGGGGGTTCCGCGATCAACGCACGCTCGTGCCGGTTGGCCCCGAGTCGCTCGGGTTGGCGATTTCCGCGCTGGAGGATGAGGGGTACGACGTGGCGTGGGATGAGCCCCTGGCGCTGAAGGAAGCCGGCGAGCAAATCGCCGGCAACCTCTGCCGCGACGAGCGGGGCCAGTGGGCGGCGTGCGGCGAGGAGGGGCCGAACGTCTACAAGACCAAGGATGATGTCGTCGCGATCAAGGATTTCGGACAGACGAAATACTTCTATCGGGGCGCCGACGGCAAGACATCAGGATGGCTGGCGCCCGGTGCCCCGCTCGAAAAGGCGGCGCTCCCCGAGACCCTCTACCATGCGACCACGCGCATGGACGCGCTGATGCGGGCGCCCTTCCTCAAGGGACAGCATGATGACGCTGGACTGGGCGGGGGCACAAACGCGGGCGTGAGCCTGACCACGTCGCGCGCCGATGCGGTGCTGATTGCCACCGAACTGCGACGCGGGCACGAGATAGTCACGGGCATCCCAACGGCGGCCGATGCGAGTGAGGAATGGTTCCGTACAACGCTCACCCGGTACGCGCGCGAGGATGAAACGGCGGCGGGGCTCAAGGCGGGCGCGCTGCAATCCATCGTGGACGACGCGAGTGCAGCATACCACCAGGACATGCAGTGGAGACAGATGCACGCGCCCGAACGGCTGGGCGAGCAGCCGAGTTCGCCGGCATGGGATAGATTCCGAGGCTACCTCACCGGACGTGACCACTTCGGCAGTCGCAGTGCCGGTGAGACATTCGATGCCTATAAGGGCTTCAAGCTGGGGGAATCGCCGCTGCGCAATCCGCTGCTGCTCACCGACATTGACACGCTGAAAGAATTGGACCCACGGAAAATCGGGGTCATCGAGGTGCCGCGCGCTGGCATTCCCGACCAGGCGCTTATGCTGCCAGGGGACGACTATCTGCACGAGGTGCGCGTACATGCCGACGTACCGATTAAGGGCAGCGGGTCGACGGAACTCTATTCCCCCAACGTCGCCGAGGAAGCCAAGTCGACGCCGGACAAGGCGGAGCGCGACCGCGAGAGCGAGCACTTCAAGAAGTTCGAGGGGGTCGCGCACGAGATAGACCAGGAACTCGGGCTCGACACCGCGCAGGCGTCCGCCTACGGGGATTGGAATGGGGGCAGCGAGGCATCCCTGCTCGCGCGCGTGAAGGGCGAGGTGCCGTGGGAGACGCTGCGCTACGCGGCGGCGCTGAAGGGCCTGGCCGGGCATCAGAAGGCGGTGGGCATCTTCCACGCCGAGCCCGACGGGCAAGACGCGCTGCACGAGTTCACGTTGCCCGTGGCGGATTGGAGAGAGGCGCGCACCCTGCTAGCTTCACGGGGCATAGAGAATCGCACGCTCATCCCGACCGAGGGCGGCACGCGGGTCATCCTGATTGACCAGGGCGGGGCGCTGGCGGACACGGTGTTCAAAATCGGAGAGGACTACGATGTCGGCATCAAAACGCAAATCGGGAAAGCAGACTTCCTCGGCGACTTCGCCGACCGAGACGCCGCCGGCCCCATCTTTGAGAGAGAGATTGCAGGGTATGTCCAAGCGTATCCAGATCGACGACACGCCCGGGTCCGTCATCCTGACCGGGCTTGGCTCGTCGAAGCGGCCCGGGCGCGGTGGCGGCGATACGGACGACTGAGCGAGGCGGGGGATTTCGACCCCGACCTGCATCCTCGGGATGAGAAGGGGCAGTGGGCGGAGAAGCCAGGCGGGGCGGAGCCGAAGGCGAAGGGGGAGTTCGCCAAGTTCGCCAAGAAGCATGCCGACCGGATATGGGACGCGAAGAAGCACGACTGGGCGACGCCTGCGGCGGTGGGGGACGCGCGCCCGCTGAAGGTCAGGGCGTTCGACGTGTTCCGGCAGCGCAAAGACTCATTCGTGCGCAACGCGGCCGAGCTGCCCTACGGCGACCAGCTCGTGCAAGAGAAATTCCCCCAAGCCCTCGCGGATATGTTCGGCAACGTCGCGGGCTATAAGCCCGAGCCGAAAGACTTCCGCATCCCGCAGAATTGGAATGACGTAGCCGACGCAGCGGAGGTGCTCCCGCACCAGCTCGCCCGCTACATCGAGTTGCACCCGACCGACGCCGCGCAGCGCTTGGCGCTCGCGCAAAACTATGCCCGCGAGAACATCGGCCTGTCGCTCGCCGCCGACTACGTGCGCATCGAGGACATGAACCGGGCGGAGCCGACGCCTGTCGTTGCCCGTGGTGTTCCTGTCGAGTCTATTTTGAAGCCGCCAGCCCCGCCGGAGGCGAAGGTCGCTGGCTCTCC
>ERZ1292642.1638-Hain-H14-01um-R1-1638-length-10392-cov-6_pt1 | contig 10392 bp, 18 predicted proteins | sample MGYA00564403_ERZ1292642 | MGnify/ENA primary metagenome ERZ1292642 (study PRJEB36523, sample SAMEA6512643) | groundwater metagenome | collected 2019-01-09 | study: AquaDiva: Metagenomics assemblies of 32 groundwater samples | reverse complement strand
GGATCAGAAGACCCCGTTGAACCCCGAAACGTGGACTAAGGCCATCCTCGACCGTGACCCTGTTGCGTACCAGGAGATCATCGAGCATTGTTACGAGGACGTGATGGTACTTGACCAGATCACGGAGATCATGGCGCCCTTCCTGAAGAAGCTAAATGGATATGGAAGCGCTTAGCTTCTGGCTGCGTTGGTTTGGTTCGCAGCTAACTATCGCAGTGCTGGCGTACATCGTAATGAAACTCTGGAGGGTCATATGATATATCTAGCGCACCCAAACGCTCAGAAGGAACGTGGTGCCGCTCTCACTGCTGACTTGAGAGCTAGAGGGTACGATGTTATCAACCCCTTCGAGCGCCCCATGCAAACTAGGCTGAATGCAGTGATTGCCTCCGGTGAGGCTTTCACAGAGGAGCATTGCCGAGCCATTGTCGAGGGTGACTTAGCTCAAGTGCGCAAGGCGGGTATGGTGGTCGCAATCATCAATGGGGTCAACCAGGTAGGTACGTTGATGGAGGTGTTCTACGCTTCATACATACTGCACAAACCCGTGGTGGTTCTTTATGAGATGGACTACACAGGAAATGGGAAGTACCATCCCTGGATTCAGTATCTCACCGATATACAGCATACATGGGATGATGTCATCGCTGCTTTGGAGGTGCTAAAGTAAATGCCTACGGTGACGTGCGACCTCCGAGCGGAACCCCACTGGATGAGAATTCCAGACGACTGCCCGAACTTCAAGCTAGTGGAACCTCGGACGGTCTACCTAGACCCACTGTTCGAGAGGTACGTGAAGGAGGGGGGAGAGTACATCACACGTGTGACCGATGCGGAACTCCCTGCTATGAGCGACACTGCAAAATCATCTGCCCCCGATGCGGAGCAGCCAGAGATTGCGGTGATCCGTGAGTTCGCCACAGGAGCTACCTGCGACACCGACGAAGGCAAGCTAGAGCTTGCGTGGGCTGCTGGACTGTTTGAGGGAGAAGGTTGTATTCGTACAGACACCATCAAAGGAAGATGGAGGAGAGACGGTAGCAGAGGAGGGCCCTACTTCTATCCACGTCTAGATATGTCACTAACGGATGAAGATGTAATCAATAGATTCTGCGCTGCCGTTGGTGGGCGTGTGCGTGGGCCATATCTAAAGGAAGGCAGGAAACCTATCTGGTATTGGAGTGCTCAGAACAACGAAGCTATAGCAATCATGCAGAAGCTACGCTCTTTCCTGGGCGAACGCAGATCAGCGAAGGCTGCTGAGGTATTTGATGCGGAAGTTTGACTCCGGCGCAACCAGAGATGACGATGACCAAAAACTTGACTTCGAGGGGTTCTTGTCTCCGTTAGTTCTCTATAGATATGCACTCTACATGCACAAGCATCGTGTGCAGTCAGATGGCTCACTGCGCGACTCAGACAACTGGCAGAAGGGCATACCCCCAGAGCAATACATGAAGTCTCTGTTCCGCCACTTCATGGACATGTGGTTGAAGCATCGTAGTGGGGATTACGACACAGATGCTATGGAAGAGACTCTGTGCGCGATCATTTTCAATGTTCAAGGCTATCTCCTAGAGGTTCTAAAGGAGGCGTGATGGACGTATACGCAACCGTTCGCATCCTACTCAAGCACTGGTGTGACCCCGATGACATACTAGAGGGTGAGACTTTGATCTCAATCACCGACCAGTTGCTGGAGAGCGAGGACTTCTTCCGCGATGCAGATAGCTGGGAGGTGCTTGACGCTCAGTTCATCGTGAAAGAACCCAAACAACTAAGACTCCCTGAAACACAACCTACGGGCAGAGGAGATTGGCACATATGAGCACCAAAGGAATCCACAGCGACAACATACGCTACCTCGATCTGGCTGGTAAGTTCCCGACCAAGCCGCCAGAGCTCGGTATGGAGCCCGACTACGTTGTGGCCCAACGTATAAACGACAAGCTCCGCAATACAACGCACCTCAAGATGCTCTACAACGAGTACCCCGACGATGGGTACGCAGCGGCCTGGATGGAAGTGCAGGAGCTAAAGTGGCGCGTACAACTGAGCTATGCTAAACCCGAGACGCTCACGATCCGCCCCATGATGCGCCCTGGCGACACCGATAATCCGAACGCCTACGTGCAACGCGTGCTCAATGCTGTCGCTCTTGCCCAGGCCACAGGTTGTGGTCATGTACCTATCTGGATCGAACTTGGCAACGAGCCTAACCTAATAGGCTCCGGTTGGCATGGTATCCCTGACGAGTTCAACGCCTGGTTCATTGCAGTAGTCGATGGGTTGCATGTGCGTAACTTCCAGCATGGTGTGTTCTACCCAGGGCTCTCGCCGTACTCAGGCTATTTAGGCTGGTACAACGATGACACTACCAAAGTAGCCTTGAACAGTGCCGCCCAGGGTATCGCGCTCCACGCCTATAACGACATCGAGATTCAGGTGCATCAGGCTGCAGCGTTTCTTGAGGGTGCTGGTTTCGGACACTACCCTCGTATACTCAGCGAGGCCGGTTCGCTGCTGAGCACGAGGATGGACGAGTTCAAGAAGCTCCCGTCGCTCCCTGTCATGGCGTACCACATCTTCATTGCAGACGGTAAGCCTGGTGGTGCATGGGACGCAAAGTACATCTTGACGGAAAGTGAGTGTAAAGCTCTTGAATCTATCTAAGCTTCCGAAGAGTCTCAACATTGCAGGCCGTTACGTGGCGGTTGTTGCTCGACCTGACCTCACAGTCACGACCGGTAACATGGGAGAAACTTCCTATCAACCTCCTCTATTAGAGCTAGATTTGAACATCCCGAAGGAGATGTTGCTGGAGGTGATATTGCACGAAGTGTTGCATCACATCGACGAGTCTCACGGTGGACAGTTCGAGTTGAACAGTGATGAAAACAAAACAAAGGCGCTAGCTATCGCGCTGGCGCCGGTAATTGAGCAACTGAAGGTTTGTCTATGAACCGAAAAACGTTTCTGAAGGGTTTGCTTCTGCTGCCAATTCTTCCAGCTACGGCCTTGAAGATGTCCGAACCTAAAGCAAACGTAAAGATGGAAGCACGTGTTCGTGGTAGGGGAGAGTGGGTAGTTGTTCGACAAGAAGCTTTCGTACCAATAGAGGGGAGTCTCGATATAGAGTATATTACGATTACAGCAGACGCACTATGACACTCGAAGACGAGATGTTGCTTCGATTGGGGTGGTGGCTGAAGGGTGATCTAAGTCAGGAAGCCGAGCTTTTGTTGCTCGGCTTTTCTGAGGAAGAGCTGTCTAGTATATGGGAGAGAGAACATGATCGACCCAGTGCAGGAAATCATATCATTTTACCAAGAGAACGAGCGTAAGTTGCTTACCTCGTTCTATAACCTTGCTGTTCAGTTGAATACACTAGAACTTCAGAAGATTACCGATGGCACTAATAGTACGCCAAGTACCGTGTCGCCCCCCCAATCAGGCAAGGAATCCGACCAGTAGCAGCACCGCCACCACCAGTTGGATCAGTTGCATCAGCAGGCAGCTCAAAAACGTAGTTGTTAGTTGCTCCAGATTGCGCGGCAATAGAAAGCCCGATAGCGGTAGAAACTCCTACGGCCCCTACGTTCTCAAGCCGGATCGCTTTGACCGTTCCAGGTTTTGGCCCATTCCAAAAGGCGTCTATCGCAACGCCAAAAGCGTTAGTAATCGACCCTAAGGAGGATGAGGACTCCAATCGAGACTGGTTGGCATACATGTTGGTGATGGTTACGCCTGTAGGTGGCGTGGCATCAGCCTTCATAAATAGACCTTGTGCATTTGATATGGTAGCAGAGGGCGTAAACTGGGCATCCACGAAGATTCCTACAGCAGCGTCTCCGGCTCCAGTAAGATTAGCGTCTACCTTTAGTATGGCGTGGTTTGCCACTGATGATTGGAACGAGCCGCTAACGAGTAAAACGGCAGTTTGGCTTGTCGAGCCTGTCGGGGGAGTTACATCAAGTTTTGTTGTGGGTATGGCAGACCCAAGCCCTAATCTATCATTAGCTTCATCATAAGCGCTGGCTGCACCCAGGAAAATTGTCCCCTTGGTCGCGTTGCTGGTACTTTGAAGTGTAAGGTCGTTTCCGCTGGCAGTACCACCGATTAGTGTTTGCCCACCGGAGCGCCCAGCAAGGAGAGCATACTGAGTGTGATCGTCGTCAGGGACTAGTCCGCCTAGTCCGCCGTGGTCAACCCCACTTACTGTAATCAGATGAACATGGTCACGGTGGGAATATATCAGTGAGGTTCCTGGTGCTGCTGCAGAGGTAGAGACGGCGGCGGGGTTTGTTGCGTCTAACGTTGTTTTCCATGAGGGCGCCGTCTCGGCGTTGTCGATGCCTAGTGCATTACGAACATTGGCCGCAGGGACAGAAATGGCGAGCTCGTCCCACCCACCACCAGCCGCAGGAACATAGATGATCGAGCCTACTGCTGGGGCTGTGTTAGGGGCGCGTACCCCAATCTGACTCAGGCTAATGTTGGTTCGGTTGGTATCGTAACTCATTAGGTTGTCCAGTCTACTACGATTGCTCTCACAAGCGGGGTTGCCCCCGTGAATACTCCAGTAATCAGATCGCCAGTTCGGTTAGTAAAAGTTACCAAATCTTCAGATGTCTGTACATATTTACCATTTGCGGTTACCTGTTCACCCGCCAAGAACCAACGTACATCACGAAGGAGTGCCGCATCATATACAGAAGTTGCTGGGGTTAGTGTAGTAAAGGTAAGCGCCTTATCAACGCTTTTATACATCCGATTTTGGGTATGATCGAAACCCCAAATAACATTTATGTTGTTTGAGGAGACGTCTAGTTGAAGTACAGTAGTCACGGTAAAGGCTGGTGAGCTATAAAGAGCAAAAGAGCCTCCCTGGTTCGTTGAGCGATAGATGTCAGCACTCCTGTAGGCAAAAATCTCCTGTTGGTTACTGTTCCCTGGGTAGGGAAGCATGAGGTGGAAAGTGTCAGCGGGGAACTCAACTGAATTGCTCCAGACGTGTCCTGTGTCAGTGGATTTACCAAAATCAAACGGTATGGAAGACCACGAAGCAGCAAAAAAGCTGGCATCCCATTGTCCTACCAAAACTCTACGAAGACGATCTGGGTAGGTAGATATAGCGGCGTCGGAGACGTAGATGCTGGTGAAAGTGGATGCACTGTCGTGAGAGTGTGACACTACCAAGTCGTCGCCACCGGCACCAGTCGGATCGCCATGTAGTACCACAACTAGGCCAGGGCTAGCAATACTAAGTTGAACGCTTCCTATAACTCCAGCCCCAGGCGGATCGAAAACTGATGTCCAGGAACCGGCGGTGCGATAGGCCGTGTTCTTATAGAGAATATTGTCAACATTTAGGTAGGCTGTAGTGCCTGGATTGAAGGGGTCTACACGCAGGTTGTTGACAACAGTTGCTGTGCCTGGCAAGCCTGTAGTATTGGCTGTCCACGTAGGGCTGGTAGCTAGAATGTTTTCTGTCCAAGCGAACCTTGGTGCTCCGCCACTTGTTCCAGCAACCGCAGCTCGAATCCCCTGTCCGTTACCTTGACCTACAGTACCAGGAACCTTCTTGGGGAGTCCAGAACCCTGTTTGGTGGGAATCTGAAGGGCTAAATCTTCATCACAGTAAACACCGTAGTCCACTGTAGCACCCCACCCACTGTCAGGTGCCACATCAAACGTAAAGGTACCTAGGGTTTTGTCTGTCTCGCTGAACCTGGTAGGGTCTTGGGCAACTCCGTTTAGCTTTGGTACTAAGTACCCAGTTACGTATTCTTCCCCGACAGTGAAGAGAGAGCCTCCAGTAGTAGTGCCAAGGTCTTTGGTTTTCCACACAGGGCACTGAATACGCAGTCCTGCCCAGAAGTGCCCAGGGCCTTCTGGTGCTTCGGTGTTGGTGTCACTGGTATTCGCGCCAGCACCTGCCGCTCGTGCTCGCTCTATGACGATACTCAACGCTCTATACCTCTACGAAGTGTAGCGTCGCAACTGCGCGAGGCTCGACATGTCCCTCTACAGCTATGGCTGTGACCTCCACCCTATCAACAAGCAACACTGTGTGGCTCTCCCCGCGTGGGTCTATCACTGTAATAGTGCTTGCGCTGCTTTCTAAGGCTCTCAGTGCATCGAGGGTTGTCTCTGGGGTTTGGTCGTCGATGGCGCCCACTGTTTCGCCACCCTGCAAGTAAAGATCATCTGGAGATACGATGACTCGGCACTTATAGTGGTTACGCCAGGGAGCGACCTGGATGGCCTTGATAGTCACACGTCGCATAGCAGGAGTTTCGGTAGTGGTGCCGCCTCGAGCGAATGCTATACGAGGCTCTATAAATCGCCCCGATGCACCGATGGTTTGAGTCCCTGTTGCTGTAAGGGCTGCCAGGTCAGTGAAGCTTGGGGATGAAGCGCTCCACGGGAAGTTCACTGTGGTGCGGTATCCGAACGTGAGTGTCTCTGTAGCACTGAGGTTGTCAGCTTCGATGTCTACCTCAGTGAAGTATTTAGTATTCTCTCGGCTACCCATGTAGAGCCGAGGAAGCCATATCGTACCTGATGTGGCGTAGGTGTACCCTGAGTCACCAACCTGAGAGCGAGCGGCTGCTGGGAGAAACCAGCGCGAGATCAGTTCGTTCGTGGTACTGCTAGCCCACAAGCTGCTGTTCGTGCCACTAAGTCCCGTTACGTGCAGCGCTGTCACCTGGTTGGCACTCCAGTAAGCGTAGGGGTGCCACACACCACGCAGCTCATCGCCAACTGTCATCTCGCGGTACTTCATAATGTAGGTGTCCGTACCGTTCCATAGAGCGACATAGAGCCACTGGCCGTCTGTCGCAGTAGCTTGATATACTCCTGCGACGGGGCCTAAGTTGCTGTGGTTATGGCTGTATAGCTTCTCCAGACCTACAAGCTGCATAGGCCCTCTACCATCGTAACGAAACATGCCACGTAGATGTGGGATGTACATATTCCCGAACGCCTTCTTCATCTGTCGAGCGTTCGCTGTGTCCTCCATACCCTTGAACTCGTCCAGCAGGTTGGGAGCGAATCCGAGACGGTTGGTACGGAACACACCGTCCTCGCGGCCTACGAGAACTTGGTAGCCGAACGTTTCGAGATCGGTGAACGACGCTGCTGAGCCTCCACCTATGTCAATCTCGGCGCTCCAGTTCGCAGCGGTGAGTGGGCTATCTGAGGTAGCACAGGAACCGACACGGCTGTTGCTGTTGTCACTATCAACACGGTATAGAAACTCTTCAGTTACCGTGAAGTAGTCAGCAGTAAGGCCACTATCCGCCGAGGTATAGGTACCTGGTGCGGCACCGCTTGCTCTCGACCGAAAAACAGCGCCACTACCCAACGCAACGACGGCGGCGTTACGGAATATCTTGGCATCGCTCACATGCTGCGATGCACCGAGATCAATATCGGCAGTGTCAGTGGGGGTACCACTCAAGGTGCCCAGCTCACGTATGAATCTACTCCATAGGAGATAGAGACGCCCTCCAAGCTCGAAGTAACCTACAGGATCGCCACCCGCTGTGACTGTGATCGTGAGCTGCGTACGCAGTGGCCCTAGAGTCACTACGTTCGGCTCACCAGCGTCTACATCTTGGGCGTAGTGGTAGGTATGCTCATCGTAGTTTAGAGCGTCGCCCATCCCAAGGTGGAACGAGTCCAGAACCTGCTCACTGAGCCATGCGTACTGGGCATTAGGGATAGGGGTGTGCTTTAGTCCTGGCCCTGGAGCTGGGGGAGTGCCATCAAGGACAGGCTCCTCTTCCCACGCAAGCTGGTTGGGGGGGTTTGATCGGGGGTTGACATCAAGCTGATAAGGGACACCGTTTATCAAGATGTCCCCTGGATGTGTCAGGATATGCTCACCAAAGGTCATTTATAGACTCCGTAGGTAGTGGAACAGTTCATGGATGAAGTAGAAAACGATTGGTACTGCTAGTCCGCCCAAGACGCTAAGCATTACATCACTCGCTTCCACGATCGTTCTCCCCTAGGAGCTTCAGCACGTGCTACAGCAGCAAAGCTACGGTACGCCGCCTTTACCTCCTTCTCGAACCTACCTTTGAAGCGGGCATTGAGCATCTCGTATACTTCGCACTTTGCAGCCGCGACTATGTAGTCTTCGCTGGCATCTGTGGTACCACCTGTGCTGGTGTCAGCAGTGAACACACTGTACTGTCGCAGTGCCTGCACCCACACTGGGTAGCTAGAGGCATAGTCAGCAAGCACTATCCTCATCGGCACGGTGCCAGTAGGATCAATCTCCAGCTCGCTTATCAAAACGGGGGGCCAGTCTACGGCGTCCTCTGGATATGCACTCTGGCTGCTAGAGTTTGTGACGGGGGAGCCTAAGCTGACCTGCCATCGCACACTGAGCAACTGGTCACGCTTCGTGAGCCACGTTGGGGCGTTGAATCGATTCTGGTGCTGCACATGGAGGATAGCGTTGTCATACACAGCTATATCCCCATTTGCCTCAGCGCCTAACCTCAATGCAACCTGTCGGCAACCAGTAGGCACCGTGAATGAAACGGCAACCTGGTGTCTCATCATGGTTGTCTCTTCGACCACCGAACCAATAACAGCGGCATTGGTCACATCCCAAACAGTGAACTCGAACTTATCCCCTGTAGCGCTAGTATTGACAGTGACTCCAGCAAACCCGAACGCACCAGCCTTGACAGGTACGCTGTTAGATTGAACGTAGCCGTTTGCAGCAGTGGCAGTGACTTCCAGTGCTTGATCTTGGTACCAGCCAGCGGTAGTGATCTTTTGTCGTGTGCTGTTGGTGGCTGTCCAGTTAGTGACACCGCTTGACTCCATGTCGTAATCGTCAATCAGGCTGAGTGGCATCCACGTCTCATACCAGAGCTTCTCTAACGCCCTGTTGATAGCGGTGTTGAGGTCGTCTGGATGAATCCACTTGATGACCTCGTACACATCGTCAGCGACAGGGCTCACACCATATGCGACACCACCGTGTGTGAGTGTACCAGATGCTGGTGTGTAGGTCGTGACGACCCGCACCTGGTCAGCGGCGGCAGCGCCAGGTAGGTTGAGATAGAAGTTGACGTGGTTCCTGCTGTCGGCGCCGGTGTTCTGTAGGCGGCGCGTGTCGACCATGGTGGTTCCGGTGCCACCTGTAGCTAGCCTATTGAACCCTAGACTGCACTCCTGTATAACACGCTGCCGTATAGCACGGCGGGTAGTGCTTGCCATTCTCTAGTCTCCTCTACCGTTCTTGCCTCCGAAGAGCTTGGCAATTATCGTGGACACTACAACGGCACCCCACCAGTCAGGCATTGTAATTCCAAAGTAAATGAAGACAACCGTTGCTGATGTAACGATCAGTGCAATAGCGCCTGCAATACTGCCAAGTTCCATCAGGTGCTCCTTCATAGCAACTCCAGTTACTTAGATTTCTTTTCTTTAGCTTTCTTCTCTAAGCCCTTACGACGACGCTCCTTGGCCGCCTCTTTGTACCCAGCTTCATCATATGGGAACGTTTTCTTCCCCACTTTGGGCATAGTTATCTCATCCTACTTCTTGCTCTTGGCTCGCTTTGGCAGGCCCTTGTGTTTGGTGCTCGCCATCTTTTCGAGCTCAGCCTCGCTCATCTTCGTCTTGGTCGTCGACCCAGCGCGCTTACGGGCTAGCTCTGCTCCAAAGAATTGTTGCTGTACTTTACTCTTTGCGGGCACTCTAGCCTCCTTTCAAAATCCGCCATTTCTGTTCAGAACTGTGGATAAACTCGCCAATCATGGCGTGATGTTGCGTCAGCTCTGCCAAGGAAAGCTCGAAATCGGCCACGCCTGTTCGGTGTATGATGACGCCATCTATAGTAAATTCAGCTTCGAAAACCATCTCGCCTGAGTTTACTTTTAGTTTCAGCTCGTACTTAGCGATCCAAGGATCAGGCATTGTTTAGTTACCCGGGAGTGGTGCCAGCACAAGCACTAAAGTTCGGGCAGCGTCTTGGTTCACATCAGCTTCAGAGCCTGTGTTAGTGCTTACCACTCGGCACTTGTCAGCCGTAAAGAAGTCCAACAGCTCTGGTACCACGTAGAACTCAGCAACCGTAGCACTCAGCCCCGTGATCTTGATGAGGGCACCTGCATTGTCAATGACCTTGACCCACGTTACCTCGCCATCTACCGTTACCTCTAGACTCAGGTCTGCGGCAGTCCAGGTAGCAGGCTTCCCTATACCCACGATGCGATGACCATATAGCTGGAAGATGCTGCTTGTAGCGGCGCTTGATGCTATAGTTACTGTTTCAAAGTGTTGGTGATAGTTAGGCATTTATGCCTCCAGTGCGATAGCTGCGGCAACCTTCGGATCGAGGGTTACTCCTGCCACGAT
>ERZ1292642.1636-Hain-H14-01um-R1-1636-length-10396-cov-4_pt1 | contig 10396 bp, 21 predicted proteins | sample MGYA00564403_ERZ1292642 | MGnify/ENA primary metagenome ERZ1292642 (study PRJEB36523, sample SAMEA6512643) | groundwater metagenome | collected 2019-01-09 | study: AquaDiva: Metagenomics assemblies of 32 groundwater samples | reverse complement strand
TGCTGTCTTTCATCAAAGTTATTTAGCCAGTTCATTTTTCACCCCCACCAAATAAAGCGCATTCTCCTGATATGGATGCGCGTATTGATTCCATTCATAACCCGGCTTAGATGCCGCAAACTCTCTCAGCCACGTCTCATTATCCACTCTCTCAAATTCATAACTAGATGCGAATAGATAGGCGTTTGCCTCCATTTGTGACAATAACCGTTCTCTTTCGGCTAATAGTATTTCTGAGAGTGAGTGACAGGCGATAAGTAAATCTAACGGTGTTGAGGATACAACGTTTGACGGTTTCCATAAAGTTTTACCTATTACTCCTGTCTGCTGTAAATAATACTTTTGAATTTTAACCAATTCCGGTAAGTCTATAATATAGTACCAACCTGTGAATCCTAACCGCCGACAAATGAGACACATTGCACCATAGCCCGCACCTATTTCGACGATGCTGCTCAACTGGTCAATTGTCTTACCACTCCTATCTAACCACTGTTTAAGGTGATAAGCTTGATGAATGAGATTCGGGTCATATTCCCTTTTGTAGCCATCTGCGCCGAATCCGGTTGAAGCAACTACTGAGAACCAACCATGCCAACCGTCTCGCCTCAATGCTATATACTCATATGGTATTTGTTCTGCCCCAGTACCGACATACATTGTTTTACGAATAGTAGACCAGCGCAGGAAATCGTCAAGTGAATCTTCTTTAAGATGCTTTTGTAAAGCGAGTTGATTCTGTTGCCAGGCGGACATTATGGAGCAATACCTCGTGCATCTTCGTCTATATCCCCACTATCTGTCAATTCCTGATACAACTCATCCAGATCAGTCCCAAGAGCCTTCAGAACTTCCTCAATATACCACTGTTTATGGTGCATCTCTCTATTAACTAATCCTCTAATAGCTAACTCTTTAGCCTTTTCTATTCCATCGGACATATTTAGCACTTGTGATATATTCATTGCCCTAATCCTTTATCCCTAGCATGCTTAAATATTGCTGTGTCGAGTCGGTGCAACCACATATTTCGTTGACCTTCTTCCGTTACCTTAAATACTATTAAGGTATCCACCTGTAAAACAATCTCGTAAAATGGACATAGGAACTTGCGTACTGCCCTATCCACACCCGGCCATGGTAGCGGATGCGGTGCGTTATCAATCGGTCCATCCTTGTACACTTCCTTTTTGTTGAAATCGTGAACCGCCATAATACCACCAGGCTTAATATTGGGAATCCAGGCGAGGATGTCACCCTTTGCACCGTTATAGGAGTGATCACCATCAATGAAAACTAAATCAGCAAACTTGGTAGGTATACCGTCAAGTAGAAATCGCTTCATTATATTGATAAGTTTGTCATCCTCATAGACTAGCATATTAAATGTACTTTGCGCCGTCTCTCCCACTTGCTTGCTATCACCTAGAATTTGGTGGTATCTATAATCAGGTATGCCAGCTTGTTCCAATACATGCCTCTCAGAGTATAAGCTGCCGAATGGACTATCGCCACCTTCAATATCTACCGTTATCATAAACAAATCAGAACGCGATTCCATAAATGCCAGGCCACTCGTACCAGAACCAGCGCCGATATTAACGACAACAGGATTCGGCGGTAATGATCGTGCTAATTGTTTAAGGGCAGCGAGTTCGGATAGGAACAAGTATCTAAATGAAGCTTGAAGGGATTCACTTGTCATCATTCTACAGGTCTTTTGAAGTAAATAATATCCGTTCCTTCATCCCTCTGACTGCCACACATTTCCCACCCCAATTCTCCCAATTGGTTAAATACCTCCAAGAAATACTTACCTTCAATTATTATAATCCCATCCCTGCCAGTAGCTCTTAGTATACCAGTAAACGCTCGATCCATAGCCATTACATAATCAAATACACAATTTACCTGTGCATATTCCCACTTAATCATTACCACTTGCCAACCTTCTAAAACGTTCTAAAGTAGCGGGTGTTACCTCATCCTGCCGATAAGCTTCCTCTGTTAATACCCCATTTGTTACAATGAGTATCCTGATATATCCTACAGCATCCACGACCACTTTATATTTACGCTTCATAATTAGTTACAGCCAACCATTATCAAGACAAGTGGAACACTAGCAACTAATACCAAAACTAATGCCACAGATACAATGAAAAAGTCTACCGCGTCTATATTATTCATTAAAGAACTCCCTCACCTTCTCACAAATATAACTCACATCATCATCGCTTAATCCACAATGCAATGGTAGCAATAGCGTCTCTCGTGCCGCCTTCTCCGCGTTAGGTAAGCTATCGCCTGTTTTATAAGCAAGATGTAGAGGCCAATACCTGAAGGTGGTGTAGATTCCCTGTTCTCTGAGATGGTAAGCTAATTCGTCACGTTTAGGAGTTTGAATCCAGTAGAAGTAAAAGGATTGTTCAGTATTTGGCGGAATACTGGAAGGCAAAAAACAGGGAGTATCAAGTAGTCCATTATCATATAATTGATACAATTGTCCACGCCGCCTGATAAAACCGCTCAATTTCCCAAGTTGCTCCAACCCAATCCCCGCCGCAATATCATTCATAATGCTACGTCGTGCACCCGGTATCTTAACCTCATACTCCCACCACTTATCTTTGCTACCATCTAATCCTGTCGGCGTAACACCCAGGTAAAGTTGGTTACGTGCTTTGTCGGCTAACTCTTTGTCACGAATATAAAGCATTCCACCATCACCAGTTGAGATGATCTTCATCGCATCAAATGACCACACGCCGATGTCACCAAATGTGCCGATAGCCTGGCCGTTGTAGGTAGAAGCGGGAGCGCAAGCAGCATCTTCGATAATATAAAGATAGTCATATTTTTGATACTTTACAATCTCATCCATACTACAAGGTACACCACCATAATGATTGATGATAATAGCTCTGGTATTGCGGGTGATTCTAGTCTCAATAAATTGAGCTTTTACATTTAGCGTCCTGCTATCTACATCACAAAACACCGGCTTTGCCCCCACGCTCAACACTGCCTGCGCTGCGCCAACAAAGTGAATCGTCGGTATGATAACTTCATCACCCGGGCTGATTCCCAATAATTGGATAACTTGGAATAACCCCTCTGTGCAACTATTAACACTTACCACATGCACTGAATCAACATTAAGATGCTCGGCAAAAGCATACTCAAATGCTTCCACTTTCATCCCCTTGCCGGGCCATGCCAGATCAAATGTATGTTTGACGTTGGCTAATTCCTCTATACCTAAACTTGGTTGAAATACATTGATATTCATTAAATCCACCTCCCAGTAGACTTAATTATATCACTTTTTGTAATCCTCTGCGTTTTTCTTGTCTAAATTTTCAACATCGCTGTAAGGTACTTCTTTAGTTTTCCCACATCTCTCACAGCGATAAATACAAATAAGGTCATCTCCTTTTCTTAATCTGGTCCACTGAAGATACCATTTATGACCAAAAAGACAAGACCTAGACATTATTTCAATCCCTCACCTTATAGCTTTTTGCGTTTTTCATATCTAGACATCCTTATCGTCACCAGCGCACGATACTTCTTCCACACTACCACATCTCTCACAGCGATAGGTACAAATAAGAGTATTCCTTCCTTTTGCGCTGGTGTACCACAACACCCACTTATGACCAAATATACATCTCATTCTAACTCCCTTAGCACATTCAAATTCAGTGACCTTTGGCCCTTTGCCAATCCAGCCAGTATTGAAGGAGTCGGCAATAGATAAAAGTTCATCTTGTCCGAGTGAGGGACTAAAGACTTGTATCATTCCAACCATTCACATATCTCCTTGAGAATACCCCGCCCAAGATTTCGGACCTCTAATATTTTGCCCGATAATACATCCTCTCTTATTCTAGCAATATTTAATGTTTTATCAGGATACTCACCATTACCATACCCACCACGCATTAAAGCATGGTAAGTTATGCTGCGAAGTCCCTGATATACGATATGATAATGCCCTTTCTTTTTTGCCTTTATACTCTCTGCTTTCACTCCAACTCCCTTAGCACATTCAAATATAGCCAATCTTCAGTTACCGCATACCCCTCTACCATCTCTAAATTCTGCTCAATATTTGCCAGCTTACCGCGCCATATCTCAGGTCGCAAGCCATGTAGAATCTTCTGGCATCTATCTACTGTGTCGAATTGCAAAATTCCCCTCACATCAAAGAAGGTATGTATATTCGGCGCTCCCCAGAATATCGGTATCGTACCAAGTGCAAAGCAGTCTATTAGCCATTCGGTAAAGAGGTTATCTTCTCTACAAGTCTCAGTAACAATACTGAAGTGATAGTCACTCAGTACCTTAAGCTTTGTATCTTGACTGTAATTCACACTCTCACCGCGCACACCGTAAAAGTCCACATTAAAGCCCTGTTCATCTATCATGGCAGCTATATCGTGCCGGATTCTATGGCCCTCGGTTGATATCTTAGAACCGATAAGCATAGAGCATAACTTGGACTTAGGCTTGATGCCCCAATCGCGCTTGTCTATCCAGGTGCCGGCATAGGGAGTGAGGCGGAACTTGTTAGCATATTCTAAAGGATCACCAGTCAACTTATTTAGCGTTCGATGTCCTTCGCTAATATCAATTAGAGGTTGATAGTAAGTCAAGATGAAATCAAACTTATCTCGATTCTTAAGTGCATGCTTGTACGTCTCAGGATGCAAACAATACGGTTCATGCAACCAACCTATCTTATACTTACTTTGAACCTCATCAACTATCGGGTTATTTATCCACTCATCAGTGAATAGGGTTACACCGTCAAAGGTCATTTGTTGCTTGACATATTGGATGTATTGGGAGGTTTGGTAAGCGGTGGAGCAAGGCGAACCTTGAAAATTGCTATCCCACAGATTCACGATCACTATGTCTTAGTCTCCTTTTATTCCCCTTGTCCTTCTCTAATTGCCGCTCCAGTGCGTGACAAGTCATTGCAAACATCCCTAACATTGTTTCTTTATTAGTCTCAGGCAGTTTATATACTCCCATCACAAGCTGGTACAGAAAGGGATTCAGGATAGCTATGTCACGATAGAATTTATCAATGTCTCTTTGGGCCTCAGCAGCAACTTCTTTAATTGTATCTTCGGTTACAGTGGGAAGGTTAGGCTTTTTCATTTCACCATCCTATCGAGTTAGAATCGAACAGGTTGTTTAACATTTATCAATACTCCACTATCTGACTTTTAATAGTCTCACCATCTAATTCTAATTCAAACACCTTAGAAGTAATACAAAACATCCCACCCGCTTCATTTTCGACTTCCCTTATTTCATCCCATGCTGGCTTATGCGAAATTAGCCTTAACGCCATTAAGTTGCAATCCCTACAGGATTTAGCTAGAATCAGGTAAGTTACCACCCTATCAAGTACCAATTATTCCTATCCGGCAAATGAGTTATTTCGGTATGTTGCCAATTCTTAATATATTGTGCTATTTTTGGCAATACATTTTGGAACCAGTTTACATTATCCCATTGTTCCCACTGACCAGAATAAAGACATAAAAACGACTTTGCATAAGGTTGAATAAAGCCAAATCGCTTACTCGGTTCAACCTCACTTAGAGAATAGAGTGCTATAAACAAATCAGCATCTTTTGGATTCTTACCTGAGTTCCATTCCACCTTATCCAGCATTCCAAACTGGCTTAAATAATACTCCTGTAATAAGCTAAACTCCGGCAAGTCGTAAATCACATACTTCCCCTCGAATCCCATCCGCCTACACAGCAGCGCCATTGCACCATAACCACCGCCGAACTCCACGATAGTGTCAAGTTGCTCTATGCGCTTGCCTGTAGCTTGTTCCCATTGCGTTAGGTGATACGCTTGGTGGATAAGGTTCATAGAGAACGGATATTTAACCTTAACTCTACCAAATGCGTCATCAGGCCCGAAATGAGGTACTTGTATTGCGTATCTCCATCGGTTTAGATCAAGTTGGCTCAGTTCATAACTTATCTGAAAAGGCCAGTGCGCCACGAGCATGGTGTGATATACGCAAGGCCACTCATAGAAGTGAGTAGGATCGTCTATCAATACAGTTTGCCATAAATCCAAGCGCCAAAACTCCCAATATGGCGGCTTTTTATCAGTAATAGGCTCAGGCAATTGTGCCATGCGCGCGCGAAGTTGATCAGCGTTCATATTTCAATAAAACCTTATCCGTCAAATCCCGAACCGCCTCAATAGTTTTTTCTATACATTTAGACTGTGCATATACAGCTAATCTAACTCTCTCGCTTCTCTCTATTTCGCATTTACACTCTGTACAATAAATCCAAGCCTCAAAATCATCTGTACCATAGTTCTGTGTCAGATAGATACAATAGTTGTTACACCTGGGACACCTAATAGGCGGGAACGGATACATTCTTCCCATTATCATTATGGTGCAATACTCTCCGGCCAATAGTCGCCATTATCATCACACTCGCCATCATCCATTAACTCTTGACGAAGATCATCCAGGTTAACTCCTAAAGCTAACAAAACTTGCTCAAGATACCATTGTTTGTGATGGTATTCCGAGTGGATAAATCCTCTAATTGCCAGTTCGGTTGCCTTTTCCACACCATTAGGCATGTCTAATACGTTTGCTATTTCCATTCTAGCCTCCCTTTCAAGTAGTTACGAACGACTACTTTAATTGCATCTCTATCATCCAACCAATTAAAGTTTACCCCATCAATGATTATACTGCTAACTTCTTGCTCTGTATCACCTTCAATAACAGCATCATATTTATCTAATAAAATCCACAATTTAGGAAATAATCTCTTAGCCTTATTTAAGGTGCTTTTATCTGGATGAGGTACAAGGGGATGTTTATCGTCTGGAAAGTATGTACCTACATAATCGTCAGCGTTCATTGTGCCTTTCCCATACCGTATATCCCATGTAGTATCCAACTATAAAGCCAATAATGCCAAATACCCCGGGTAAAATGATTAGGATTATCATTACATAATCGAATTGGTCAGCGTTCATTGTCCACAACTCTTGAATACTAAAAGAGTTATTAAAGCTGCTGGAATTGCTACTATAACAGAGATAATTATAGAACGTAGGTCCTTTTTAGTCATCACTTAAAGAACTCCCCAAACTTCTCTATTACATAATCCAAATCTTCACGCGTTAAGTTTTGATGACAACCGATGTAAAAGGCATTATCATCCATCCATCTCGTCACTGGATAATTTTCGGGATTCCAAAGTCCTTTGTAGACAGGTTGCGAGACAAGTGGCAATGCTAACCGCGTGCCGATTCCATTACTCTCAAGGTACCGACATAGTTTGTCTCTAACACCTTCTTGCCGACATACCAAGCAAAACATCATAAAACTACTCTCGGTATTAGGTCGGATAGCCGGCAATTGTAAATATTCCTCTAATGGCTTTAGTCCTGCTGTGAGGTATGCCGCATTCTCTTGACGTTTGCGAATGATGGTAGGTAGGTCGTCAAGCTGTGCCAGGCCGATGGCAGCCTCTAATTCGGTAAGGCGAAAGCTATGACCTACCTTAGTAAATCTAAACTTACGCGCTAGCCACGTTGGTTCATAGGATTCGCCAGTTGGTAATCCTTCTAAGTCGATGCCATGGTTAACGAGTGAGCGCATGTATAAAGCATACTCAGGATTATTAGTTATAGATAAACCACCAACGCCAGTTACCAAGATGTGAGCGGCATAGGTACTAAACACTCCAATATCACCTAAGCAACCTATAGAAGTGTTACAATGCCTAACTGCCATTGCTTCGCAGGAGTCCTCAACAACCTTTATTGGGTAAATTTCTGGATTAAGCCAATTAACGGTATTTTGTACCTCTGCCATATCGCATGGTTGTCCAAATGTATGGACAGGCATAATACAACGTGTCTTGTAGTTAATCGCCTTTATTAGTTGTGTGGTATCTATCCCATAATAATCCCGTTCAATATCAACCAAAACTGGCTTTAGCCTCAATTGCAAAACCACATTAACCGTAGCTACAAACGTGAGTGCCGGAACGATTACCTCATCCCCATCCTGCCATCCATGCAACTCCTTAAGCGTTTGCAAGGCGACCAATAATGATGATGTGCCACTGTTGCTAAGTATACCATATTTGCAACCGTGCAAAGCAGCAAAGCGGGATTCAAATTCCCTCGAATACTTACCATAACTTAGCCGACCTGTTGCGAGAATATCGTCTATATATTCTCGCATTTTAGGAGTTGGGTAAAAAGTCCGTTTACCTAAATGCGCCATAATGCACTCACCATATTGTCAACCCGTGTTTTGACTTCTTGGATAAATGGCTTTTGTAATCCTAGATACTTATGTTCATAGGCCAGGCCATCGACTTTTAGATAAAGCAGATTATTCAATTCGATGATTAGAGGCCATTCGACATCCAAGGTCGCGCCATTTGTCACTTTGGACTTAGCCAGAATCATCTCCACCATCGGCCTTGGTATGATGCGTGAACCTGTTAAATAATCAGTGTACTTGCCGTTTGAGTAGCGGCAATTGATGACCCACTCGGTTAGTCGTTGTAAGAGTGGATGACTGCGCCATGCCTCATTTGAGCGTTCCAGGATGACCATTTTATCAATGCCTTTGGTGTCATTTATCGTATGCCATAACTGTTTAGGAAAGTGTGCCACCCAAAAGAGAATCCGGTCAAAGTCACAATAGTGAAAGTAGTCAGCATTGGACTTTAACCCAAGTTCCAGTACTCTTCGCCGACCATTCGCTATACCCGCAGTTGGCCCGACACTGCCATAGATGCCAATAGCATCTATGATAGATAGGTGTGTTTTATTGGTAATACTAATAGCTACATTATCGTAAATGTCAAGCAATCGAGGAAGTAGGCATTTGATAGGTTCGTACATTTTGCCTTGCGGATCATGAATAGTTGAAAGTAGACAGGTTATGTAATTTCTACTTGCCACTTTAGAATCCTCTCAATATATTCCTGCTTGCCCACGCGATTCAGATGAGTTACCCATAAGTCAGCGCCTTGTCGCTGCAAATCAGGATAGGGAGTTCTAATAAGTTCCGGTGTTCTCACCTGAAGGTACTCCCGCCAACGCTCATAGAGACGTGTAGCTCCTCCCCAGTAGTCATCCGTGGCCCAAACGATACTTGATACTCGACTGACGATAGCTGCCCCCATGCACATGTGACAAGGTTCTAATGAGGTATATAGAGTTACCTGATGCCCCTTGCTAAACACTTGCTGATTATCTAATAAGAGAGATAATTCGGCGTGAGTGATTGAACCTTGTCGATTCTTCTCATCACTTTTAGCCTTTGACCTTGCCACCGCTATTAAGTCGCCATCCCTATCTATCAGACAAGCTGCTACAGGTGTACAGGATTCGTCTAAACTTTTTTGTGCTTCATTCAATACCAACTCAAGATACTTTCGATAGATCAAAGTCGTAACCAAACTTCTTTTTAAGGGTCAGTCTGTCATGCTCTCTCAGAACACTTAAGCCGGAATAGGCATAATTCCAACTTGCACCTTGCACAGCATTAATGTGCCACATAGGGACCTGGCGTGTACCGAAAACAAGAATTTCATCACCATACTGGGCTAATCGCGCTGTACCATTTATCTCTATTTCTTGTGCTGTCTCGCCTGGTATGAGAAGTTTACGAAGTAAATCACGTCGCCACATTCCTCCCCATAGGGAGAGGTGATAAGGTGAATTGTAATCGGACTTAATGAGGTCAAGCCGATCAAGATTGTCATATATTCCAGCATTGCCTAAATACTGACCGCCGCCATTGGCATATAGCCGATCTGAACAGAGATCAAATTTTAGCACATTGCGGAATTGATGCATGTAGTCATAAATCATTTGAACAGCTACAATATCGGTAGGGCGCACAAGCCAATAATCTTCGAGGAGTAAGATAAACACTTCATCGGCTACATTATCGAGCGCCATCATAAGGCGTTCCGACCAGCGTTTAGGAGAATACTCAGATTGTTTCTTGCCTTGCTGAATAAAACGCCAATTAGTAGGGAAGTTGTCAGGCTTGGTAAAACCGCAAACTACACCAATATAACTACTGGATTGATAATACTTATCCCATAGGTAAAAGAAGCCGGGTAATTTATCCTTTTGTTTATCACTGGTCATCACGATAACCTGAATCACCTGATACTCTCCTTATACCACTCCACTGTCTTTTTGATCCCTGTGTTAATGTCAGTCTGCGGACTCCACTTTAGTACTCGTTTCATCTCATGAACATCATAAGAACGTTTTAGTTGTCCCCTGTCCTTTTTACCATCCCATGTGACTTTACCTTGATAATTAGTTGCTTCGACAATGGCAC
>ERZ1292642.1633-Hain-H14-01um-R1-1633-length-10413-cov-5_pt1 | contig 10413 bp, 11 predicted proteins | sample MGYA00564403_ERZ1292642 | MGnify/ENA primary metagenome ERZ1292642 (study PRJEB36523, sample SAMEA6512643) | groundwater metagenome | collected 2019-01-09 | study: AquaDiva: Metagenomics assemblies of 32 groundwater samples | reverse complement strand
CCCACAATGTGACGGCCTCTATCTTAGGGAGGAGATCCACGATGAGGGCGCCGATACAGTGCCCCCGGCGGATACATCCCCCGTCGAGCAGCCCAAGGCACCGGAAACGGTGCCGACGGTCGAGAAACCGACCCGCAAGAAAAAGGCCGACAGGCCTCCAGGCTACTTCGAGGCCGAGCAGTCCGAAATTCCCGGGACCAAGCCAGAGGATCTTAAGAAATCGCCCCCTGCGCCCCCGTTGGAGCCAGCTGCCGCGACCCCTGAGCCGCCCGATCCCCTCTTCGAGGAGAGGGTGGAATTGCCCAAGGAATTCGACCACGTTATCGGCTGTCTCTCCACGCCCGCCTTCAAAGGCCGTAAACTCCAAGACCTTTCGGTTCTCGAGGTCGGCACCGTCTACGACAAGTGGGTCATCGGAATGGCTGATTCGATCGCCCGAAACGACATCAAGAAAGAGGAAGCCCGCTGCGTGACCGTTGCCTACCAATGGCACAAAGCGCACCCCAAACCTTAACCATCTGGCAGTGTAGTAATGTAACGGCTAAGTCCGAGCACCTTCGGGTGAGTAGGCAATCCAAAATGAGCCTTGTGGGGTCAAGACCCACCTGCCAGTCCAATTTATGAAGACCAAAACCACCGCGCCCTCGATTGAAGAGGCGCCCATCACAATCGACTTCGCGCTGGCTCCGGTGACCGCGTTCGTCGAAGTCGAGATCAAACACCTTATCCTCGACGCCGGCACCCAGCCGCGACTGAGCCTGGACACCGAGGTGATCGAAGACTACGCCGAGCAGCTCAAGAAAGGGGAGAAAAGCCCCTTCCCGCCGATCGACGTCTTCCGGACCCTGGACGGAAAGCTCTATCTGGCCGACGGGTTCCACCGCACCTACGGGCACAAGAAAGCTGGGTTCAAGGAAATCGAAGCCAACATCCACGACGGCACCCTGCTGCAGGCCCAGGTCTACGCCCTGCAGGCCAACGCCCAGCACGGGCTACGACGCTCGAATAAGGACAAGCTCTACGCCTATCAGCATCTCGAGAAGATCACCCCCGAGGAACAGTTCCGCGCGATGACCAACTCCGAGATCGCTCGGATCATCGCCTGCACCGAGGGATTCGTCCGCGGCCACCGCGCGGCGGCCAAGTCCAGCCCCGTAAAGGCCGTCCAGCGAAAGGGTAAGACCGTCCACGTGGACACCTCAAGGATCGGGAGCAAGGCGGGCAAGAAAACCACTTCGAACGATACGAAGAGGAGCGTGGAGGCTAAAGCCAAGGAATCGAAAACGGCCGAGCCCGAGGAGCGGATCAGTCTGCAGATCGCCAAGGTCGAGAAGTTGATCGGAGGGCGCGAAGGCGCGAAGATCGCCGAGGCCCTTGGCACCGGGAAGCTCCCGCTGACCACGCGCGAGATCAAGGACTGGGCTGGCTTCACTCCCGAGCTGGCCAAACAAATTGCGCCGCTCGTGACCACGCACGGATTTAAACCATTCCGCGCGATGGAATTCGTAAAGAGCGAGCCCTCCGACCCGATCATCCGCGAGCTGATGCTGCGGGCGATTGCCAACGGGGGCGAATATGACTACAAAAGCGATGTCGTCACGATTCACTGCAAGGCCAGCAAGAAGTAGCCGCCCAAGCCATGACTCCGCCACGCCCTAGAGACAAGCGGGGTCGATTTATCCGAGGGGGACATTTATGGGATCAAGCTGGTTTCGTGAGCTCAAACGGCCACGTAGTGAGGCACTATGGCCGAGCTCTATTCATCGTTTCGTCCCGCTCCAGGAATGGCTACACCCACTTCGTAGATTTCGAACCGAATGGAAGATGGGTAATTGCCTGCACCTGTGAAGGTTACAAATATGGAATTACGCGACCTTGCCGCCATCAAAAAGCTTGCGCGGAATACCTATTATCGGAGGTTCTGCACATTAAGCCCGAATTCCTAGAGGCCGCGATCAACAAGACCCTTCAACTCCTCCTAGCCGACGCGCCCAAGGAAAAGATCCCCGTCATTTCAACTCCAACCAAACGACAGTACCAACTCCGACGATGAAGCCTCAAAACCAGACCCATCCGCACAGCTGCTTGCAAAGCTGCATTGCGACTCTGCTCGATTACCGAATGGAGAGCGTGCCCGACTTCGTCCACGGGGATGACCACGCCGAGCTCGACGAGAACGGCTACCCGCGCTTCTGGGTCAAGCTACAGGCCTTCCTTAAGGAGCTCGGACTCTCCATGATCGAATTCCGAATATCGGGCAGCTTCATGACCCCAGGGGAGAACGGGGAGCCCGAGGAATTGCCTATTCTCGTGCCCTGGCAGCCGCTCCCGTTTTCCGGGTACTGCATTTTGGTCGGCCGGACCAAGTCTGGCGTGCGCCACATGATCGTCGGGAAAACGGCCGGCGACACCTTCGCGCCCGTCCACGATCCCCATCCCGACAAGCCTGGAGTCGTCCAGCTTGAGGGCGTTTGCTTTCTGGTCCCATTGGATCCCTCGGTTTTCATGAAAATGGGGGCCACCCTTGGCGGAATCAAACGCATAACCAGCGGCACGATGAATCAAGCCAAGTGGGCCGCGATCACCGTCAGCACCCGGGAAGCGCTCGGGGAATCGATCATCGTCTCGTGAGCAAGGGACTGCGCATGTCCCGCGAGGACTTCGATCGCTTGATGAAGAAGAAGTCGAACGCTGTTTCGGCCCCGCCCTGCGCCCAGGATAGGCCTATTCCTTCGCCGGAGGCCGGAAACGGGACTCGGCAGCCAAAGCGACCCCAGCGACGCAAGCAGATGAATCGCACAGAGGCGGAATTCTCCTTGATGCTGCAGCGACGACTCGACGAAGGCCACATCAAGCGCTGGAGCTTCGAGGAACTAACCTTGAGATGGGGGACGATCGACCCCATCTCCTACACCCCAGATTTTACGGTCATCGAAACCGATGGCTCCCACCGCTTTTATGAGGTCAAAGGCAGCCACATCCGGGCTAAAGATCTACAGAAGTTCAAGGCCTCCCGCAACGAATTCCTGCACTATTCATTCGAGTTGTGGCAGAAGAAAAACCGCACATGGACTCAGCTCTACTGAATAACTGCGTTTTCTCGCCGTGCCGAAAGTGGAGATACGCGCTCTGGCGCCGGTTTCCAGTAATGAACTGGCTGACTGGCGAGCCAATGAACGCGGGGAGCTATCTCATGGTCATTGGCCTGAATCCATCGACCGCCGACGAGACCCAGGATGATCCCACGATCCGACGTTGCATCGACTTCGCTAAGCGCTGGGGCTTCGGGTCGCTGTGTATGACCAACCTCTTTGCCTGGCGAGACACCGATCCCAGTGAGATGAAAAAGGCCCTGGGCCCAATCGGCCCCGAGAATGACCATTGGCTTTCTGAAGTGGCACAACAAGCCGGCATGATCTTAGCCGCATGGGGCAAGGACGGCAGCCACCTCAATCGAGCCCAGCTGGTGACCGAGGCCCTGCCCCCGATGCACTGCCTGCGGCTCAACCAGGACGGCTCCCCCGGCCACCCGCTATACATCCCGGCCGACACCTCCCCGATCCCTTTCTCGAAAAAAGAATTGATGGAGACCGACTTCATCATGTAAAGTACATCGACTGGTTCGCACGCTGCATCTCCGTGACTCAAAGGAACGCCCCGGTGTTTTGGAGACTCATGGTAAACGGGGGTGCAGCGTACGGGTCGGCGAAAAACGTCACCTGTTGCGGGATTACGGACCGCACTTTAGCCATATCCCCAATTTCACTTCGCCCTCTGGCACCTCGCCGTAATCGAGCTCTGCCAGGGGGCCTTTCTTGAACACTTGAGCGATAGCGAGTCACCCAGCGACGGCTACATCATGCTAAGCCGCAGATTTTTTGAGCATGACTTCTGGCAAAGGCAGCGAGAATTCGATTGTGCTATGGCTTGGTTGGACTGCATCCGCATGGCTGCCTTTCGGCCCCATCGTCGGCTCGTCAATATGACCATGGTGGAAATACCCAGGGGTGCCATTATCGCCTCCGAGCGATTCCTGGCGCAGCGGTGGGGATGGTCCCAGAAGAAAGTCCAGTCATTCCTATCATTGCTCGAGCGCGAGGAAATGATCGTCCGAAAAAAGAATCACCATGGCGGCATGATAACTCTTTGCAACTTCGAAACTTACAACAATCCGGGAATCATAAAAGAATCACCAAAAACTCGCAAAAGAATCACCGAGGAATCACCGAGGAATCAAATAGAAGAAGGTAAAGAAGGTAAAGAAGAACATACAGGTAGCCCCGAGCCGCAAGCGGCTGCGGAGCCGGCGGTTCTTGTGTTCCCAGTTGTCGGCAGGCCTGATCAACCAACCTGGGGCCTTACGCAGGAACAAGTGACCGAATTCAAGAAGGCATTCCCGGCCTCCGATATCCTCGCGCAGTGCCGCCAAGCCCTCTGCTGGGTCCAGGCTAATCCATCACGCACCAAGACACCCCGCGGCATGAAAGCATTTTTGTTTGGCTGGCTCAGCCGTAGTGTCAATCGAGGAAATGCACCAGCCGTTTCGGTCCCTGGCAGGCAACGCGCCCCCGGCGGAGGGTGGGTCAAGACGGTCGAGGAGGTGAAGGCCCAAAAAGCCGCAGAGGCCAAGCAGATCGCCGAGGAAAACGCCAAGTGGGCCGCCGAACAGAAGGAGCCCCATGCTGCTTAATCCAGAGTCCGAGACCATGCTGCTGTCGGCCTTCCTGAAGTTTCCGCGCCGGACGGGCTCAGTTTGCGTCGAAAAAGCCGTTTCATCTGACACCTTCCACTCGCAGGAAAATGGGCAGCTTTACAAGTACCTGCTCGGGGTCTGGGCGGAGGATAAACCGATCGAGCCCCACATGATCACTTTCGGGCTCAAAAAAGCGGGACTACTCTCAGTCGTAGGAGGCATCGAGCGGCTGCAGCAGATGGCTATCCTATGTCCTTCGGCCGAGCTGGTCGAGGAGCTCGTCAAGGAGCTCAAAGATCTCGAGCACCGCCGCCGGCTATCGGGTGCCTGCAAGAGCGTCTTCGAATCCCTCCAGGGAAACGATGAGACCCCGGCGCTCACCTCCCAGCTCAGCCAGGCAATTGAGGGAGGAGGGGCCGAGCTCAACATCGAAACCCCCACGCCTCACGATCTCAACTTGGCGGTCATCGATCAAAGCGAGAACGCGAACGTGATTCAAACCGGATTTCGGGCGATAGACGATGGCTGCGGCTCGCTCTATGCCGGGGATTTCCTCGTGGTGGCCGGCGGGGCGAAGGCCGGAAAATCAGCCCTCGCAGGGAACATAGCTTCGAACATAGCCCGCTCCAAGTTTGTCGCCATCTTCACCCTCGAAATGAATCGGGTGGAATTCTGGAAGCGCATCATCAACGCCGCCTCCCGGGTCACCTCAAATTACTGGCACCCCAATGCCCCGATTCTCCAAAGTGATCAGACCCGCGTGCTGGGATCGATGAAGGCGCTGGAGAATTCTAAAATCACGATCGTCGACAAGATCTATTGCATCGAGCAGGCCTTTGCCATGTGCCGAGCCCTAAAGAGCAAACACGGAGAACTCGGGGCGGTCCTGATCGACTACCTGCAGCTCTTCTCGAGCCCGGAAAAAGTAAACACCCGGGCCGAGCAGGTGGCGCACATCTCCCGGGCCTGCAAGCGGGCCGCGGTCTCACTCGACACCTTGGTGATTGGCGTATCGCAGCTCAACGACGATGGAAAAAGCCTGGACAGCCGCGGGATTCAGCGCGACGCCAATCTAATGCTGAACGTGCTGGTGGATGACGATGGCGACCGGAATGTGCTCTGCGCCTACAACCGAAACGGCCCCATGGGTCACACTCTACCGCTGCATGCCGAACTCCAATTCAACCGATTTATCGATGCAGATTAATTTCCGAAACCACCTCAAAGGCGTGGCCAGTGCGATCATCCAACGGGTCATGGAAAAGCTGGATGACCAGCCTGGAACCGAAGAACTTTTTCTGCAGTGGTCCAAAAGCTTCGCGAATCTCGAAGAGCCCGATCCGGTTGTCTGGGAAAAACTTCGCCACCACATCAACTTTCCAATCTGACTTCGTAGCGTACGAAGAGAGAGAATGAATTCTAAACTTTCAACCCAAGCTCCTCAGGAGAATAGCACATCCTGTCTAGCAGTGAATGACAGGTTGGGCACAACACCCAAACCATCTCGGGCCATTTGCAATTCTTTGAATTCCTCCATTGCCCGTTGCGTTCATGTCCCGGTTTATGGGCCACCTCGAGGACGCGATGTTCCCCGCATGACTCACACTCCCTTGGGGCGCTGGGGTTCGCGCGCCGGAATCGCAGGAGATTCGAGTCCGGCAATTGTTTCGCTTTTGACCGCTGACTATAAACAGCCTGTCGGTTCGGGTTTCTCAGATGCCATTCGCGAGTTATTTTGGCGACCCTGGCTCTGCGACACTCGTCTGAGCACGTCCATTTTTGATTTTGATCAGGTCGGATCGGGAAGGATTTTCCGCAGTTTCTGCAAAAATGGGAAGTCACTGGATTTGGGCGGTGAGTCCACCTATAAGCAGCGCCGCAGCCCTGCGTGCAGAATCGACTGGTGCGCCTCTTGGGCTCGTAACTATTTTCGCAATGATCGCATTTTCGCATTCGCGAGTTTGCATTTTTTGGACTAACTATCAATGAAGAAATGGAATTATTACAATGACTTCGACCCGAAAATTTGCGAGTGGGCAAGAGAGCTCATTAGAGCCAAGCTTGTGCCCGATGGAGAGGTCGACTGCCGATCCATCATCGATGTCCAGCCAGAAGACCTCGCTGGATTTTCCCAATGCCACTTTTTCAGCGGCGTGCTTGGCTGGCCCCTCGCCCTTCGTCTTGCAGGAATTCCCGATGACTATACGCTCTGGACGGGATCGGCGCCTTGCCAACCATTTTCTGCCGCCGGGAAACAAAAAGGCACCGAAGACGAACGGCATCTGTGGCCCGAATTCTACCGCCTTATCCAAGCCTGCCGACCTCCCCTCATCTTCGGAGAGCAAGTCGCCAGCTCTCTCATCGTCGGACCTTCAGGCAAGGCTAAACTCGGCGCTGGAAAAGAGGCTGAAGAGGCATGGATCGATCGAGTATTCGCTGACCTCGAAGTTGCACACTACACCTGCGGGGCGGGTGATATTCCGGCTGCGAGCGTCGGCGCGCCGCATATCCGACAACGGCTGTACTGGGTGGCCGACTCCAATGGCAAACAAATTGACGCCACAGACGCGAGAGGACTTCACGCCGAATCTATCGGCAGTGGCATTGCTGGCGGGCTGGGCGACGCCTACCGCGCAGGATCACAGCCGGGGAGACAGGCCGCCCCGGCCAACGGATACGGGTGTGCCGTTGTCGCAAATGGTAGCGTTGAGTGGATGGAATACGCCGAGAGCGACGGACGGGAGCAACGGAGGACCGAATCAGGCGGGCGGGGCGTTGCCAGCGGATGCGGCGTTAGCGGGATGGGGGACGCCGAGAGCGGGGAACAACGGTGGCAACGGGAATCCATCAAGGGCGTGCGACGGTCAGGCGAGGCTGGAGGACCAGGTGCATGGTCTAATTTCGACCTCGTGCCCTGCCTCGACGGAAAATCGCGGCGCATTGAACCCCGGACTGCCGAGGTGGCTGCAAGGATTTCCGAAAGCTTGGTGCGTCGCGGCGATCTTGGCGCATCTCAAATTGAAGCAATCGCCCAAGAAGTCGCCGAAACCTTCCCGCTCATCCAAGGAGCCACCGCCCGCGTCATGCGACTCAGAGGCTACGGCAACGCCTTGACGGTTCCAGTCGCCGCCGAATTCATTCAAGCATTTTTCGAAACCATCAACTCATGAAACTAACCGCCATCACCAAAAACCTGCGATCGGCCATCGATCGCGTCCACCAGATCCCCGGCACCGTTTCACCCGCTGGGCTCCTGGTTAAACTCACCGCCGGCATGGCCGGACTGGAGATCACCCGCCGCACCGATGTCTCAGCCCTCGTGGTCGATTGCGACTGCGAAGTGGAGGAGGAAGGAGAGATGGTCGTCGGAATCGGAGACCTGAGCAACATCATCAAGAGCGTGACGGGCGAATCGGTCACTCTGAAAAGCGACGGGGTTAATTTGGTCCTCTCCAGCGGCCGGATGCTCTCCGAGATCGCTATGGCCGGGGACGAGCAGTTCCTGCCCTTCACCAAAAGTGAAGCGCCCAGCCAGGACTGGATGTTTTTGATCGAGGACTTCCTCTCCTGGCTGCACACCGGAGGCACCTATCCCTCCCACGACGCCACCCGCTCAAATCTCAATGGCCTGATCTTCGACAGCCACAACGATACCTTGCTGATCTCGAGCTCGAATGGCACCTGCGTGAGCTCCTGCAATACCCATGAGAAGGCCACTCTCGAGAGCATGATCCTGGTGCCCAATGGCTGCATCGGAGCGATCAAAAAAGTCTTCGGCAATTCCAAGGGCAAAGCCCAGATCCAATTGACCAAGGACACCATCCGAGTAGTGGCAGATGGGGCGGACTTCGTCTCCGCGCTCTCCTGCGAGAAGCCCCCGGATTACAAGATGATCATCAAGCAGGAAACCAAGATCGGGGCCACGGTCGACCGCGAGACCTTCACCAAGGCGGTCAAGGCGGGCGCCCCTCTCTGCGGGGAGCGGCAGCTGATGGTTTTTACGCCGGGGGTCAAATCCCTCACCCTCTACGGCCGGAGCGGGCAATTGGACTTCACCGACGAGATCGAAGCCGAAATATTCAAGGACCACGCCAAGGAATTCATCTTGCCGGCCGACCAATTGATCCTGGCCCTCGATCGCTGCACCGAGAAGACGATCAACCTCGAGCAGAACGATCACATTTTTGTGATCCGCCAGCCGGGAAAATACTTCGCCATGTGCAAGAGCCGGGTCGAGATCAAGCGCAAGAAGAAATGAAGACCATCATCGCGGGTTCCAGGGATATCACCGATTACGAAACGGTGCGCGCTGCAGTGGATGCCTCGGGCTTCCAAATCAGCGAGGTCGTCTCAGGCAGGGCTCGTGGGGCCGATAGGCTCGGGGAGCAATGGGCGCGCGAGTATGGGGTTCCGATCAAGGGATTCCCCGCCGATTGGAATAAGCACGGCAAAGCAGCGGGCCCGATTCGCAATCGGCAGATGGCCTGCTACGGCGAAGCCTTGATCGCGATCTGGGACGGAGAGAGCCACGGCACCAAGCACATGATCGTAGAGGCAAGGAAAAATAATCTCATGGTCTACATTCACCGCGTCTGACATGGAGATTATTTCCCCAGAAGCCTTTCGCGAGATGATCGAGCGGCTCGGCCGCCTAAACGCCGTCCGCGAGATCGACACGTCCATCAAAACGGACGGAGACGCCTGCGCCTACATCTGGCTACACGTGCAGAATTGCTTGCAGAACCGGGAGAAAGGCTCGGCCGCTCGGATCCTCTGGGGGGATCGACTGTTTAACCATCGCCCTGAGGCGGTGCGGCGAGTCTGGAAGGCGGTCGACACTCAGCCCAAGGTTCTAGTCCAAGGCGGAGGTTCACTCGGGAAAAGCTACACGATCATCGGCTGGATGTTTTTGGATTGGCTGGGCGATCCCTACTACACCTCGGGCAAGATACTCTCGACGACCGGCAAGCACGCCCACGCCAACGTATTTTCCACCCTGATCCGGTTTCACAAGGCAGCCTGCGTTCCCCTGCCTGGCGTGCCGACGGCGAAGTACATGGGCCTCGACTCGATCGAGAAGAAATCAGGGATTGAGATAATCGCCATACCCGCCGGAGACGAGGGTCACGGAAGACTACAGGGATTCCACCCTGACCCTCGCGAGCAGATCCATCCGATTTGGGGTGAGTCTTCGCGTTGCCGCGTCTTTTTGGACGAATGTGAAGAGATCCCCAATGGCGTCTGGCCCGGGGTGGACAACTTCCTGGGCTCGCGCACTGGTCCAGACACGGTCAAGGCCATGGGCGCCTATAACCCCAAGGATATCACCTCCCGAACCGCCAATCTCGCCAAGCCAATCGGGGGCTGGGAAATGTTCGATGTTGAAACCGGAGTCAAGGGCAAGGACGAATGGATGAGCGAAGAGGGCTGGTTTGTCGTGCGCTTGGACGGCAAGAAGACCGAGAACGTGCGCCAGCGGAAGGTCGTTTTTCACGGCATGCAGACCTTCGAAGGATACCGGGATCTGGAGGGCAAAAACGGCGGAGAATCCCCCGAGCTCTACACCTTCGGTCGCGGAGCCCACCCGCCCACCGGCGTCAACGCCGCGATCATCACCCAATTTATTTTGAGCCGCGCCCGCGGGGAGTTTGAATTCATCGGCCGACCGGACAACTACGGGGCCTTGGACACCGCGGTCGATGGACGGGACGCGGCTGCAT
>ERZ1292642.998-Hain-H14-01um-R1-998-length-14104-cov-8_pt2 | contig 10416 bp, 16 predicted proteins | sample MGYA00564403_ERZ1292642 | MGnify/ENA primary metagenome ERZ1292642 (study PRJEB36523, sample SAMEA6512643) | groundwater metagenome | collected 2019-01-09 | study: AquaDiva: Metagenomics assemblies of 32 groundwater samples | reverse complement strand
AACAGGGCGTCGTCTAAATGGCGATTCGACCGCAACCGTATCGGCTCAAGTGGCCTCTCACGCCAACACAGGTCGAGGGCATCGATGAGATGCTTCAGATTCTGTTCAAAAAGGTGCGCGAGATTGAGGCGGATGTTGACGCCGTTCCACCCTCGACGGGTGGAAGTTCGTCCTCAACCGGCAGCACTAGTGTCGGTGCGTTCGGGCTCGGGATGTTCGACATCGGTGACGGCGTAGAGGAAACAGATTGGTTGTCGCTCCGATCAGACCTGACAGGGTTTGTTCCCTACGTCGGTGCAACACAGAATGTCGACTTGGACGGTAAAAACCTGTCGACCACTGGGCGCATCTTCACGCCTATCATGACGGGCGGAACCGCAACGACGTCAACTCTCTCGCTTCGCTCAACAAGCGGTGTAGGCACGACGGGCGCGGACATCATCTTCGGGGTGGGCACAGACGGCAGCACCGAAGCAATCCGTATTTTGAATAACCGACGCGTAGGGATCGGGATCGCTGCACCCGCAAGACCTTTTCACGTGCATAACCCTGATGCGACGAACATCTACTCTCAGTGGACCCATAGTTCAAGCGGGACGACTGCTACGGATGGACTACTTCTAGGGATTGATACTTCTGCGGCGTATATTCTCGCCTACGAAAACGTGCCTGTAGAAATATACACGAATAATGTCCTTCGAGCTACGTTCTCCAACACTTTGCTAAATCTCACCGTGGCACTTCAGGTTATCGGAAATAGCCGTTTTACCACTAACGTGGATGGTGCATCACTTCTAGCCTTCACGAACGCCGGGGCCTCTAGTAAAACGTGGGTTTTCTACCCACAAGGAGCAGATCTTCGGCTCTTTGAATTCAATAGCGGGACTGGCGGCGCGGGCAATGACCGCATAACTTTTGAGGCAGGGGGAAACATTGGTATTGGCACGACAAATCCGTCTGCGGTTTTGCACATTAAAGCCGGAACGGCAACGGCCGGGTCCGCCCCCGTCAAATTTACCTCCGGAACATTACTAACTACTGCAGAAGCGGGGGCCGTTGAGTTTCTGACGGACGCCTACTACGGAACCATAACAACCGGGGCGACCCGAAAGACTTTTGCGTTTTTAGAAAGTCCGTCTTTTACAACCCCGACTCTTGGGACTGCTTCCGCAACGAGTCTCATCTCAACCGGCTCTGCGAACAATCGAGCGGTGATCAACAAGATCCTGTTCGGGGCAACAACTGATGCCGCAACTGCTGTTGAGCTAACGACAGACGGCGCTGCGGGAAGCGGGTCAACAAATCGGATAGCCGTTCCTTCTAATGCTGCTCTTTCTGTTGTCTTGAATATCTGTGTTAAACAGACAGGATCCGCAAATTCCAAACAGATGCTCCGACAATTCCTCATTACGAACAATGCCGGAACGACGACAATTGAAGGCACAGTCACTACTTTGGGCACGGATGTAGGAAGCGCCGGATTAGTTACCGTTACCACGACCATCACCGCAAACGATACGGACGATTGTATCAAGATTGAAGTGAACGGGGTGGCCGCGACGAACTTACGCTATACCGCTTATGTGGTAAGCACGGAAACCATATACGCGTAATGCTTCAGGAGGCGTAGCCCACATGAGCACTCGAAAAATCGACGACACGACTATAGAGATAACGAGAGACGTTCCTATGATTGCGCGTTATGAGTTGGGGTATCTGCGGCGTCAATTGCTCGCTGTTCAGGATCAAAAAACTCGTGACATCATACAACGGGATGCTGAAATTGCTGATCTCGAATTTCTCATCTCTGAGGCTGTTCGTCTCGGGGTGAGAGAGCTGTCGGTTTTACCAGAAACTCGCTAATTACCGCCAATGCCTTTTCTCTCGCATCTCCTCATGAACGCCGACAACGGAATCCCGGTCGTGCTCACGTCACCACTTGTGTATGAGAGCCCGACGCTGAAGCGCGTTATCACTGTGCCCGCGGGTTTCGTGTCGGATCTAGCGAGCGTGCCGCGTGCGCTGTGGAGCATTCTGCCGCCGCTTGCGAGCTACACCCGTGCAGCGGTTGTGCACGATTACCTCTACGTGAACAACGGCGTCACGCGCGCCCAGGCGGACAAAGTGTTGCTGGACGCGATGCGCGAAACCGGTGTGGGCTGGTGGACACGCAGCACCGTCTACTCTGGTGTTCGCGCGGGCGGTTTCATCGCGTGGAATCGTTACCGAAAAGCCCAATCTTCGCAGGAAAACCGAACCGATACGCTATAATTAGAAAAGGCACATATGGCAACGCAAAGACAGAAAATCGGTGGGCAGGAATACGACTTGTATTCCCCTGCTTGGCAGGCCGCGAAGGAAGCGGAGAACAAGCGGCAGCAGCTACAGCAGGCGACCGTTGCGGGAACCGCTGAGCGCGCCCATCGGGAAGCCGCGATGCCCGTGTCGGGACCGGGCTCGCAATTTGACATGAGCCAGCAGTCCGCGCAGCGGAGCGATATCGTTGATGCGTTGCGCCGCACTCTGACGGGCGGGAGCAGTTCATCGGGCAGCATGACGCGGTCTGGGTTGGGCGCGGGTGGTGCCGGTGGCGGAGTTGGCCGGGCGCCGGCTGGTGTAGCGCCCGTTGACACGACCGCAGCGAATGCCGCCATTTTCGCTCGCGCGAAGGATCAGGTTGGGCAGACCGCGCAGGGCGCGCTGACCGGACTCCGGAGCGCACTCGCCGGACGCGGGTTGCTCGGTTCGGGTGCTGAATCGCGCGGCACGCAGAACGTTGTCACGGCCGGGTTGGGCGAGCTGGGCGACGTCAGCCGTGAGCAGGCTATCAAGGGCGCCGATGTGGCGCAGCGCACGGCCGAGACGAACTACGCGGGCGGTCTCACGCAACGCGGACAGGACATCACGATGCGCGGACAGGATCTCGCTGCGCAGGAAGCGCGGAACCGGCTGGCAATTGAACAGGCACAGCGTCAGGCCGAGACCCGCGCGAGCGCGTTGCAGGGTCTGTTGGGCGCGTTGAGCGGGACAAAGGCTTACTAATGGCTACTTCACTGGACGCACTGCGCGGACTCACGAGCAACGTCGAAAGCGCTGACAACCCGATTCAGGGATACCTGAACCGGCAGAAGCGCATTGCCGAGCTGAAGCACAACCTCGAAATGTCGGCCGGCGGAAGAGGCTCGTTCACGACGGGCGCTACGCCCAGCGACGTTGAGGGGTTGGAGCTGAGTCAGGAGCAAGATCCGTATGCCGGTGCTGCCCCCCGGGCTGCGATTGCGAGGACTCAGGCGCTGAACGAAGAAATGGGCACGTATAACCGCCCGGACGTGACGGCCCGCCGTGAGGCGGAGGCCGCGACGAAGCTGAAGCTGGCTGGTGAGCCTGCTCGGGTTGCCGGCGAAGCGAACCTCGCATCAGCACGGGCAGCGGGTGAAGCGAAGCTCGCCGCATTGCAGGAGCTGCTCGGCATGGGTGGCGACCGGCGCGTTAATCTGTCAGGTGTCGGGTCCGTTGGACCGGACGTGACGGAGCAGCAGCGCCAGCGGGATATGGCAGCGAGCGAACGTGTCGCTGCGACCGGCCGGAATCGCGGACTGGTTGAGCGGCTGAAGGCGTTGCAGACCGGCAAGGCGTCCGCGCAGGGGCCGGGTGGACTGGCCGGATTCTTCGGCGGGAACAAGGCCGCGACCGAAGCCGAGATTGCATCCATCCTCGCGCAGCTCAACGGCGTCACTGGCGTCGGGTCGGCTGACGAGTCGGCCGCAGTGCCGATGATTGCACCGGACGGCCGCGAGCTGTTGGTCCCGGCTGACCGTGTCGCTGAAGCCGAAGCGCGCGGAGCGCGGAGACAGTAATTGGCCGAGCAGGACTACTTCTCGCAGTTCAGCGCAGCGCCCGTGTCGGCACGTCCGGCACCGGTAGCGCGTCCCGCTGCGCAGGAAGATCCGTTTGCCGAGTTTGCCGTAGCGCCGACACCGGCTGCGCAACCGAAGAGCGGGGTTGACCCGTGGTTGGTTGGGGCGGGAGCGCTCGGGGCGGGAGCGTTGGCGCTCGCAGCGCATAACCCGGCCGTTGCAAAAGCCGCCGGCAGCGGGCTCATGAACCTGCGTAAGACGTCGATGCTGAGCGGGCTCGCGCCGCTTAAGTCATTCCTTGGGAACGTCGGCGGAAGCGTCTACGGGTCAATCGAGCGCGGGTCCATCGCCCCGCTCCGTGAGATGCTCTCCCCCGCTACGGCGCGCGAAGCCGTGGAGGTTTTCAAACGTGGTCCGAACGAAGCGATTGCCGGTCCTGCTACTGGTCTGTCTAAACTCAATCTTCCTGGCCGTATTATGGGCGCACTCGATGAGGCCGGTCAGAATGCCCTTCAGCGCGCCGGATACTCTCCACAGGATGCCGCCCGTGAAATGTTGCAGGCGCCTGTTCCCGAATCCGTTGGAAGAGCATTCGACAACCCCGTGATGGATTTTCTGGTGCCGTTCCGAAAGACGCCGCTCAATGCGCTGGTTGAGGGCGCCGCGACGTTCAAGCCGGGCACGACCGGGCAGAAGGTCGCGCTGGGAACCGCGCTCGGAACAGGTGCAGCGACGGGCGCAACGGCGGAAGACCCGAAGACCATCGGTATCGGCGCAGCGGCGAGTGGCCGTTACGGCTTGCCGTTTGCAGTGGGAGCTGGGGCCGCTCGGGCGCTGACGGGCGGGAACCAGAAGCAAGCTATTGACGTGATCGATGCGGTGTCGGACTTCGGCGGGATGGGCCGGGGCGTCGTGAGCGCGGCGAAGGATCCATCGACCATTCTGGCGGTTAAGCCTGCAGCGTTCAGTGCTCTACAGTATCTGCGTAGCCTCCTGGGGATTGAATAATGCCGTCACCCGTCTACAACAACAAGACCCTGGCTGAGCAGGAAGCGCGCCGCAAGCTCGGCGTGACAATTGCCGGGATAGACCAGTCCGCAGTTGAGCCGTATGCGGGTGAGCCCGGGCCGTCCGCTGACGAGCTGTTGTCGGGGGCGAAAAATACCCTCGCAAATGCTGAGCGTTTTGCGACTGAAAATGATACTGCGCGACTTGCTGCACTCCCCGAGTCTCTGGCTGCCCTGAAGGGCGCTGCGGACACCCGCGGAACAACGCGCAAAATCACTGAGGGATTATCGCGCGCTGGCGGCGCTATCGGACTGGCGGGCCTTCCTGCCGCAGCCGTCAACCCGCTCATCGGCGGCACGATGATGACCGCCGGTGGTCTCGCCACGATCCCGGATTACCTTCGCCGGGAATTCGCCCCCGAAACCGACGAACCACCGGTGGGAATGATGGAAAGAGGGATGGCTGCACTGGCTGCGGCACCCGCGGTGAGTGGCGGGTTGGGTGCACTGCGCCGGGCAGCGACCGCTGCGAAGTGGGGCGAAGCCGCTGAAGTCCCCTACGATATCTCCCGCGCATTCCCTACCGGGCCGGCGTTTGAGCGGAGCGCCGCCGGAGCGGAAATTCCCGCAGCGTCGTTCCCGAAGTCGTGGCAGCCGTTCGTCCAGGCGCCCGAGGGCGTGGCCGTCACGCCGGACCTGCGCAATAGCGCAGCATTCAAGGAACTGCAAAACGTCATCGGCCGCACGACCAAGCGCGCCGGGTATTCGGATGAGCTGGGCAGGGCGATGAATGCCGAGCCCACTCCGAACGCCCGAGCGGTGTTCGACCGGATGTCCCGTGAGGGCGCATTCGGGCCGGAACAAGCCGCGCATACTGTCAGAAAATCGGGTGGAAAATTCCCGGCCGACATCATCGAAGAGCCCGTTGTCGGGCCGTCATACGACGATATCTTCGGCGCCGCTCCTGCGGACGTCGTTCCGTCCGAAATGGACGCAATTTACGAGCGCGCGATCCGCACGGGTCGTTACGCGCCGGGCAGCGAGCCGAAGCCGCTCCCGCCGGCAGCCCTACGGGGTCTCCGAAATGCTTCGCGGTAGTCTATTCCCCATGGTTGACCCTTCGATTGTTACGACGTTCGGCGCGGCGGTTCTCGGTGGCGTGGTTTGGGCCGTTCGGCTCGAAGGACGGGTGAACGAACACGCCCGACTGTTCGAGGAGCGGGAGAAACAGGCCGACGACCGACATGAAGATCTCAAGGCTCGACTCGTTCGGATTGAGCTGAAGCTCGATCAGTCTCGCCGCGCGTAATTCGCGAATACCGCCCCTCGGCGCCAATCCGAGATATCTCAACAGCACTTTTGCTGTTTTGTAAAGCCCTTCTACCAGCCCTATGGCACGTTCCGTGCAACACTACTATCAGGAGTGTGTTAATGCCCAAGCCGAAGTCTCCGCGGATTATCCTGTGGGATATCGAAACGACCCACAACCTCGCAGCGGTATTCCAGCTCAAGAATCAGGACTACATTCAGGCCGAAAACATCGTGCAGGAGCGCTACATCGTGTGCGCCGCGTGGAAGGAGCTGGGCTCGAAGAAAGTCCACGCCGTTTCCGTGCTGGACGACCCGAAGCGATACAAGCGGAACCCGCACGACGATTACCACGTGGTATCAACGCTCCACAAGGTGCTCTCAGAAGCGGACGTTCTCGTCGCCCATAACGGGGACGAATATGACATCAAGTTCACCGAGGGCCGGATGCTCGTGCAGGGGCTGCCGCCGCTGCCGACGATCCCGAAGATCGACACCCTGAAAACCGCACGGAACCGTTTCCTTCTCAACGCCAACAACCTGAACTACCTCGGCAAACTGCTGAAGGTGGGCGGGAAGAAACCCACGAAGACCGGGCTGTGGCTGAAGGTGCTGGCCGGTGGGAAAGCGGGCATGAAGGCCATCCGCGAAATGGTCAGCTACAACAAGGGCGACGTGGGCCTGCTCGAAGGGGTGTTCCTGAAGCTCCGTCCCTACATCGCGAACCACATCCACTTCCAGCTCTTCGGCGGGGCGGGCGAGTGTCCGCGTTGCGGCTCGAAGCACGTCCAGGCGCGCGGTCTGCACCGGGCCACGACGCAGGTCTATCGGCGGTTCCAGTGCCAGGGGTGCGGCGGTTGGTTCCGCCGGAAGCAGGGCGAGAAGGCCGTAGCGGCGAAGGTTCACACGCGCGTTCTGTAAGCCGGGGGAGGGTGAGATGGACGCTGCGCTCGCATGGATTGGGCAGATAGCGGAGTTTGTCGGACGGTTCTTCCCGCGCATCATGATTATCGACCCGCGGTTTGCTGCCGTGAAGTTCGTGCGGGGCGGCAAAGTGAAGGTTTGTCCGCCGGGCGGCCTTTACTTCTACTGGCCGCTCACAACGACTGTCGACACGTATGTCGTCGTGCGGCAGGTCGATAACCTGAAAACGCAAACGTTCGTCACTCGCGACGACCGGGTGATCAGCGTCGGCGGGATGATCGTCTACAGCGTGCATAACATCGAATGGGTGCTCACGCGCGTGCATGATCTGGAGCGGACGATCAACGACATATCCCTAACGTGCATTCACGACGTGTGCTGCAAGATGGATTGGGAGACGTTGAAGCGGGAACAGCGCGAGGGAACACTCGATACGAAGATGAAAAATTCGGTGAAGGCGGATCTGCACAACTACGGCGTGCTCGTGGAGAAGGTCATGCTGACCGATCTGGCGCCGTGCAGGGTGTTGAAGGTTGTGCAGAGTGTGTCTAATGACGGGGATGGAAAAGCATTCTAGGAGGGCGAATGGCAGAGAGCGATATCGCGATGACGTGGGAACCCCTCAACACGATCAAGGATTCTGGCGAGCGCGTAACCTACGCGAGTGGTTCGATGCGCGACCCGTCCACCGGCAAAATCAAGTGGTCCCGCATCACGTTCGGCCCGATGATGCGCCGCTGGGCGCAGCACCTGACAACGGCGGAAGGGAAGTATCCGGACCCGAAGCCGGGGTTGCCGAACTTCATGCTGATTGAGACGGAGGAAGAGCTGATCCGCTACAAGGAATCGGCGTTCCGGCACTTCATGAGCTGGTTCAACGACGAGACAGACGAGGATCACGCGAGCGCCGTGTTTTTCAACATCAACGGCGTGGAGATCATCAAGGACAAACAGAGGGCCAAATGATTATAGGCTGCGATATCGACGGCGTCTTAGCAGACTTCAACACGTCGTTCATCCAGCGCGTCATCAATGTCACAGGCCGCGACCTGTTTCCCGTTCGCCCCTTTGACATCCCCTGCTGGAACTACCCGCAACACTACGGCTACAGTGAGGCCGAAGTGTCAAGCGTGTGGGAGAGCATCAAGGCAGACGGGATGTTTTGGGAACAGCTACCAGCGTATGAAGGAACCGCAGCCGCCATTCAAACACTGGAAGAGCGGCGCCGCGTTCACGGCGATGACATTTACTTCGTGACCGCTCGTCCGGGCATCGCCGCTAAGGGACAAACAGAACGGTGGCTGATGAGCCACGGGGTTTATCACCCCACAGTGATCATCTCTAACCAGAAGGGCAACGTCTGCGAGGCATTGAAAATCGAGGCCTACATAGACGACAGGTGGGAGAATGCACTGGACGTGGCGATCAAACCCGCACCATATAGCCCGCCCTGTCTCCAACAACCGGTGTGGGCATCCAGTAGCACTAAGTCGTATCTGATGGTTCGCCCGTGGAACAAGGGTAATGACTCCGGGAGATACGGCATTACTGAAATCGTTTCAGTGGCGGACGCATTCACGAGATATTCTGCCGGCCGCGACTTCGGCGACGAGAATCCCTCCTAAAACCCCTCCCGGTCCCTGTCTCCGGATGTTACACTGGAGATAGGGACCAACGTTCGTTTCTCATAGGGGATTTGCCCGTGATTCAACACCTTCTCGCCGCCATCCTGGCCGCTGTTGTGGCCGCTAATCCGTATCTGAATGTGCCCGTCAATTCGATCCAGCCGTTGCAGGTTGCGGTTGTTGACGGCCCGGATGCGACCATCTGCACCGCGTTCTCGATTAACGAGAAAACGCGCATGTGGGGGACGGCAGCGCATTGTGTGTTGCAGCAGGATGACGAGGGGCAGATTCACGCCCGGCAGACCCGCATGGGCGGCAAGCCGACCGTGCTCATGTTTGCGAATGCGGCGCTCGACGTAGCGGTGATCCAGGCCGAGGTTAGCGCACCGGCTATCCCGCTCGCCAAACGGCCGGCTGTCGGTGACGTCGTGCGGGTGTATGGGTATCTGTGGGGGAGCTACTCGCCCACGATCTTCAAGGGCGAGATTTCGAACCTGAATGCCGACTCGGGCGACGGCCGCTACATGCTGTTCGATATGAGTGTGGGGGGTGGACACTCGGGCTCGCCGATTCTCGATATCAACGGTGCCGTCGTGTCCGTCATGCAGATTAGTGCGCGGGGCGGGTTCTCGGGCGGGGCGCTCTACGGCTACCTCGACGAACTGCTTCCCTACTGGCAGAACTAAGGTTCGATCCCGACAACCTTCACGGTCAGCTCAGGTGTTCGATACGTGTCGCTCACGGCGAACACCTGATACTCCCCACCAGCGCGCAGCACGAAGTCCACAACGGCCGTAACCCCTCGCGGCGTGAAGCACGAGCGGAAGTATTCCGGGCCATCCACCACAACGCATACCTCGCGCTGATTCGTGTCGGCGCGGATCTTCGTGCGGAGCGTCATTGGTGCCATGCCGACCGAGGTATGGAGCGTCAGGACGAGCGGTGCGACGGCAGCGAGTAGCGCGAACATTAGCCCTCCCTCTCGGTCTCGCCCGGGCACGTCACCTTGTTGAACGAGCGCGTCGGCTTGATGACGGTGGCTTCCTCGATCCACGCGAGAGCGCAACCCAGCTCCACGAGCTTTTTCTCGTCCAACGTCGAGCGGGTCGGCGTAACGTGCGTAATTTTGAAGCCTTCCAGTTCGAGGCTCGTCACCCCGGTGCTCTCGCGCAAGTCGCCGATGACGGCCTTGTGCGCATCCATCGCGGCCTCGATACGCTCTTTCTCGGCCTTCAGCTCCTGATACGCCTGCAGCTCGGTGAGTAGCCGGCGTCGGATGGCCGGCTTGAGCGTGATTTCGGTCGTGGTCGTGGTGAGCGCTTTGGTCGTGGTTGATAGCTTCATTCAGCTCTCCCTTTACTTTCGATAACGTCGCGTTGTGAAACCCTCGACTGCGATTGGCATTCCCTCAGCCCAATCCGGGACTTCCGCTACGAGCGCTTCGAACTCCTTAATGTCCCCGTGCGTGCCTTCGGCCACCAGCTCGTCATGCACGGTGAGCACGACGTCATAGCCGGCTGTCTCACACCGCTGCATAGCCGCTGCCATGATGTCCCTAGCTATCGCCTGCACAATGTTCTCAACTAGGGACCCGCCGTAGGTGTGTTGACGTTCCCACTTCCGGGTATAGCTGTTGATACCCATGAAGGTCAGTTGTGGCCGCAATTCGCCCCAGGGTGTCTCCTTCTGGCGAAT